>Ga0209597_1000727_pt1 | contig 21500 bp, 20 predicted proteins | sample M_140625_MF_Meta_FD_187316 | JGI IMG/M metagenome (GOLD analysis project Ga0209597, IMG submission 187316) | Freshwater microbial communities from Lake Montjoie, Canada to study carbon cycling - M_140625_MF_MetaG (SPAdes) (version 2) | ecosystem: Environmental > Aquatic > Freshwater > Lake... | reverse complement strand
CTGTGGTGATGGTCAAGTTTTGTTATACGATCCCGCCACCGCCCGCCTCGTCGCCAAATGGCCCGCGCACGCAGGCGGCGTTCTGAGCATCGCCTACAGTCGCGACGGCAGCCTCCTTACCGGCGGGCACGACGCCACCGCCCGCCTCTGGGATGAAACTGGCAAACAGACTTCCCTTTTTAAAGGGTGTGACACCGCCGCCTTCCGCGTCGCCTTCGCCAACACCCAGCATCCTTTGGTCGGCGACTGGTCCGGCGTCGTCCGCGAATGGACTCCAGACGGAGAAGAAATCCGTACCCTAAGCGCTCACAGGGCAAACTGAACGCCTTCTCCAATGTGCCGCACGCGAGCGTCTAGTGCCCCCTCGCCTCCCCCCTGCGCATGACCGCTTGCGAACACTTTTCCAAGTCGACTAAGCAGCCTCAGGTGAATAGATGTGGCGCCAAGCGCGGGAGATGTTTTACAATAGGCGAGTCGCTCGCGCCCCTATGATGGTCTTCTTTTCATTAATTCTGGAAATCTTGGGCGAAGTAATTCTTCAGATTGCGTTCCAAGCACTGGCCGGAGCTGGCCTGCACCTCTTTGAAAGAACGCCCCCAGCGGTGCCGCGGTCTCCTTGGCTGTTGGCGTTTGGCTACGTATGTCTAGGACTCGCCGTTGGAAGTGTCAGCCTGCTCTTTTTTCCGCACCCGTTTCTTCACTCAAAGACACTCCGCGTCGCCAATCTGATTCTCACGCCCGTGGTCTCAGGCGCCGTGATGGCACTCATTGGAATGCTTCGCACGCGCCTTGGGAAACCAGTCATTGCCATCGACAGATTCTCCTACGGCTTCGTCTTTGCGCTCGCCATGGCGGCAGTCCGCTTTTGCTGGGCCAACTAAAACGCGGGGGACGGACGCTTCTTTGTTCTTAGTTCTTGGTGCTTAGTAAAACGCAGGGGACAGACACTTTCCGTCGCGGAACTCCGTAACATGCCGGAGCTTCAGCAAACGCAATTGCCATCTGCAACCTATGACTGAAAGAAAATGAAAACTGACCCCTATTTTTGTTTTGTAGGGTTATGTGGGATGGAATGGTGGGTGTCATCGCTTTTAAGATCGCTGGATCCCGCACAAGTCGACAACCTCGCGCATCTACCGACTCCCCTGCGCTAATGGCGGTAGCAAGAGGTTGCTGCAAAACGCAAAAGGGACTACCCTCTTGCCAATGATCACTCAGCGGCAAATCGAAACTTACGCGGCAGACGTGGCCCGAGAGTTCAGGCCGCTTAAGATCGTTCTGTTTGGCTCCTATGCATATGGAAATCCCACCGAAGACTCGGATGTCGATTTGTTGGTGGTTATGACCAAGGATGACTCCGGTGTACGGAATCGGGAGAGAGCGCTGGCAATTCGCTCAGCGATCCCTAAATCCTTCCCTCTTGATCTTTTGGTGCGTGATCCCGAGGACATTGCATGGAGATTGGAGGAGGGAGATTGCTTTCTTCAGGACGTTTTTTCAAAAGGTCGCGTCCTCTATGAAACGACTCACAACTGAGTGGATAGCGAAAGCGGAGGAGGACCATCTCGTAGCCATCGAACTGGCGTCCTCACTAAAGCTAACTCCCTACAATGTGATTTGTTTTCATTGTCAACAAGCAGGCGAAAAGTGGCTAAAATCCCGTCTTTGTGAAGATGGGATCCACTTTCCGAAGACACACGATCTCAGCAGTCTGCTCCATCAATTAACGCCAACGTATCCTGAATGGATTGATTTGATCCGAGCCGCTGAGAACCTGAGCAGCTACGCAATCAACATGCGCTATCCTGGGGACAGCGCAAACCGTGAGGATATGGGACAGGCGCTGCTAGATATGTGTGCTGTTCGCGATCAAGTCCGTGCATCCTTTGGCCTCGAATAAAGTCAGGGATCAAACTAGCAAACTAGGGGTCAGCGTAGCAAACTAGCGCGGAAACTGTCGGGGGACAGACACTATTTGGTTCTTGGTTCTTGGTTCTTGGTTCTTGGTTCTTGGTTCTTGGTTATAGGCAAGGCTTTGGCACGTCACGGCATACAGGAATTACCCATAACTCGGGGTTGCACTTTAGCGGCCATTGCTCTTCCCGATATCCACAACTATCCCTTTGATCGTATCCTGGTCGCCGAAGCACTCGAAAGACGGTACCGAATTATTACCAAAGATTCGATTATCCCGACTTATCCGGGCATTTCCGTGGTTTGGTAATAAGCCCGCTTAGGTTGATTTTCAGTGCGCCTGTCTGCTGGTGGGAACCGCGAGGACGGACACTTTCAGTCAACGCATCACCCGAGCGAACGGCGGCGAGAAACAACGTGCCTCACCTGGTCTTCAAGATTTTCGCAGGCGCCTCCTGCAGCAGCTTCCCATCCAGCGTGATACTTGCCGCTGCCTCCAAGCCGAGCAACTCGCTTTTGCTGACAGCATCGGGCCGGGCGTGTCTTTCGGGATCACTAAGCATATTGCCTTTCAACTCCACGCCCGTGCTGTGACGGAGCATGATGGCGTGGCGCTCGATTTGATCGGAGGAGCGCGCAATGGCGGTGGCTCGGATGGGTGAGTCGATCCGGTTACTCTCGATGCGTGAGTCTTTAATACCGATGAGGTTCATCGCGGGGCCGCCGCTGCGAGTGAATGTGTTGCCGGTAATGATGAGGCGCTCGATAGGCGGGACGCCGTCCTGGCCTTGGGCGTTGTGGGCGCGGGCGTCGATGGTTGCGCCGTGGGGGCGGGGGTTCACGTCGGTAAAGATGTTGTCGGCTATGGTGATGTCGCTGGGAATGCCGCCCACGAGGCCCATGCCGGTATTGAGCGAGATATTGCTGCCCATGCGGGTGAAGGTGCACCCGCGCACAATCCCTGGGCCGGACATGATGAGCAGGCGCTGAAAGTTGTCTTCCCAATGACAGTTCTGCACCACCCATCCTGCGCATTCGTGATCGAGCCACTCAGCCTGCGCTTCGGAGAAGTCCGTGGCGTCCTGATCGAGAGTGAGCTCGAAGTCTCTAAGACCGGTTAGTTTCGCTTCGCCGAGAAGCAAACCGGTCTTGCGATGGATGAAGCGCAAACGGTCACCGGGTCGGGCGTTGTTGAGCGTGGGACGCAATGCGGGATTTGTCTCCAGCGTGACTTGATTGCCGGACACGGATTTCACTTTGCCCCAGATGCCGTGGAAATTTTGCAGGTCATCCCCAGTGTGTCGGATGGTGACATTATCAAGCGTCGATCCGTAACGCGTGGAGCGACACAGGTAACCATCCGCGCCCTTCCACTGGTTAGTGCCGGGGCGCGGCCCAAAGTAACAGTCCTTCCAAAGATGCGCGCCATCGCCGCCACTTTCGCTTGGGCCACCTTTGGCGACATAGACGCTCACACCATGCAACGTGATATTTGCCGAGTCCTCTAGCGCGATGGCTCCGGCGGTGGTGTAAAGACAAGACAGCCCATCGCCCACACGCACCACGCCGAGTTCGCCATAAGCACGCTCCCAATTCTCGTCGTGGATGCGCTCCATTAGGTCGGGATCCTGCATGTTGATCCAATAGCGCCCCTCAGTGGAAGGCGTAATGTCCTTGTAACCAAGCTTGCGAATGCCCGCCTGCAAATCATAGAGCGGCACGCAGAAGCGACCATCACTCTTGAATGGAAAAAGACGCTGCTCCTCTCCTCCCTTATAGGTCGCGGGCACGACGATGCCGGGTGAAGGCTGGATTTCAAAACGATTGGCTGCGCGGTCTATGCGCGTGATGCGGCCTTCGATGCAGCCCCGCGTGCCACGGTCAATGATCGCGCCACAGAGCACGATGTTACGGCAGTTCTGAAAGCCCACGCAACGATGCCCCGGCGGCATTTGTTTGTCATCCAGATCGAACCAAAACGTCGCGCCCGTCGCATCAATCGTGAAAGGATGCGCTGCGTCGCGCTGCATGTTCTCAAAGCCGAGCGGATAGATTACCTTGGCACCCTCATAGTGTTCTTGACCGAAACGATAATCGCCCGGCGGAATCCGCACCTGTGCGGCAACACTATCAAAAGCCTTCTTCACCATGGGCATCACGCCCTTGGCACGTTCACGCTGCGCGTCCTTTTCTTCGTCCGTGAACTGCGGTCCGGCGGGAGCATCGAAGCTAAAGGTCGCGTCCGCTCGCGCCGGTGATTTGGATTCAAGAATCACACGCTGATACGGCGAGAGGGCCTCATGAGCATTGGCAACGGGAAGCCCGAGCAGAGCCGCCAGCAAAACTGGAATAAGAATTCCGATAAAATGCATTTTTGGAATTGGATCGTTTAATTTCCCAACGATTTTTCTTAGCTTATCGCCGTGCACGATCCCTTCTACCCCTGCGAAGTGACCCGAACACACGATGCGCCTTAAGCCCGCCCCTCGAAAAGAAAAATTCGGCGTCGAAACTTGCGTTGTGACGTCATCGGGCGTTCATTCCCCGGCCAAGCGCAAGTACTCGGTGCGGAACCGAGTGCTGATGAAAAGTCCGTTCACCATGCTCCGGTCGAGCGGCGCCCGAGTCTAGGATGAAAAAATCCTGACGGCGCGTAAATGCCGAGCTTTGATCGAGTCGTAAGATCCGGTTGCTTGGGATGGAGTGGAGGTTGTCATCGCTTTTAAAATCGCGGAACCTCTCGCAAGTCGACAACCTCACATTGTCTACCAGTAATCCCTGCGCGAAGCCGCTCTAAAACAAGGCGGGCGGCGAGCCTGTCAGAAGTTTTGTCTGAGAAACAAAGGGGACAGACACCTTGCCCCGCCCTCAGGTCGCGGGCCTCCCAAGACCCTGCAACCACGCTGGATTCTCCCAAACTCCTCAATCAAAGGCGCAAGGGTTCGCTTGAAGCCTCCTCAGCGCCAAGGCGTCGAGACGATCTTTATCGCGTACCGATTTTTCCTTCCACGCGATCAGAGCGTCCTTCGAAGCGTATCGAACCTCCAGCCCGTTCAGCGTGAAGATCTCAGCGTCCCCGACAACGTCTTCGTAACGTCTTCCTGACATGCACGTAAACAAGTCGACATGGCAACTTTCAGTCTCTTCAACAATACGAATGGCTCCCTCCGTGTCGTCAAAATCTGATGGTTGCAGATCCGAAGCATATCCTTCGCCAAAGTGCTTCAGCGCGCCCAACAAACACTCTAAATTAACGACTTCAGCGGAGACCAACAAATCGACGTCTTCAGTAAAGCGGACATAGCCATGTAGCGTCACGGCAACACCGCCGACAACCACGAACCGGACTCCGCTCTTAGCGAGCAATCCCAACAATTTTTCGAATGAGGGTTCCATCTTCCTTCGGAGGCGTCCACTTGCCGCCCCGCAGCATCAGGGCGTTGCGACGGAGCATCTCAAGCCGCCGCAAAGGCGAAAGCCTAGAGAGACTCCCTCCCACGCGTTTTTTCAACGGCTCGGAAAGTTCGGTGCTCGACACGGAAATACCCTACCGTCGGAGCTTTCGGTTCGCAACCTCATCTTTTGCTCCGCCTAAGACCCTCTGTTCTCAGTCATGTGAGCGAAGCGGAGGGGACAGACACTTTCAGCCGTTGCCACTCCTCGTTGGGGGAAAAAGTGTCTGTCCCCTGCGCTTTCAGGGGAGTGAGACAATCCGGCGCGACGTGAAGAAAATCACGTCCAATCAAGCGGGGATTGACGAACGGGCGACACACCGAAACCTTTTTGACTTCTATGCCCCCCCGCTGCATACTTGGTTCTGGAGTTTTTTCGCCATGGCTTCATACTTTCTTACTCATGACCAGACGAACTAAGACCGACGAAATCAGCGGCCCAAAGTTAATTTCGCTCTTCACCGGAGCGGGTGGGCTAGACCTTGGTCTTGAGGATGCAGGATTTGAGACTGTAGCTGCCAACGAAATTGAGCCTCCGGCATGTGAAACGCTTAGGGCAAATAAAGTCCGCCAGCAATTACGGGAAAACGAGTTTGAAGCCTGGTTCGACGAACAAATCCAGCAGCGTTGCTACGCCAACACCGATCACGCTGAAATTGAGAGGCAACGAATCCGCCTTCGGAGTAAGCCCTTTAAAACGTCCTACCTAAGCCATGCGGAGATTCTCGAAGGGGATATTCGTGCGATTTCCACGGATTTGTTCCTCTCTGCTGCGAAATCAGAAGTTGGTGCCCTCGACCTCATCGCTGGCGGCCCCCCCTGTCAGCCCTTTAGCCGGGCTGGAAAGCGAGAGACGATTGAGTGCGAAACGGGAAAACTCTTCTTGGAGTTCGTGCGTTTGGTGAATGAAGCGCGCCCTCGCTGGTTTCTGTTCGAAAACGTCAAGGGGCTTGTAATTTCGAAGACTGAAGTTCTCGACGTCAAATGCTCAGTCTGCCGCAAGACTCATCCCGCTTCGTTTGCCCAGCGGCAAAAAATTGTCGCAGCTCCAGATATCGGGGCCGTGTGTCCGGTTTGCCTGTCTGTGGCTGCGGAATTCGTGTGGCGGAAGGATAGAGGAGGCTCGCTCGAAATCATCCTCAATGAATTTGAGGCGATTGGATATAAGTGTGAGTGGAAGGTGTTGAATGCAGCCGATTTTGGAGCTCCGCAGATGCGTGAGCGGTTGTTCATCGTTGGAAGTCGGGATAACGAATCCTTTGAATGGCCCAACCCAACACATTCCAACGTTGTGAATGAGGAGGACCGCGCCCAGTCGCTACTCTTCGCTAATGATACGTTGCTACTTCCTCCGTGGCGAACAATGTATGAGGCACTCTGGGAGACTGGTCATTTCAGATACGGCATACTTGACAGATCAAAAGCCGTTCTCTGGGTAAAGAACGTGGTTCGTCCTCACGATGAACCGGTGACATGGACGCTTAATCGTCCTTCACCCACTATCGGAGCCCATCAAAGTGCCAAACTTGCTCTGGCCCCTTTCGGCGTGCCTGAGGATCAACTTAAAAGGCAACAGTGGCATGTTCTCGGAAGGCGGCAGCGCGACCTGCCAGCGGTTTTTGTGGAGCACGAGTATCTTTCGGATGAGGAATTGCTGAAACTCCAAACATTTCCACTCGGCTGGTATCTCTATGGGACTCGAATGCAGCGTGCATTCCAAATCGGAAATGCGGTTCCGCCTGTCCTAGCCCGAGCAATGGGGCAAGCACTGTTCAATGCATGTAGGCCTATCAAACCTAAATTCTCACGAAACGCCGGACACCGGGCAGCAACAATTCACGCTTAAAACCGATGCCCACTTTGCCTTGTCTTACGCCGGAGCAGCTAACGAGTGCCCACCGTTACCTCGCCTCACAAGTCGCGACGATGATGGGCCGCAAATTTGAGGAAGGGGATTGGTGCCGTGTCTATTGTTCAGCGAAGGGAATTCCCCTTACCGGTTGGAGCAATCTTTCAATTGATGTCATGCACGGGAATCTCGGTGTCGAGCACAAGATGTTGTGCGTGAGGTCAAACCAAGGGATTCGGACTGCATGTGGAACCACCATGATGCACCCGGCTGGAACGCGGGCGATTCGTATTCCGGCCGAGCAGGATGCGACGATAGCTGCTCGGGACGTATTGAGACAATACGCAGAGCTGATTGGCACCCGAACCGGCCTTGTTCGGATTCTACACAGCTTCCATAGCGGGCAGATCAAGAGAAACAATGCGATTGCTCAGGTGGCTGCGCTATTCACGATGTCGCTGCAATCAGCGGGCAAACTCGTTCCGAATGTTCTCGTGCCGGTTGCAGGGATTGAACATGATGCCGCTCCAGACATGCGAACCGGCTGGTTACTCTGGCAAGAGTCGCTTTGTGAGTTTTTGTATTTTGAGGAACCGACAAGCGCGCCTAATCCAGGCGACTATTACGCTGAGTGGGTTGATAGCGGCGGTGGCAGGCGCAAGCGGAGCCGGAACCTTTGGGTGTTCCACAACCAAACACGGGCTAAACGGTTTTCAATCACAACGGAAGCTGGCGCAAAGATTCAACCGTATTTCGATGTCCCTCCGCCGAATGATCCGAACCTTTATTATTTCGTTGTCCAAGGTGAAGTCGTCTCTGGTGGAGGGGTGCGGATGTGGCTGACTCAGAATACTGCCGACTACCTACGACGCTTGCTCGGTTCCCTTGAGCCTGAGCGATTGAGTCAGGCGATTGTGGAGACGGCTCAACGCGCAGTTATCCGTGAAGTCCCCGTTGACCCATTTGGAGACGTCGCCGTGCCTGTCTTCGTTACTGCGGACGCTTACGGCGCACTTAAGCGTTATTTCCACGGTGTCAGTGACGAACACATGATGCAGATTCTTTTGCGCGCGCTCGGTGAGGCTCATGCATAACACAATTCCTCAGTACATAGGTATCGTTCCGAGTTTAGGCCAAACAGTAAGGAAAGTGTCTGTCCCCCGCGTCTCTGTTTCTCCAGTTGGCCGTTGTGGTGGCCTCGGTTTCGATTCTGACCCGGCTCCGGCTCTTCTGGTTAATTAGCTTGTGCGTCGGAGCCTTGGGCGCGGTGATCGGTCTGAGTGCCTATTGGATTTAGTTTTTCTGGAACAACCGGATCCAGGCCGGGAAGAACGTGACCACCATAGCCGTTCCGAGAAGTTAGAGCAGACTGGAGTGCCATTCGGGACAGACACTTTCCGCCGTATCACGCCCTGTTTTCCAACGCACGAATCGCAAGCCTTGCCAGAACAAGGGGCGTCGGACTGATGCAAACCATTCAGGGTTGTGGGCACGTTGGGATGCCCCAGGTTAGGTCCTCCTGCGTCGGCCCAACCCTGGGCTGAAAGATTCAACGCCGTTGGCGTTGGCAATCCAAATGCAACTGCGAGAAAGGAACACCAAAGGTGTTTAATCATCCAGCCCAGAGAGTGGCGGGACGCAGGGGACAGACACTTTCTACCCCTCCTCTTGACGCCGTACGTACGCAAAAGAATTTTTTTATCGGCTCTGCTCACGGTTTTGAGGGAGTGCTACCCTTACAACTTGGGTGCAAAACACTCCTCAGCGCTCGGATGCGCTCTTCATTTGGGAGCCCGTCGAAACCAAGCGTGGGCTGCAACCACCCGCCCTCATCGTGTTCGTTCCATGCGTAAATGAGCACCGAGTTGGTAATATTAATGTCGCGGTTTTCCTTGGTCCAAACGACGGCCTCACGAATGTGTCTCGCAAGTTCTACAGGAGTGCCTGTTACGGAATCTATTAGCGGCTTTTGTTCAGCAAAGGGCGTCGGATCGGAAACTGGCTGTATGTTTATATCGTTAATCCAGAACGGCGGACGCTCCATGCGCGGCCGCGTATCCCAACCGGCACTCGCGAGAGTGATGCAGGGGACATGTAATTCACGCCACCTCTGCCAAAGGCCTTTCCGAAGCAACTGGCATTGCCGCTCATAGCTCGGCTGATCCCAGCTGTAAGATCCACCTGCCGCGTAGACTGAAACAGCGTCAAATCCAAGTTCCTCCATGTCTTTGGCGGTTTCCTTAAGATTCCACCCCATCAGCACGAGGTAAGGATTGTTCAGTCCAGCGGCGGTGGTCTGACGCCTTAGTTCGTCCCAGTCACTTTTTTCGAACTTTGTCGGTTTGATGTACACAAACAACAAGGGGCGGCCGCCGAGCACTGTCTGGTAATCGGGATGCTGAAAATTTTCCACCAGCCTACTCCAAGCCGTGATACCCCTTTCATCGAGCCGCCCGCCCTCTTCTATCAGGCAGTAGCGAATTCCCTTTTTATCTTGCGCCGACTTAAAACGCGTAAGAGCGATTTGCATGGAGGGCACGTCATCCCAGTAGTCGATAAAGGCCCAGTAATTCAGCCCCGCCTGTGCTGCGTACGAAATCTCTTGCTCCACAATGGCCTGGGAGTCGCCGTTAATCCTGACCTTATCGTCTCCCATCAACTGAGCAAACCACGGTAGACGAAAATGGTATCTCGGCTGTCCAAGCGAAGCCTCCACAGCCCGAACAACCTTCCCGTCGCCATACCAGGCATCCCAACGGATGGCACCAACGAGCAGAGGCTCGTCCACATCAGAAAAACCAATTGAAGAAAGCTGAGAAATTCCGAGAAGAAGTGGAACGAGGATTCGCACGGGCCCAGCATTTTCATTTCCAACGAGGGTGCAAGTGAAACATCTCAGCCACTTCTGGGTGTTAGCTCACTTCACCGTTTGATTTGGCGCTTCCACCCGCTGCTTCTCTTCGCTTATCGGGAACCGCAAGGGGAGGGAGTGTCTGTCTCGAATGGCACTTAGTGAAGGCGCTTTTTCGAGCGATCGCGGTACGGCAATCCTTTTTGTTGAAGTAAAAATCCTACGATAGACGCCTTTAACTAAGTGCCATTCGTGTCTGTCCCCTGCGGTTCCACCTCTCCCGGGACCGCGGAGCCCCAGCTCCGCTTTGACGCTCCAAAAACCCAGACAGCCATTGCGGAGCTGGGGCTCCGCGCTCCCAGGTACTGAGGACGCGGAGGGACAGGCACTTCGGTGTCCCTCTGTCACGGGCCCGCTTTACCCGAGCAATCCTAACCAACTCGCTCCCTCAAAGCTGCGAAGGCTGGGAATCCTCCAAGTGAGGCTGATGCAACCCCTGCAGGGTTGTCTCGCTCATTTTGTGGGCGTGACCCAGGGTAGCCCGCTGCGCGCAACCCCGGGCTGGATGATTGAACACCGTCGGTGTTCCTTCCTCGCAATTGTATTTGGATTTCCAACGCCGCGGGCGTTGAATCTTTCAGCCCAGGGTTGGCCCGACGCAGGAGCGCCTACCCTGGGTCACCCCAACAAGCCATCAACCCTGAATGGGTTGCATCAGTCCGAAGCCCCTTGTTCTGGCAAGGTTTTCCATTCGGGCGTTGGTAAACAGTGTAAAGGCGCGATGGGAACAGGCCCGAATGGCACCTAGTTAAGGGCGTCCTTTGTGTGAGTTTTACTTCAGGGCACCTCTGGAAACCCCAAAGATACTTCAGTAAAAACTTTATTTTATTTTAATTATAGCATAAACTGCTGGGCATGAGTTGCTACCGCAAGACACAAAAAGGAGGAGGCCTATTCAGCGCCATCGAACACGAACAGGCCGTCGCCGCCAAAAGCACTGGCGTCCTCAAATTGCGCGATGTCATTCCCTGGGAGAGTTTCCGCCCTTTGCTCGAAGAACTCACCGGTTACTCCACACGCGACTGGAAAAAAGGTGGCAAACCGCCGTTTGACCCAGTGCTCATGTTCAAAGTTTTGGTGCTACAGAAGTTCCACGGGCTCAGCGACGATGCCACTGAAGCGCAAATCTTCGACCGTACCAGTTTCAAGAGCTTTCTTGCTCTGCGCATTGGTGATGACATTCCTGACGCCAAAACGCTTTGGGACTTTAAGCAGCGCATCGAAGAGGACGGACGCGAGGGCGCTCGCAAACTCTTTGAAGCCTTTAACGCGCTCCTAGTTGGCAAAGGTATCATCGCGCGCGAAGGCAGCATTATCGATGCTAGCTTTACCGAAGCTCCACGCCAACGCAATGGGCGCGAGCAGAATCAGCTGATTCAAAAAGGTGAGCGCCCCGAGGAATTCGACGCCAATGCTGCCGTTGGCCGACAAAAAGACAGCGAGGCGCGCTGGACTAAAAAGAATAACGAGACCCACTACGGCTGGAAGAACCACGTGAAGGCAGACTTGAAAACAAAGCTTATCCTAAAGTCCAAGACCACGCCCGCTCATGTGCATGACAGTCAGGTGTTTGAGGAACTGCTTGATGAGCAAGATCAGGCCGTGCTCGCTGATAGTGCCTACCACAGTGCCGAACACGAGGCGTATTTGATAAAGCTCAACGCACAGGAGTTCCTCATGCGCAAAGCCACCCGCAGTCATGCATTGAGTCCAGCCGAGCAGCAGACCAATCACACCATCAGTCGCATGCGAGTGAGAGTAGAGCACATCTTCGCGAGAATGGCGCAAATGGGAGCTGACTGGTGTCGAAGTATCGGGCTAAAACGGGCCAGTCAGCACAACCATTTGAGCAATCTAGTCTATAACATGGATCGCTATGCCTGCATTACTCGTTAAAGGCGGTTTCACCCGCTCAAAAGCCCTCGGAAGGCTCCAAAAACACACGAGACCTTTTTCACTCTCCAAAAAACGGCCATTCAAAGGCTGTAATCCACCCGGTTAAACACATTGCGCGGTTCAAATTGCGATTTTTCGTCCGCTGGTAATGGCTTTTGAAAAAACACCCGCTATCCAGAGGTTCCCTTAAGTATATCTGGCATCCCAGACGGAACCTACCGCCTTCTCTTCGCCGCTGGTCACGGGTGGGATAACATTGGCGGCAGATTTGAAAAGAGGGAAGGTTCCTTTGAATTTCAGAGACCCTTGTTCTATCGAACGACGCCAATAACTGACGGAAAACGATCTGGATATCAATACAACATAATGTCAATAACTTTGAATGCTGTTGTTGGAGGCACTGCGAAAACTGATGGCATATCAACGAGTGAATTCGAGAGATACTAAGGCGATTTTTAAATCTATCTCCCGCACCACCCAAGCGGCTTAATGTCTGTGTCTCCGATAAGCAGGAGCCCTCCTCTAAGGGATCGGGAACGTAATGAAACTCAAATTTAAGTTGAGCGAAGGGGAGAAGCAGGGGCAACTAACAATCTTTGCGAGAGTTGTTTTCGTCACCAAGGAAATGCCGCCTTCCTCATTCGTTCGTTTAATCTTTGTACACTCCCGACCACCTATTCTGCAATTTACTCTGTAGAATTAGACTTTCGCACGATTAATAGGGAGGGGTTCTCTCTTATCTAAAGATAGTCCTCTTACATTCCTTATTCCATTTTAGTGAAATAAAAATTGCCCTTTGCATTGCTCCTCTCCGTAAAAATTCTCCAATTTCCCAAGATTCGTTGGATTTGCATAAGGCAGGTTTGAATCACTTTGACTGAAATTTAGCAATCAGGCATCAGTCATTTCCTTTATTTTTCATCTTTGTCGTTACGAAATTCAAGTTTTGTTGGGATTCCTAACTGTTGAGCTCTTTCCGATACGAGCTTCGATAGGTGCTGTTGATAGCGGATAATTTGCTCTTTCCTTCTGACTTTAACGTTAAAGCCGTCATGAGACCAAAGGACGAGCTGCATCTCTTTGGGGTTTACGATGAACTTTCCATTGGCGTCTTTTGCGTTCACGTAATCGAGAACTGGTTCCAGCAGGTACAATTCGTAGCTCTGGTTAACCTGCGCCATCACGCTGCTTGGTTCCCTACCATTTACGGCGTGATGAACCTGTCCGAAGGCGTCGGTGTGTCCGTGCCCGGTCCGAAGAAGCTTCGCTTGAGTTTGGCTCGCTTCTGCCAGTTCTCTAAAAATCCAGTGCCTCAACAACTCTGATGCCGGTGTTTTGCAATTCAATCCGACCAATTCCTTTTGGAGTTCGCTTTGGACCTTTCTTTCTCTTCTGAGGTATAGCACGGAGTACATTGCCGTCTTGATTGCGCTCTTAACCTCCTGCCTGCGCGTTCCAGAAAGCCCTTGAACAGGAGTCATTAGTTCATCCCATACGTTCCCTCCATTAGCCAAAAAGGAACGAGTTTTTTCCATTCTCCAGATTGCAGATGCGATCGCAAGCTGGGCGCAGCTTAGGTCGGCTTCCGGCCAAGGTGTCGTGAAGATTGTTCGGATGTCCCGTTTCAAATTCGGAATATGCCCATTGGCAAACACTCTGTGCGTCCGATCCCGCCGAGAATGGGAATACCGCGGCTTCGGGTCGATATCAATTCGTCGAAGAACTGCTTCTTGGCTCCGGCGTACACGTAGATCCCTGATGCTTTCGACTTGAGCGACCGCAAGCCCGATACACTTTTTCACCCACTTAGCAAAAACCAACTCGGGAACCCGGGCCATCGTCTCGATGACCTTCCTGCTGCCTGAGTGGGCTAGCATTGAGTCCTGATGGCTGAGTGCTTCCAATTTGTTGCGCATCTTTTTGGCATTACGCCGACTGAACGTACTGCCATCGTGCAAATACACCACGGTACCCGGTGGTGCGCTCGTCGCGAGCAAGAGTCGGCCACTTTCTCGCCCAAGGGTGTCAAAAGCAATCTGTTGCACACCAAGATGAAATTTTTCGACCGCGCGGCATTGATGCTCTAGCCAGTCGTGCTTCCTGATTTCCAAAACTGCGTCGGGAATTTGCAACAAAACGTCATTCCGAAAATCCTCCAGTAATCTGCCTGTGTTGATGTTGGACGACTCTGAATGCCCGAAGAGATTCGCTATGAGGTGGCTGGGCAACAAAAGCGACTTGTCGTGAAAGCGTTCGCCGCCCCACAGAAGGTAACTGAGCAGAATCTTGTAACGCGCTGTTTTCGCGTCCAACACGCTATGCATCAGAAATTCATACTGAGCCATGGGTATCACGATTGACTCGTACTGATCCCGCCAAGGGCAACTGGGTGGCAAAGATGGAACGCGGGCAGAGAATCGACCACACCTCTGAATGTGCGTTTTTTGCTGCGATGTGTGATCGCCTGCGAAAATGGGGCCACTACATTGAGACAACACCGTCTTTCTTTCCGACGCACCTGTGTTTTCTCTCCGGGATTGCTTCTGCGCACGATCCTCTTCGGCGTCTAATGCCCGTAGCCCGCGATGGCTGGGGGCAACGTGTCGGTTTGGGCAGTGTGAGGAGGACATTTTAGCGTACCTCCTTTGTTGTGACGGGCTTTATTTCAAACACGTCCAATGCCTTGAGCACTTTGTTCAGGTCATAGATAATCGACTTGTGCCCAGTCTTGATGAACGGGATCACTCGCTTGTTTCTCCACGTTCTGATCGTGGAAAGACCTGCGTGAAGCGTGTCGGCGAGCGCCTGATCGCCGTAGATGAGGTTAGTTTGTACTCCAGATTTTACGCGGAAACTGGGTCTTATTTTCGCTGGAACTGCTTTATTGTTTTGCATACGCGAAGTGTTTTCGCGTGTCTCGACAACCAAAGCATGGGGGCCAAAAACAAATTGTTTTAGCCACTGTAACCTGAGGTCCGTTCGGAAACCTTTCTAACAGCCTTATTTCAGACTCGATGATACTTAGGAATACTGTGCTTGTCTATCAGGGCTTTAGCGGCACGGAAGCATTTAGACCATTCACCCTCATCTTTTGGGAAGTAATCATTAGCTTCAATTACTTGATCAGAGTTTAAGGCAAATGACTGGCTTGCATAGTGTTGAGACAGTCTATGCACGCCAATTTGCTTAAGGCACGTGTGCATATGGGAGGCCGTTGGCCGACCACCTCTGTCTGTTGTGCTCCTAGTCTTTTTTTTAACACCTGCGACAGGGGCATGCCGCCTGACTTGATTCAACCACGCAGCAAACTGAGCCTTGAGGCGATCGTCTGGTTGACTGAAGTCCATCCGTAGAATGACGAAATCCCCCCCAGCTACACTGCGGACGGAATTCTCATCATCACCCTCCGCAGGGCGCATCCATGGCTCTCTAAACATCATATTCAGAGGCCACTGCTTCCATTCGCCGAAGAAGTCTTCATCCGCGAAAAAACGACTGAATGACACTTGATATAATCCAAGACCCGGATCAGCAAGATTCGCTCGATACTCATTCTCGTCGTCGTGAGTAAACGCCTTGTAGGCAAGCTTTCGCTTCAAATCTCTCCAGACTTTGAGTGTCGTTTCGGGCGCGTCCTGATATGGACGCTGAGGCCAGACAGCATCTGGAAGCAGTGCTAACTCGTGAACAACATAAAAGACCTCCTCTTTTTTCTTTGGTTTGAAAAAACCAGCCTTAGTGATCTTGCAACGACTCCGGAAAGAAGAAACTTGTGCTCTGTCGGTTTCGTTATCCTTCTCAAAATAAACTGCTCTTTGAACTTCCCAGTCAAAACACTCCCGAATCCGAGCGTCTGGCAGATCCTTGAAATACCACTCGCTGCTCGGTAACGGTGCAATTTTTGGACGAATTTTCATGCGGTTTGTACTGATTTTATTCTCGCAATCGTATTGGGTGTGATCGCCCAAAAAGCTCGGGCATCCGCCTCTGTTGTGTGTTTTCGATAGTGCTTTACCAACATGTCCTTGGTGCTGTGACCCATTGCATCCCTGCAGCGATCTTCGTCACGGTGCAAAGTCATCCAATAGGATGCGTAACTGTGCCGCATCACATCCTGCGGCCACGGCGTAATTCCCGCCTTTCGCTGTACGGCTCGGCGTCGGAGCACATGGTTCCGCAAAGGCGTGACCGCTCCTACTTGTGGCGGAGCAAGGAAGCGCAGCCAGCTAGCCAATGTTGCCTCAACGGGTATGTACCGATCCCGACCAGTTTTGGAGACTTCCGCTGGAATATAGATTTGATCGCCGTCACCTGCGAATACGTGCTGCCACTGTAATTTTTGCAGTTCATCTGTGGGACGGATTCCAGCGAAAAGCCCCAGAACGTAATACCCCAAGAGGTCTGGATCTAGGCGCATGCACGTGGACAAAAGGCGCATGACATCATCTGGGGACAAGACGGTAATTTCAGTATGCTTCGTGTCTGCAAACATGGTTTGTGACTCAATGGGAATCACATCCAGAAGCGACTGAGGAGGACGGTGGCACCAGTTGAAAAATGCCCTCAGCACCCGCAGTAATCCATTACGGGCATGCGCTTTTTCCGGGCTTACGGTAAGCCGCAGAGCATTTTCCACATCAGAAGCCGTGATGTCACAAACAAGCTTGTCAAACAGCACCTCAAAGCGGGACACTGTGTATTTAATCTGGGTGGCGTACTTACCACTAGTTTTCTTCCCCTTCCGTGTACGACTTAGGTTCCATATCTGCCACTCCTCAAAAGCCTCTTTGAAGGATTTGCTCCGCGTTCGGCGGTCTCTAGCCTTAATGAGGTCAGTAACCGCCTGCAGTAAAATGGATTCATCCGCCTCAGGAAGATGGAGGGCGAGTTGAGCAAAGGCTTTTGCCGCCAAATCCCGCTGAGTGCGCGACAAATCACGCCCTCCAGTTCCTTCATTCAGCACCCTTGCCTCCTCGCTCGAATGTAAGATTCAGCCTCCAGTTTCGTGCTGAAAAAAACGGTCTCAGCCTTGCCACTTAAACTCCCGCCTGCCGGACAGAACACTCTCCAGCTTTTCACCCCCTTCGCCTTCTTCTTTTTATCCTGCCAGATGGTGAACCCGCTTTTCATACCGAATCAGGTACTGGCAGGAACTAAAAATTACCAGTACTTTATCTGATTATGAATCAGAATTACACAGTATCCAACAGAAGCAGAGTATGTTACAGAAGGCGTTTATTCTGACTACGAATCAGAAGGTTTTAGGTTCAAGTCCTAACGGGTGCACCACTGAGCGAGAAGGGGTTACGCAACCTTAAGGGTAAGCCACTAAACGGTGATGTGTTGCCAAAATACGGTAAAAAAGTCCATTTTTTTCGCGTTCACTTCAGGAAGAGAAACGTCAGTTGTTATCCCCCCTGCAATGGGCTATGGTCAGGAATGCGCCAGACCGTTGAAGCCGAGATCGACGAACACGGACAAATTCGTCTCCTAGAACCGCTCACTGTTACCCATCCCAGTAGGGTGTTAGTGACGATCCTTCCCTCGCTTCCCAAGGAGGAGAACGAAACCGCTTTGCTCAGTGAGGCTTCTCTAGCCGTGGACTGGAATCGCAAAGAGGAGGACGATGCGTGGGCACACCTTCAGTAGGCTCCGTTGTTCTCGTGCCCTTCCCATTTTCGGACCTTTCAAACTCCAAGAAAAGACCAGCAGTCGTAGTTGCCAGTGCTGGTCGGGGAGATTGGATTTTGTGCCAAATCACAAGCAATCCCTACTCAGACTCCAACTCTATACCTCTTGATTCCAAGGACTTCATTCACGGGGGACTTCAAATACGGAGTTACGCAAGACCAGCCAAGCTCTTTACCGCAAACGAGTCGCTTATAATTTTAGAGGCAGGACATCTCACAGCGGATGCGCTTCAATTAATTCGGAATCAGATTATTACACTGCTTTCAGCCTAACCAACAAGGCTGACTCATAGGCGTAGCCAGTTTAAATTCGATTCCCCAAACAGGGAGCAACGGATTCACGCGCTGCTATCGGTATATCCTTCCGACATGCGCGTCCCCGCAAGGGCGCAAATTCAGGAAATTGCCGCCTTACGCAACCTTTCTGAAGAATCAGTGGCTCTGGATGTCCCAATCCGAATCTCCCATCCCGAACGTGACGCAGAATCTAGGCGGCGTGTGGAAAGGCGAAACGTAATCAATCGCCTCCTTTAGTAACGAGAAAGGGAACTCTTTATGGTAAAAGTGCAATAAATTAATTACCTCCAACAACTTACGTTGAAAAAGTTCGCGAAATTAACTGGGGTGCACACGAGAGACCTTATAACCTCCTGCAGGGAATTGACAAGTTTCTAGCGGGAACAGCGGGGGGAAGCTTCAACCAGTGGATAATACGCCGCCAGAGGATCGCCCTAGCGCAACCATGAACCTTGCCGACATTGAGCTCCTGCGTGAGATGTTCTCGAGTCGCAGTAGCGTTTTGTAATTCACGCAACCTATGGACGCCCCTGAATGCACTGACGAGCTTGAAGCGAAAGAAAGTGTCTGTCCCCTGCACTGCACGACGTACAGCCCGGTAGTGGCTTGTGGATAACTATGAAAATCTAATCCAAATATTGTGCCGAAACTTTGATTTTGCGCCGGAAAAACATCGGTTTAATCGGTCCAAGTTAACGCTATGACAGGAACTATAGAATCTGAAAATTCAGGGGGCAATATAAGCAGTTGAGTGCACAAGGCATTTCTGAGAGCGAAAGAAAGTGTCTGTCCCCTGCACTGCACCATTCGTTGCGTGTTTGCGAACTCGGCTGAAGAACAGGATTCGGCAACCCTGTTTCTCGTGGTAGGCGTAAACCATCCCCATCCGTCCGCTCTGATTAGTCGTCGATTGGCTTTCCCGGTGGAGCAATATCGGGTTAGTCAGATCATCCCTGATTCTGCCGCTTGTTCATCGCTCAACGTAAGTGGCGGAACTTTGGCTATCGGCGTTGAGCGCGGATTTGCAGGGTCGCCTTCATAAAGTGTATTTCGACAGATGCTTGCCTTGGGTGTCAATGGACCTCGGGAAGATTTCTTTCTTCGACAGTTTTATACAGACACTGGCGAACCCAATGAATCGTTCGTTCGTCCAAATCGAAACTTCCGACATCATCCTGGCCTTTCACTGGATACTTCAGAATGCGCCGCAATTTTTCATCTAACTCACTAATACAGAGACGCGAATCTTTGCCTCTAAGCGCAAAAAGGTGCTCCTGTTGTTCGTCAGGGTCGGAGAGATCGTAGGTTAATGTTGCGATTGGCATTTTGCTTCCCTAGTAGTTTCTAAAACGTATTTTGAAAGGCGTTTGTTTGAAAGTGAGCAAAAATACGATTTTCTCATGGGGTACCCCTGTGTTTGTCCCACCCCCTCTGCTAGGAATTTATTCTGATGAAGGCTGAAACCGCAGTTCGAGCTCAATACTACGCCCACACCAATGAAGACGGGTTGGGCAATTCGACGCCGGAGGACTCGGGGACGTGGCAACCGTTAGTGACTCATCTCCGCAATGTTGCAACGTTTGCTGCGGGTTTTGGGTTGGCTTTTAATGCTAGTAACGAGGCGTATCTCGCCGGGCTTCTCCACGATTTGGGTAAATACCGTGAAGCGTTTCAGAAGTACCTCCGAGGCTTTTGCTCAAGTAGCGCTGAAACCCAACACGCAATTTTCGGAGCAGCTGCCGTCACGGGAGAGGCCCTATTCGCGACGAAGCTAACCATTGCCGGACACCATGCTGGGTTGCATGACTTTGCTGATATCGAGGCACTTTGCGTCCAACCCAAACTTCGGATCGAGGAAACGGTTCCCGTTCTCCTAAAGCGCCTTGAGGTGGAATACGGACCTCTGCCACCCACGCCGACACCTCCGAACTGGGTTTTGGACACCTTTTCGGCCGAGTTTTACACCCGCCTGATTTTCTCGTGCGTCGTCGATGCCGACCGGCTCGATACGGCTTATTGGCCCAATGATCCTCCAGTAGAGCCCCGCCTCGATCCAGAAACCTTACTCCATGCCGTTCAATCTGAACGAAGCGCCAAAACCGCCGCTTTTCCAGATAGTCCTCTTCTGTCGGTTCGTAATCGTATTTTCGACAACGCGATCAAGGCAGGAGAGCTCGCGTCCGGCTTTTTCTCGCTCACCGTGCCGACTGGGGGAGGCAAAACGTTAGCGGCTATGGCCTTTGCCTTGGCTCATGCCAAAAAACACGGAATGCGTCGCGTCATTGTCGTGATTCCCTATCTCTCAATCATTGAGCAAAATGCAGCGGAGTATCGGCGTATCCTTGGGGATAACATCGTTCTGGAAAACCATTCTGGAGTAAGTCCGAAGCCAGATGAGTCGGAAGACGAAAAATCTAGACTGGAACTCGTTTCCGAGAATTGGGACGCCCCTGTCATCATTACGACTTCGGTTCAATTTCTGGAATCGCTTCTGGCTGCCAGTCCTTCGCGTTGCCGCAAACTGCACCGGATTCCACGCTCGGTGGTCATCTTTGACGAGGTTCAGACCCTGCCATCTCATTTACTACAACCAACGTTTAGTATTTTCCGCGAGCTTGTTGCAAACTACGGCACCAGTTTCGTTTTTAGCTCCGCAACTCAACCTGCTTTCCTAAAAGGAGCCGCCATCCCTGACGGCCTTTTACCAAGCGAACTTCGTGAAATCGCCCCCGCTCCAGATGAACTCTTTCGTCATCTTCGGCGGGTAAAATACCAATTTCCCAGAGCTAGGGAGACGCTCGACTGGCCGACGCTTGCGAACGAATTAGCAAGTTCGCCCCAGGTTCTATGCGTCGTTAATCTGACACGACACGCAAAAGAACTTTGGGAAGAACTCGGCTCTACTTTGCGAGACCGCTTTGGATACGAGCTGGAGGACGAGACTCCAATTCATTTGTCCTCGGCGATGTGCCCTGAACACCGGCTCTCGTTGATTAAGAAAATCAAAGCCGCGCTTGCTTCAGGGCATTCTTGCCGCGTCATTTCCACCCAACTCATCGAGGCCGGTGTCGATGTCGACTTCCCCGAGGTATGGCGCGCTCTCGGGCCTTTGGATTCCATCGTTCAAGTTGCGGGACGTTGTAACCGTGAAGGTCGGTTAGAGTTTGGGACGGTCCATGTGTTCCAACCCGCCGACCATAAACTTCCGCAGGGAGTTTATCGTTCCGCTTCCGATCAAGCGGCGCTGTCTATTGCCGGTATGGGGGACGAGGCAGCAGAACGGTTGGCGACTTCCGCCGATATTTTTCCCGCTTACTTCCAGGCCCTTTACCAAGTCGTCAACACCGACCACTCCAAGCCCGGTGAATCCACTATTCAGGAAGACCGAAGTTACCTGCGCTATCGTGATGTCGCCCGAAAGGGTGTGGTTATTGAGGATTCCGGCACTCCTGTGATTGTGGAGGGTGATTCGCACGGCAACATTTGGGCTG
>Ga0209597_1000726_pt1 | contig 21519 bp, 17 predicted proteins | sample M_140625_MF_Meta_FD_187316 | JGI IMG/M metagenome (GOLD analysis project Ga0209597, IMG submission 187316) | Freshwater microbial communities from Lake Montjoie, Canada to study carbon cycling - M_140625_MF_MetaG (SPAdes) (version 2) | ecosystem: Environmental > Aquatic > Freshwater > Lake... | reverse complement strand
AGCGAGAGCAGTAGGCCCATGAAGGTATACTGGAGGATGATGACTGCCTTATTGTTCAGGATCCCCTTGGTGAAGCGCTGAATCGTGGCGATGAGCATGTGGCCGCCGTCGAGGACTGGAATCGGCAAGAGGTTGAGGACCGCGAGGTTCAGGTTAATCAGCACCGTGAACCAGAGCACGCGGCGGATGTCTTCGGAGATGTTATAGTAGGTCTTCGTGATTGAGATCACCGAAGCGAGTTGCTTCACCTGGATGTCGGAGCCGCGGTCGAAGAGGCGGCCCAGCGTAGTGAAGGTCGATTTCACGATACCTGCGCAGGTCTCCCAAGGGTTGCGGTAAGCAAGTTCGGTCTTCGTCACGAAGAACGTGCCAATCTGGGCGTGTTCGACCGGCTTACCGCGGCGCACCTGAGCGTTGCGGAGCGTCAGGTTCCCCGCGTCGCCGTTGGCGCGCTTCCAATAGACCGTCAGATCGCGCGGGGCGCCAGCGCCGGCTTTCTCGAGGTCTTCGAGGGAACTGACCGAGGTGATCTGCGTACGCCCGTCGACCTTGTCGATAATCGTGCCAATCTTGAGCGTCTCGGCCAAGGCCGAGTCATCGGGCGAGATGCCGAGGACCATCAGTTGGTCGCGGATGGCGGCGGGGTCGTTGGTGAGCAGATCGCGGGTAGCCGGGAGGACAATGAGCTGATGGCGGTTCTTCTCTTCGCCGTAAGCGATGATGCTGACTGGATTGACGGTTGTGTTCACCTGCGGAGTGATGATGACCTTGGCGCTCACGCCACCTTCGCGCTCGACGATGAGCGTGCGGGGCTTGGCGCCGCTCTTGCGAAGCAGTTCGCGGAATTCGACGGTATTGTTCAGGGGCTGTCCGTCGATCGAGAGCACCCGGTCGCCAGCCTTCAATCCGGCCTTCTCGGCGGGCGAATTGGCGGCGGGCGTACCGATGATGACTTCCGTGCGAGGCTGCAGGCCGGCCATGCGGACCTTGTCTCCGGATTTCGCGTTCAGTTCAATGCGGGCCGGTTGCACGACGAATTCGAGTTCCTTGCCGTCGCGTTCGACCTTGAACGTCGCGGTCGGGTTGCCCTGCGAGTCCTTACGATTACCGAGCATCACCGCCTCGGTAATCTGGTTGAAGTTGATGACCGTCGTATCGTCGATGGACAGCACCTTGTCGCCTGAGCGCAGGCCGGCCTTGAACGCTGGTCCGACGACCGTGTTCCCGAGGCCGAGTTCGGCCAGGTGACCGGAGCTCGTCACGAGCTGTTCGGGCACGTAGCCGATGATGGTACTGGAGGTGCCCGCGGCGACCGGCATACCGGTAAACCAGAGCACGCAAGCGAGAACGAAGGCGAAGATGACGTTGAAGACCGCGCCCATGACCGAGACAACCATCTTGTCGGCGTAGGAAATCTTTGGGAGTTTTTCAGCTTCTTCGCTGCTCGCGCCTTCAATGCCTTCCATGTCGGCGAGCTGGGGCAGGGCGACGTAGCCGCCGAGCGGGATGATGGAGACGCGGTAGTCGACCCCGTCCTTGCCGGTCCAGCCGAAGAGGCGCGGGCCGAAGCCGATCGAGAAGCGTTCAATCTTCAGGCCGCGCTTACGGGCGGCGAGGAAGTGGCCGAGCTCGTGGACGAAAATTGAGCCGCCGAAGAAGATGGCAACGAGGCTGATGCCCCAGAGAGAGCCGAGGAGGTCGCCGAAAGAAAGATTGTCCATGGAAAGAGGGGAAGGGGGTTATCTCAACGGGCTAGTCCCAGGGCGAGCCTGGACGTGACCGCCCGCGCTTCGGCATCGGCGGCGAGGACTTCGTCCAAATTACCGGGTTCGCGGGCGGACACGGCGGTCAAGGCGCGGCCGACGAGCTCGGCGATACCGGTGAAGGGAAGCTTGCCGGCCACGAATTCAGCCACCGCGACCTCGTTGGCCGCATTAAAAATGGCTGGGGCGGTACCGCCGCTCGTGGCCGCCTTGCGGGCCAGGCCGAGGCAGGGGTAGCGGGCCGGGTCGGGAGGCGTCATCCCCAGCGTCAGGGCCTGGGCGAGGTCGAGGCGCGGGGCCGGGCAGGGTAGGCGTTCCGGGAAGAGCAGGCAGTCCTGGATCGGGTAGGCCATCGAGGGCGGCGAGAGCAGGGCCTGCAGGCTACCGTCGGTCAGCGTCACCAACGAATGGATGATGCTCTGTGGGTGCACCACGACGTCGATGCGGTCAGCGGAGATGTCGAAGAGCCAGCGTGCTTCGATGACTTCGAGGCCCTTGTTCGCCATCGTCGCCGAATCAATCGTGACCTTCGGGCCCATGCTCCAATTCGGATGCTTGAGCGCCTGGGCGAGTGTGACGTGCTTCAGGTCGGCGACCGGCGTATCGCGGAAGGCGCCGCCCGAGGCCGTGAGGACGAGGCGGTCGATATCTCCCTTAGGCTTATCGCGGAGCAGCTGGTGGATCGCGTTGTGTTCGCTATCGATCGGGAGCAGGCGCCCGCCGGAGAGGCGGGCGGCTTCGGTCACAAACTTGCCGGCCAGGACGAGGAGTTCCTTGCTCGCCAGTGCGACGTCCTTCTTGGCCCTCAATGCGGCGAGCGTCGGCGCGAGTCCGGCGGTGCCGACAACGGCGGAGACGACCATCGAGACTTCAGGGAGGCACGCGACTTCGGTGAGCCCGGCGGTACCTTCGAGGATGCGGGTGCCGGCGGGGAAGGTTCCGGAAGCGCGGGCCTCGGCGGCGGCGACCGGATCGGCCAAGGCGATGACGCCGACGCCGAACTCCTTCGCTGGGCCGACGAGTTCGCGCCAACGAGAATGGGCGGCCAGGCCAGCGACACGGAGGCGGGACGGATGGGCCCGGACGACATTAAGGGTGGTCGTGCCGATGGAGCCGGTGGCTCCGAGGATGGCGATGGCCCTAACGTGCATGCGGCTTGGGTCTGTCTGAGGCAACCGCGGCGGCGGAATGTGGCAAGCAGTTTGGGGCAGATAGGGCCTTTCGCCGTTCGACGCTTGTCTCTTTCGTCGGGATGGGTTGCCTGTCCGTATGGCCACTCAGCCTCAGGACCTCACCGGACTCTCCCACCTCGGGAATACCCAGAATAAGCCCCAGCAGACGCTGGAGACCTTCCCGAACCGCAATGCGGGCCGGAACTACACCGTCGAGCTCTCGACCGATGAGTTCACCTGCCTGTGTCCGGCGACCGGCCAGCCCGACTTCGCCAAAATCACGATCCGCTACGTACCGGGTCCGCGCATCGTCGAATCAAAGTCCCTCAAACTTTATTATTGGAGCTTCCGCCAGCAGGGGATGTTCCATGAGCACCTGACGAACAAGATCCTCGACGATCTCGTCGCCGCCATTGACCCGATTTGGTGCGAAGTCACCGGCGCCTTCGGCGTCCGCGGTGGCATCGGCATCACGGTGCGTGCCGTCCACGGCAAGCAGCCGCAGCCGTGAAACGTCGCCCCGTCCAGCAAGACGACGGGGAGCCGACGGATTGGCCAGGTTCGGCCCTGGTGTCCGATTTCCTCACACGGCAGTTGGCTGGTCGTCGGTTGTCCGCGCTTTCGTGCCTCACCTACGGTCGTTCGCTCAAGGGCTTCGCTCTCTGGATGAAGTCCAACGGCGGTTGGGACGGCGATTGGTCGAAACTGACCGCGCGCAATCTCCGTGACTTTATTATCGAGCGGCAGGGTACTCATAACCGCCGTTCCGTTCACAACCAGGTCTCGGCCCTGCGCGCCTTCCTCGCCGATCTCCGCGAGCGCGGCGGCATTACCACTACACCCGCCGCGGGCCTCGTGCTGCCGAAGCTACCGAGGTCTTTGCCAAAGTTCCTCACCGAAGCGCAGACCGACACGCTCATGGACGCCGCGGAAGATTCCGAAAAAGACGATCCGCAGGAAGTCGCGCGCGACATGGCAATCCTGGAATTGCTTTATGGCGGGGGCCTGCGTGTGTCCGAACTTTGTGGCATCAACGGCGGCGACCTTGACCTCAGTAGCGGCCTCGTGCGCCTAATGGGCAAGGGCTCCAAGGAGCGCGTCGTGCCCGTTGGCGACAGCGCCGTTAAGGCCGTGAAGGATTACCTCGCCCTGCGCGGTGCGCCCGCCCGCGGGGCGCCCATGCTGCTCGCTGCGCGGGGCGGTCGCTTGAACCCGCGCGCCGTCCAGCTCATGCTGAAGCGCAAACTCGCACTCGCCGGCCTGCCTGCGGACCTTACCCCGCACAAGCTGCGCCACGCATGCGCGACGCATCTACTTTCCAATGGAGCGGACCTTCGCCTCGTGCAGGAGCAGCTCGGTCACGCCTCGCTTTCGACCACGCAGATCTACACGCACCTCAGCGTCGCTAAGCTGCGCGAGGTGCACCGTAAGTCGCACCCGCGGGCCTGAGGCGCTGATTCCCCTCGCCTCCGCGGGCGATTCAACGCACCGTCCTTGCGTGCTCGTCGAAGCCGCCCATGCGAAGCTCAACCTTTCGCTGGCCATCACCGGCCGGCGTGCCGACGGCTTCCATGAGCTCGTGAGCCTCATTGCCAGCGTTTCGCTGGCCGATCATCTCGCGCTGCATCTCGGCCAACCGCTGGGGCTGACTTGCGATGATCCGTCGTTGCCGGTCGATGGCACGAATCTCGTGCTGCAGGCCGCTGCGGCCTATGTGCGGCGACGGCCTGGCGCCGTGGTTGGGCGCTTTCATTTGGCGAAAAAGATTCCGCATGGCGCTGGGCTCGGTGGAGGTAGTTCCGATGCGGCGGCCGCACTGCGTCTGTTGAATCGGGCCACGACGGAGCCACTCGGGCTGCCCGAGTTGGAAAGTATCGCCGCCGAGGTCGGTTCCGATTGTCCGTTCTTCGTGCGCGGCCAAGCGGCGATTATGCGGGGTAGGGGAGAGCGGCTGGAAATTTTGCCGGTGGCGGTACGCGCCGCTTTGGCCGGAAGAAAGGTTATCCTCGTGAAACCTCCGTTTGGGGTGCCGACGCCGGAGGCCTATGCATTACTGGCTAAAGTCGGGAAGTACCGTCCTGCGGCCCAGGCCGAGGCTGAGCTCGCCGCTTGGATCGCCCAGCCCGCTTCAGATCCGTCGGTCCTAGGCAATGATTTGGCTGCCCCCGTGTTCGCCAAGTACCTTGCCCTGCCGGTCGGGCTCGAATCTTTCCGTCTGAACACTGGGGTAAACTGGCAGATGACCGGCAGCGGGAGCGCCTGTTTCGCCTTCGTCTCGGACGGTTTCGACCACGCCCGCTTGCGGGCGGACGTCCGGAGGGCCTGGGGGGTCGGAGCCTGGGTGGAAGAGACCGTTATTTCGGCTTAGTTTCGGCTTTACTGTCGGCCGAGGGGTCGCCAAGTTGCGAGTCACTATCACCCATGGGAAGCCTCAAGAAGAAGCGTCGTCTGAAGATGAACAAGCACAAGCGTCGCAAGCGCTCGAAGGAAAATCGCCATAAGAAGCGTCTCTGGGGCTGATTAACCCACCCCACGGAACGAACCGGGCGGCCCAAAAGGCCGCCCGGCTCTTTTTCGGGCTTGCTCCGACCGAGGCCGTTCCCAAACCTCAACCTTCCAACCGACAAAAACCATGGCTCGCGAAACCGTTATCATTGAATGCACCGAAGCCCGCAAGGAGGGCAAGCGCCCTTCCCGTTACATGACCACCCGTAACAAGAAGCTTTCCCAGGAGAAGGTGGAACTGAAGAAGTATAATCCTTCCCTGCGTCGTCACACGCTGCACAAGGAGATCAAGGGCTAAGCTCCTTTCTTCCCTACACCAGAAGGGCCGGCCGCAGCGATGCGAGCCGGCCCTTCTGTTTGGCGGGGGCTGGGAGGCTTAGGCCGGCTTGACCGTGCGGCGCAGGAGGCGCCAGCGCGCGCGGTGGTTCCGGGTCCAGTCAATCAGGGCCCGCTCGAATCCGATGTCGCGGCCGGCCTTCTCGGACTCGATCCACTTATGACGGAGGATTTCTTCGCGCTCGGCGAGGAACTCAGCGTACAGGGACGAACGGGCCGCCAGATTGGCTTCGGTCTTCGGCTCCTGATGCATTTCTCTCATCCTTGGGAGTAGATTGAGTGAAATATGACGGACTTGCAAGCCGTAGGCGACGGCTGGGTTACGCCAGTTTTTCGAGCCCTTGGAGCACCGTCAGGCCGACGGACCGGAAGACCCGGGCCGGATTGCTGTCCGGGTGGCTAATGACCACCGGGATGCCGTGGTCGCCGCCCACGCGGATGGTCTGGTCGAGCGGGACTTCTCCCAAAAGGATCGTTTGCAGGGCGGTCGCGACCTTGAGGCCGCCGCCTTGGCCGAAGAGGTATTGGCGTGAGCCGTCCGCCGCCTCCAGAAAACTCATATTTTCGGCCACGCCGAGGATTGGCACGCCAACTTTCGCGAACATCGCCGCGCCGCGGAGGGCGACCGCCACCGCCGCCGTCTGCGGGGTGGTTACGATGATGGCCCCGCTGAGGGCCATCGCCTGGGCGATGGAAAGCTGGGCGTCACCCGTGCCTGGGGGGAGGTCGATCAGGAGGACGTCCAATTCGCCCCAGCGGACGTTCGTGGCGAATTGCGAGATTGTCTTCATAATCATCGGGCCGCGCCAGACCACCGGGGCGTCGGCATCGATGAGCAGGCCCATGGATATCACCTTCACGCCGAAATTCTCGAGGGGGATGAGGGTGTCGCCGTCCAGCATGGGACGGCCGTTGACGCCAATCATCAGCGGCACCGATGGGCCGTAGATATCGCAGTCCATCAGGCCGACCTTGCCTGGGCGGCCTTGGTCGGAGAGGGCACGAGCGAGGGCGCAGGCCAGATTGACGGCGAAAGTGGACTTGCCGACGCCCCCTTTGCCGCTGGCGACAGCGATGATGAACTTCACCTTACCCACGCCGGCATCGGCCGGGAGCTTGGCAGGCGCGGCCGGGGCACCGGCGGCGGGCGGGGCGCCTTTGGGGACTGTCACCGTGATGGCGATCTCGGGGTTCTTCGCCCCGATGGCTTTCAGGACGGCCTCGATGTCGGCGTAGAGTTTCTTAGGGACTTCAGGGTCGGCGCTCGTGACCGCGAGGCCAACGCTGACTTTACCCTCGAGGGTTACCTCGATGCCCTTCACCAGACCGAAGGAGACGATGTCGCGGCTGTAGCCAGGGTACCGGACCTGGCCGAGGGCCTTCTGGACTGATTCCTTATCGAGCGACATCAGCGGGATTGAACTCCCTGCCCAACCTAGGTCAAACTGCTAACCTCACAACAAATTCGCTCGATGCGCCTCCTTTCCCTCTTCGCCGTCTTTCTCGCCTTACCCCTCTTCGCCCAAGGTAACATCAAGATCGAGACCGAGATCAGCGGCCCGATTAGCCGCAAGATTGTGCCGGTGGCAATTGTCTCCGACGATCCAGTTCTAGGCGGCCTTGTCCAATTCGCTCTTTCCACCCACGGCGCCATCGAGATCTCCCCCAGTTCTCCCATTAAGGTGCGCATCGGTCGCGGAGGGCTCGCCGCCGTCGTCTCCTGCGATAATGCGCTTTGTGCCTTTACTTCGAACGTCGAAGGCAAGGACGAGGATCAGCTCGCTCTCCGAATCGCCGACGCGGCCATCATGGGACTCGGGCGTCGCTGGCAGCTCAAGCCTTTGTTTGCGGACACCAAGGTCGCCTTCGTCTCGCGTTCCACCGGCAGCGCCGAAATTTATGTCACTAATCTGGCCCGCTCCAAGACGTTGCGCCTGACGAGGTATGGCAACACCTCGATCGGTCCGCGCTGGTCGGCCGATGGCTCTCGCATCTTCTTCATCTCTTCCTTCCGTTCGAACTGGCCCGAGATTTTCTCGACCAACGGTTACGGCGAAGCCGCCAAGGTGATCATCAACGTCCGGGGTGCGCTGGGCGCCGCCAGCAGCGGTCCTGATGGACGCATCGCGTTCGCGTCGTCCAACAAGGGCACCATGGACATCTTCGTCGCCGGCCCGCAGGGCCAGACGCCGACGCGCGTGATCAAGGCTCCGAGCATGCAGTGGGTGAATACTGATCCTTCGTGGTCTCCGGACGGTTCCCGTTTCGCACTCACCGCCGGCCCGACTGGTAGCCCGGGCATCACTCTCGCCAGTTCCAGCGGCGGCGCCTTACAGCGGGTCCCCACGGGTCATAATTACAGTACCGAGCCGCGCTGGAATCCCGTCGTCCCGAATCAGCTCGTCTTTACTTATCAGGAGGCCGGCTCACTTCGCCTCGGGGTACTTGATCTCGCCGCCAACACCTCGACGCCCATCGTAACTAAGAGCCCGGTATCCATCGCTCATGCTTCGTGGTGCGCGGACGGACGTCACCTAGTCGCCGCGCAAGGTAACGGGCTGGTCGTCGTCGACAGTGTCACCGGTAAGGTGACGCGTCTCACGCCTTCACAGCTCGGCGATTGCTCTGAACCGGACTGTTGGACGCCTCGCGCGCAGTGACCGCCCTCACTCGACGTACAGGCCGTCGGGGCTCACGGATTCTTCCGCGCTCAGGTAGAGGTTGAATTTCGCGAGCTCGGCGGGCGTGATGGTTGCGCCCTTGCTGGCGGCGGCGTAAGTCTTGTCGTCGACAAGCGCAAAGACCCGGTCCTTGTCCGTGTTGCGGGCCAGCGCCAAGTAGCGCCACTGCGGCGAAGTGCGCGTGTAGACGAAGCGGTGGGTCGCCGTTTGGAGGTTGGCGTAGTAGGTGCGGCCGCCGACGGTCACTTTATCGCTGACTTTGTAACGTTCACGGTCGATCAGGAAGGCTTTGGCCATCGGCTCGCTGGTCCATTTGCTAGTGCCGAGATGCTTGGAGTTCCAGGGGAAGAAGACGGTGTCGCCAGCGATGCGGGCACCGACAATCACCAGGTTCAACGAATCAGAGTTGATACCCGAGATTTCCGAGATGTTGAACGTGCCGTCGGGGTTGAGAAGGACTTCTTTGGCGCCCGAGGTCAGCATCCAGGCAGCCAGCTGGGCGCCTTGGCCCGAGTTGAATTCGCTCCAACGCTGTCGACGAGCCGCCGGCGAGGTCAAGGCATAGACCTTAGCTTGGAGGGCCTTGAGGCGTTCGGAGAAAGCCAGCAACTGGCTGCTCCAGGCTTTCTGGGCGGCCTGCGAGCTCGCGGCCTGCGCGCGGAATTCGACGCGGTCGATGAAGATCTTCATACCACTCATGCGCATACCTTCGGCTTCCGTGCGGAGCCGACCGGCCTCGGCGAAACTGGCAGGCGGAAAGGTGCTCATCACTTCGGCGAAGAGCTGGGCGAAGCCCGCTTCTTCAAGGGACGGTCTGAGCACTTCGTCGAGGATAGCGGACTGGGCTCCCAGCAGCTCGGTGGCCCTGGCTGAGGGTGCGTCGTGTAGGACGTAGACCCGGCGGTCGGCGTCGAGCTTGATTCCCCAGACAGCGATTTTACGCGTCAGTGGGGAGAAGTCGACCTGACCGCGCAGCGAGAAGGAAGAGTGAGGGTCGATATTCAGGCGATTGGCAATCACGTTGAAGCCGGGCGAGCCGCCGAGCGGCTTCTCGAAGACCGCGCGTTCGGCGCGGGTCTTGATCACGGCGAATTGGCTGAGCTCGCTACGGAGTAGCTCAAGGCTCTTCCGTGCGCTGACTTCTTCCTTCACGAAGAGACCGACGCAGTAAGCGAGGGCGTCACCCCCGAAGCCTCGGGATATGCCCAGTAAAGCGCCGACGCCGATCATGGCAATCAGCGCGGCATAACCGACTCCCTGGTGAAGGCGATTGGTGGAGGTGATCTTCATTTCGTGATCAGCGAGGGCGAGCATCGCCTGGACCTGCGTGAAGGTGTCGACGTTGGCAGGTTCGGCCAGGCCGTAGAGCAGGAGGCGTCTCCGCGTGTCGGGGTCAAGTCGCGTGGCGGCAATCTCATCTTCGACTTCCGTGGACACGGGCTTAGATCGCCGTAGCTTGAGGGTGATACCGAATCTAAAATGGTCGGAGAGTGGCACCCAGTCCGGCGACCCTTCGGGCGCGCAGAGCATATCCGCCGTCAGCGTCCCTTCAGCGATCATCGCCATAATCTCGGCTTCGGTCAGAGGTCCGCGGGTTTCGTTATCGACGAGGAGTGAGAAGTGGCGCATGCGGTCGGAGTCCATCCCTCTTCGGGCGTTTTTAATCCTGTTTACCACCAGAGGTTAGGCAAGACGAATGGACTCAGCGATACCTTTTGCAAATCGCCCCAGAACCCTCTTTGCTTGGGTTCGTTCGATGGCTAATCCAGGCATCAATCAATCGCAGAAGCAGTTCCAGGGCCTCGTCCTGACGCCGCAGCTTCGCCAGTCGCTCCGCATCCTCCAGGTGCCTGCGGCCGAGCTCCTGCGCGAGATCTCGGAAGAGATGGCGGCCAACCCATTGTTGGAGGAAGTCGAGCCGGTCGACAGCGAGAGCTTGGATGTACCAGTACCCTTCGAACAAGCGGAAGAGGAGGGCCCGCGCGAACTCTCCTTGGGCGACGACGATTTTGATGCATTGAAGCGCATGAAGGAGGATTGGGACGAAAGCTACTATGAGGAGATCCGCTCACAGGGCTACACCCAGGAAGACGAGGAACGGCGCCGGCATATGATGGAGTCCGCCACCGGCGAGGCTTCGCTTTCCGAACACCTCGCCGATCAGGCCCGGACGGCCTCTGATGATCCAGCCGTGCAGGAGGCACTCAAGCTCCTGATTGCCTCGCTCGATGAGCGTGGCTTCGTCGAGGAAGACCTTTCGACCCTCGCCCTGCGTTCTGGCCAGCCTTACGAGGCCGTCACGACGGCCCATACCTTGCTGATGGCTTTCGACCCCCCGGGTATCGGCGCCCGCGATCTTCGTGAATGCTTCCTTGCCCAGCTGCGTCAGCGCAGTCGCGGCCTTTCGACCGCTGCTCGTCTCATCACCGATTGCTGGGAGCCGATGATGGGTCGACGGCTCGATGAATGTGCCCGGGTGCTCGACGTCGAACTTGACGGTATCCGCGAGGCCCTCGCCGAACTCGCCCGGCTCGAGACTGTGCCGGCCCGCCGATTCTCCCGCGATGATAACCGGGTGGTTACGCCCGACGCCTCCGTCGAACTGGGTGATGACGGCAAGTGGAAGGTCATCATGGACGACCGCCATGTCCCCAAACTCCGCCTGGTGCCCGCCTACAAAGACATGCTCGCCGGCCAGGCCCTCGGCGACAAGGAACGCGCCTACATTCTCGAGCGCATGCGTCAGGGTAAGTTCCTCATCGGCGCGATTGAAGAGCGCCAGCGCACCATCGAGAAACTCGCCCATATCATCCTCGAACGTCAGGTCGATTTCTTCGAGCACGGCCCCGCCAAGCTTCGTCCGCTGACCATGACCGACGTCGCAAAGGAGATGGGTGTCCATGAGACCACCGTCGGTCGTGCCGCCGCCAGTAAGTGGATGCTGACACCGCATGGTTTGCGCGAGTTCCGTTGGTTCTTCACTTCCGGTGTCGCGACGTCCGATGGTGGCACCGTCGCGCAGGAAGGCGTCCAGGAACTCATCGCCGATATCTTGGCCCGCGAGAACCCGGCCGAGCCGTTGGCCGACGAGGCCATCACGGCGGAGTTACGCAAGCGTGGCGTGCAGATTGCCCGCCGTACCGTGGCGAAGTATCGCGAAGCTTTGGGCCAGCCTTCGGCGCACATGCGCCGCAAGCGTCTTTGATCAGCCGAAACGGCTGAGGACAGAGTCCCACCCGAAGTTAGCCATGTCGGGGAAGACGAACTGCACGCCGGCCGTGAGGCCGTTCGGGAGGCGCGCGGGCGCGACGACGATGGGAAGCCCAGCGAGCGAAGCGGGCGCATTGAGCGCGAGTAGGCGGCGGCGATGCGTCGAGTCGGAGTCGGCCTTGCGAACTGCGCCTCCGAACGTCGCGGGTAGCGCAATGAAGTGATGGCGACGGAAGACTGTGCGGAAGGCGTCAATCACGCGAGTGCGGATGGCTTCGGCGGCGCAGATTTCCTCGTGTGTCCGGCGACGGCCAGCGTCGAGGCGTTCCCAGACGACGGGGTCGTAGTCCGGGCGACGGCGTTCAAGCCAGGCGGCATGCACTCGGGCGGCGGCATGGCCACCGAGTGTGGGATACGCGTCAGCCGCTTCCGCGAGGGCGAGCCGAAGGAGCGTCGCGGCGGCGGGGTCTTCCTGTGCGCCAGCCTGGAGGGCGACGGCGCGCATGGCGGCGAGATCGTCCTTCGGGATATTCAGACCCAGGTCGCCGGCCCAGAGGCCAGCACCGGCGGGCGGGGCTTCGCCGAGGACGGCGGCCGAGACCTGGCGAAGATCCTTGGCGGTGCGCGTGATCCATCCTTGGGTGTCGTAGCCCGGGGAGAGCGGGAAGATGTCGCCGATGGGCGCGATATCAGGCGAGAGGCGCAGCCCCCAGACGCCGCAATAGCCGCAGGGCACGCGAATCGAGCCGGCGCTATCGGTCGCGAGCGCGAACGGCACCAGCCCGCGCGCGACGGCGAAGGCCGATCCGGAACTCGAACCTCCGGAGAGTAATTCCGCGTATTCTGGATGAGGGCAGTCTCCAGAGTGCGGATTTTCGCCCGTAAGTCCGAAGGCGAATTCGTTCAACTGCGTGCGCCCGCATTCGATCGCGCCGGCATCGGCTTCGAAGGCGGCAGGTAGGGTGGAAGTCTTCTGGGCCGGCCCGATCTCTTCCGGCAGGAATGTCGAGCCCGCGTAGGTCGGTTCGCCCGCGCGGAAGTAGAGGTCCTTCGTGAGGAAGGGTACGCCACCGAGCGCGGCTTCGCGTAAGGGCCAAGCGGCTTCGAAACGGCGGGTCAGCGTGGCGACGTCGGGCAGGCCGCAGAGCGAAGCGCGTTGCTCCTCTGCGCCCAGCGCGCCCAGTTTAATCAGGAAAGCTTCCGCCGCCATACGAGGACCGCGCGTGAGGGTAAACTCACGCCAATCTTCGACGGACTGCGGCAGCAGGCTCACAGTTCGAGGGGGACGCCCGGTGCGGGGTCGTGCACGCGGGTGCCAGGCATCGCGGTGGCGAGGGTTTCCTTCATCCATGCTCGCGCGGGCGGGTCGCCGTGCGTCAGGACGATGTCCTTCGGCGCGAGGTCCTTGGCGAAGTCGAGGAGCTCTTCGCGATCCGCGTGGCCGCTGAGGTGGAAGCGTTCGACCTTGGCGCGCAGAGTCGAGGTGTGGTCGAGGGACTTGAACTTGAATTCACCGCCCGGATTCATGCCGATGAGTTCACCACCCGGGGTTTCCGGATCGCAGTAGCCGACGAAGAACACCGCGTTCTCCTCGTGGTCGAGCATGTTGGCGGCGACGCGCCAGGCCGGGGTCTTCTCGACGAGCATACCGCTCGAGAGCAGATAGATACCTCGTTCGGGCATATTCTTGCCGGGCTGCGTGTACTTGCGCGAGAGCGGCAGGATGCCGAGGTCGCGGAGGACTTGTCGGCTAAACTTCACCTGTTTCGTCTTCTTGCTGGCGGCATCGAGATAGTCGCAGAGGTCCATGCCGAGCCCCGAGCAGAAGATCGGCACATCGGCCAAGTTGCCCGCATCGGCGGCTTCCTGGAGGAGCAGTAGAATCTCCTGCATGCGACCGAAGGCAAAGGCCGGTAGGAGGACTGAGCCACCGTCGTCGCAGATGGCGTTGACGGCCTTGATCAGGCGCTGCTCTTCCTTGCCGCGGTCGAAGCCCGGAACCGTGGCCGTGGCACCGCGTGTGCATTCCATGACGAGCGTGTCGACTGGCGTGCGCGGGAAGTTGGCCGCAGCAACGGTGCGCTGGGCCTTGAAGTGGACGTCGCCCGTGAAGAAGTGCTTCTTCTTCCGGTGTTCGATGAGGCAGCCCACGGCGCCGGCGACATGGCCTGCGAGGTGGAAGGTGAGGGCGACTTCTTCGCCGCCGCGGCCGATGATACGCGGATTGGCGATGGGGACTGCGGCGAGGGCGTGTTCGACGCGTTCGACGTCGGTCTCGACGTAAAGTGGGTAGTCCTGGTTGCCGGTCTCCTCGCGCTGGCGCTTCATTACCTGGATGGAGTTACTGAGCAGGCGGCGGACGAAGAGGGTGGTGGCGGCCGAAGCGTAGACGCGCGACGACGGGTGCTGCTTCAGGAGCAACGGCAATGAGCCCAGGTGGTCGAGGTGGCAGTGCGTCAGGATCACGCCGTCGACGCTGCCTTGAATCTTGTCAATCTGGGGCAATGCCTTGCGGCCGTCGAGTTTGGGGTGGAGGCCGCAGTCGATCACCAGCCGCAGGCCACCGAATTCGGCGAGCATGCAGTTGGCGCCGATCTCACGGCCAGAGTTTAGGTCGGTAAGTCGCATCAGGAAGGGTTGGAAGGAGGGGTCATGACGAAGACCGGGATACGCGTGAAGACGCGTTCGCCGGATTGGGTGGTGCCATGGAAGGAGCCCTCGGCCGTCAGTGGGCCGCCGGCGAGGTGGTAGCTGTTATAAGAGAACTTCTCGCCCGGGGGGAGGGTGGGGGTCTCGCCGACGATGCCGTCGCCCTCGACGATCTCGATTGTTCCATCAGGTGAGCGTATGATCCATTTCCGGCCTAGGAGCTTTACCGTCTCCTGCGAGAGGTTACTGATGGTCAGGAAGTAGACGAACGCATGCGGGGTTTCAGGCGGAAAGTTCACGTCCCTATGGTGCACCACCTTGTCGATGGTGACCCTGAGGCCTGGGAGTTCCTTTCCGGTGGGTTGCACGTTGGCCAAGACAAGGGGGCTTGGCCTCGCTACGGAAGCCATAAATCGGCTAATCGTGCGGTATTTGCCCTTCCCGTCTTGCCCCCGAGGACCTGCGACCTTTGATGGAGTTCGGATGCCTACCTCAGCCGAGCGCAAGCGCAACCTCGGGCGAATCCCGGGGCGATGGTGGCTCGTTTCTCTCTATCTGGTGCTGCTGGCCCTCTCGGCGGCCTTCCCTTTCTTCAGCTCCATCGAGACGATTGCGGATGGGGAGCCGATTCGGGTACCCGCTTTCGATTTCGTCGGCGAAAAGGTCAAAAAGTTAAATAGCGACATCCCGATTCGCGCCCGCCTTCACGGCGTCCTTGGCGCGGAGGAGGCCCAAGAATTCGTCCAGCCCCGCTTCCGTAAGAACGTCGTCGTCTACCTTCATCGTATCCCTTGGGATGACCGCGGGTCGCAGTTCTGCGAGGAGCTCGCCCGCGATCCCGACATCTCCGTCATCGAGCCTTTCATGCCGGGCTTCCGCAGCACGCCCGGCGACGTCCCGAGCCATTCGATGGAGGCCAACGCTGAGGTCGTCGCCGCCCTCGTCGAGTATTACGGCATCAAGCAGTATCACGTGATCGGCCAAGGTTACGGCGGTGTCGCCGCGCTCGAGCTCACCTCGGCTCATCCCAATCGCGTCCGTTCGATGACGCTCATCTCCTCGCCGGGGGCGCAGGAGTTCGAGTTGATGGGTAATCCGCTCGTTAACAAGATCGTCTACGGCTTCCAGGGCGCCGGCTTCTGGGTCTTCACCCGCTTGACGCCTTCCTTTGGCGCCGTCGACCTGCTCCCGCTCGACCGTAATTACGCCAAGACGGTCTTTGATACCGATATGACGGATTCGAAGAAAATCCTCAGCCAGTGGACCAAGCCCCTCTTACTAATCCATGGCGACGCCGATTGGCTGACGCCGGTCGAGGCCGCCAAGTACACCGCCAAGCTCGCGCCGCAGGCCAAGCTGGAAATCCTGCCGGGCGGACGCGATGCCGCCTTCGAGGCCACTGCCGAAGTCGTCGGTAAGATTAAGGGTTTCTACGCGGAGGTCCCTATGGATTCCGACCCGCTCGTGACGCCGCTGGCCAAGGAATACCCGCCGATTCCACATGCTATTGGCATGCGTTACTGGATTCTGCTCCTCGTCATCTTGTTCTGCACCTTCGTCGCCGAAGATCCGACCTGCCTTGCCTCTGGTTTGATGGTCTCCGTCGGTATCATCGACTTCTGGTCCGCCGCGGCGGCCTGCACGGCGGGCATCTTCATTGGTGACACCGTGCTCTATTCTATCGGGCGGTTCCTCGGCCATAAGGCCATCCGTAAGGCGCCGCTGAAATGGTTCATCAAGGAGCATAAGGTGAATCAATGGGCGGGCTGGTTCTCGACGCCGAAAGGCATGCTTGTCGTGGTTAGCTCCCGCTTCGTCCCCGCCAGCCGCGTGCCCACGTTCGTGTCCGCCGGTATCATGAAGCTGAACGCCTTCCGCCTCTGCTTGCTGCTCCTCGTGGCGGCCCTGATCTGGACGCCGCCGCTGATGTGGGTCGGCTATACTTACGGCGCGGCGGCGATGGACGTCCTTTATCGCTTTAAGAACAATGCGCTCTGGGTGATCCTCGGCTTACTCTTCCTTCTGCACGTCATCACCCACTGGATGGTGCCGGCGCTGACTTGGCGAGGGCGACGGCAGATCGTCATGAAGGTCCGCGGCTTCCTCCAGCCTTCCTTGTGGCCTGCCGCGGTGCTCTACCTGCCAATCCGGCTGGGCATCCTTGGGCTTTGCCTTCGTTATCGCCGCCTGACGGCTTTCGCCTCAGCCAACCCGGCCTTCGGTCGTATCGGCGGCTTCATCGGGGATTCTAAATCGCTCCTCCTGCGTCCGTTCCAGCGCGATTCTCGCTGCTGCCCGACGCTGGCGCTTTCGTTTGAGGATACCAAGGACGGGCGCGTGAAAGAAGCCACCGCGTTCGCGGCCTGTCATGGCTTCCCGGTCGTGTTCAAGCCGGAGGTCGCCGAGGACGGAGCTGGTCTACGCTTCCTTCATACTCAGGAGCAACTCGAGCGGTTGGTCCGGGGCGCTACGGAGGATTTCTTGCTGCAGAAGTTTATCTCTGGTTTCGAGTTCGAAGTCGTCTGGCGCCGCAATGCCGGCCAGGACGACGGGCATATCATGGCCATCGTGCAGAAGCGTGACGTCACCGTGCGCGGCGATGGCGAGCAGACACTCGAGGAACTCATCTGGCTGGACGAGGTGGCGGTCTCGCGCGGCGAACTTTTCATCCAGTGCCACGCGCGCGACCTGAACCACGTGATCCCTGCCGGGCAGAAGGTGACGCTGAACCTCACTGGCAGTTACGGCCATGGCGCCCGTTGCCTCCACCGCCATGACCTCATCACCGTGGAACTCGATGCCGCGATGACCGCCTTCGCTAAGCGTTTCCCCGGCCTGCATTTCGCCCGCTTCGACCTTCGAGCTGATTCCGTCGAGGATCTCAAGGCCGGACGGTTTACCGTCACCGAGGTCGGCGGCTGCTGCCACGTCTCGAGCCTCGTGCGCGATGAGTCGCTCCGCTTCTCCCGTTCTTATGCGGTGGTGTGGAGTCAAATTAAAGCCTGCCTCGAAGCCGGCGCCTACAATCTTTCACAGAAGGTTCGCCCCGTGCCGCTCGACGAGCTGATGGCCCGCTGGAGCCAGGCCCGCGGCCGTCACGACGAGTTCGCCGTCAGCGAGGAATTTTGATTAGCCTCGCGCGGTGAAGGCGTGGCAGAGAGCCGCCGCGGCCGCGTCGGATTCGTCGAGCGCGAGTGCGTCGCCGAGCCGGAGCACGGTGCGGATCATCCGGCCGACCTGCTCCTTGGAAGCGCCGCCATGGCCGGCTACAGCCAATTTGATCCGCGTGGGGGCGTATTCGCCGACCTTGACGCCAAGGCGGGCGAGGACGCTCAAGGCAGCACCGCGCGAGGCTCCCATCGCCTGGGCGGTGCGGAAGTTCTGGACGTAAATCGTCTCTTCGATGGCGGCATGCGTGACCGCATGTGCGCGGGTGATCTTCTCGACGGCGTCGGCGATCTTCCCCATGCACTGGTAGGGCTCAAGCTTCGGGCCGAGCTTCAGCGTGACGCTGGCGAGTAGGCGCATCGGCTCCGCGCGTGCGTCGATGACAGCCAAGCCAGTGCCGCGCAGCGAAGGGTCGATTCCCAGGATGATGGCGCGGCAACCGCGTCCTGCCAAGGTGATCACAGCTTTGCGGGCGCGGGGTAATTTCGTCCCCATCGGCGTCGACGCAACGCCGGTGAGCTTATCCGTCCAGAGCGAGCGAGAGGATTTGCGGGCCATGACGCTAGGATGGTAAGGTCAGCCTTGATTTCGACAGCAAAAGCGACGGCGACGGATTGCCAAGGGGACTGTGCAGGGTAGCGTGAGTCCATGCGGCTGACCCTACACCTTGCCTGTCTAATCTGGGCCGTCCTAGGCCTAGGCGCGGAAGCGGAGGTCATTCGTCGCGTGGTGCCGGACATGACGTCGCTCGAATTAAAGAGCGCGGGTAAGCTAAACCTCAAGCTCGTGCCTGAGTGTTCCGCACTCTGGGCAAGCCAAGGACAGCGCGGTGTCTTCTGGACGCTTTCCGATTCTGGGAATAAGCCGTCCATCGTGCCAATCCAGGCCGACGGCTCAGCTCTAATGACATCCAAGGGCATATGGGGTGCCGTGAAGTTACAGGGCGCTACCAACGTGGACTGGGAGGCTATGACCGGTGATGCCGCTGGTAACATGATTGTCGGCGACGTCGGGAACAACGTCTCACTCCGTAAGGAACTGAGGTTCTATCTGTTCAAGGAGCCTACTTTAGGCGTCGCCGAGGTGGGTGAGGTCCGCAAGGTCACCTTTGTCTGGCCGGATCAGACCGCCTTTCCTGACCCCGAACTTTCTCATGACTGCGAGGCGATATTCTTGCTCCGCGGAAAACTCTACCTCCTCACTAAGCATCGCCGGGATACCCTGACGGTTCTCTGGCGTGCAGACATCCCGGCGACCGGCGAACGTGCGACGCTGACCAAGCTGGCCCGCTTTGACGTCGGCGGTATGGTCACCGACGCTTGCGTCTCCCCGGATCAGAAGCGACTCGCCATCCTTACCTATCGTAATGTCTGGGTCTTCGACGTACCTACGATCGGCGAAGATTTCTTCCATGCGCCCGCCCTGTATGCGCCGATTTCGCCACCGACGCTTTCCTGGCAAGTTGAAGCATGTACGTGGGTCGACAGTGGTCATCTCCTCCTCGGCTCCGAGCAGGGCGATCTCTTCCGCATCGCGCTCACGGACCTCCATGAGGCCAAGTAAAACAAGAAGACCGGCGGCGAAATGCCACCGGTCTTCGGTGTACGGCTGTCAGGTCGCTCAGAGCGCCTTGGCGGCTGAGACTACAGCTTCCTTCGTGATGCCTAGTTCTTTCATCACCACGTCGCCCGGGGCGGAGAGGCCGAAGGTGTCGGTGCCGATGGCCTTGCCGGCGGTACCGACGTAACGACCCCACGAGAGGGTCACGCCCGCTTCGACGCTCACGCGCTTGGCGCAGGCCGAGGGGAGGACTTCTTCCTGGTAGGCCTTCGGCTGGCGTGCGAAGATTTCCATCGAAGGCATCGAGACGACGCGGACGCCGGCGCCGAGTTCTTCGCCGGCCGCGAGGGCGAGCGAGAGCTCGCTGCCCGTACCGATGAGGATGTGGGTGAGGGCAGTGGTTTCCTTACGGAGGATGTAGCCCCCCTTGAGAGTGCCCTGCCGGCGCGTGGCGACCGGGACGTCGTCGAGAGACGGGACGTTCTGGCGCGAAAGGATCAGGGCGACCGGGCCGTCCTTACGGGCGACCGCATGGGCGAAGGCGGCGGCCGTCTCTTCGGCGTCGCCCGGGCGGACTACGTCGAGGTTCGGGATGCAGCGCAGGGCGCTCACGGTCTCGACCGGCTGGTGGGTCGGGCCGTCTTCGCCGACACCGACGGAGTCGTGCGTGAAGATGTAGAAGGTCTGCAGCTTCGCGAGGGCGGCGACGCGAATCGACGGGCGGAGGTAGTCGGAGAACGTTAGGAACGTCGCACCTGAGCCCTTGAAGATGCCGTGGTAGGCCATGCCGTTGAGGATGGCGCCCATCCCGTGCTCACGGATACCGAAGTACAGGTTGCGGCCGGCCGGGGTCGCGATGTCGAAGTCGCCGGCGTCCTTGATATAGTTCTTGGTCGAGCCATGAAGGTCGGCGGAACCGGACAGCACGAGCGGCGAAGCCTTCGCGACAGCATTGATGCATGCTTCGCCGGAGAGACGGGTCGCGAGAGCATTCTTACCGAACTCCGGAATGGCGGAGAGGAGAGACTGGACGTCGCCGTGGTCGCCTTTCTGCGCCTTGGCGAGAACGACGGCCTTCTCGGGGTTGGCCTTGGACCAAGCGGCGAAGGTCTGCGACCACTCGGCGTGGGCGGCGGCCTGCTGGGCCTTGCGGGCGTTGAAATAGGCGCGGGTCTCAGGGGAGACGTAGAACTTCTCTTCCGGCAGGCCGAGGGCCTTGCGGGAGGCGTCGACGAATTTCACGCCGGCTTCGCCGTGGCCCTTGGCGGTGCCTTGGACTTCAGCGATGCCCTTGCCGATGACGGTCTTGCAGATGATCAGCTTCGGCTTGCCGTTCTTGCTGGCGCGAGCCTGTTCAAGGGCGGCCGCAATGGGGGCGAGCTCGTTTCCTTGTTTGACCGTGAAGACTTCCCAGTTGGCGGCTTCGTAGCGCTTGGCGGTGTCCTCGTTCTGCGTCTTCGAGGCCATCGCGTCGAGGGTGACGTCGTTGGAGTCGTAGAGCATGATGAGGTTATCGAGGCCGAAGCGGCCGGCGAAGGAAGCGGCTTCCTGTGAGATGCCTTCCTGGAGGCAGCCATCGCCGGCGAGGCCGACGACGATGTGGTCGAAGATCTGATGCTCGGCGGTGTTGAAGTGGGCGGCGGCCATCTTGGCGGCCACGGCCATGCCGACGATGTTACCCGTGCCTTGGCCGAGCGGGCCGGTCGTGGCTTCGACGCCGACCGTCTCGCCGAACTCGGGGTGGCCCGGGGTCTTGGAGTGGAGCTTACGGAAGTTCTTCACTTCCTGAAGGGGGAGGTCGAAACCAGCGAGGTGGATCCAGCTGTAGACAAACATCGATCCGTGGCCGGCCGAAAGCACGAAGCGGTCGCGGTTAATCCAAGAGGGGGCGGCGGGGTCGTGACGGAGAAAGCTACCGTAGAGGACGGAGCCGATTTCGGCGGCGCCGAGAGGCAGGCCGAGGTGTCCCGAGTGGCAGGCGGCCACGGCGTCCATGGCGAGGCCGCGGGCTTCATTGGCGGCGCGGGAAAGGTCGGCGGAATTGTTAAGCGACATAGGCTTAATCCGTAAGGGATAAGCGGGTGGGGTTTCCAGCCTTGAATGAGCCTCCAAACCCCTTCAAAAAGGTCACATGTCCGACAAAGAACTCGAAGAAGGCCTGGCCCTGCGACTCGACTTCGGAAAATTGCGGAAAATCGCTTCCGGACAGGCTGATGTCATCCCAGCCGTGGCTCAGGATGCCCTGACCGGCGAAGTGCTCATCCTCGGCTACGTCAACGAACTCGCCCTGCAGACGGCGCTCCGTGAAAAGAAGGCCACTTTCTGGAGCACGTCGCGCAATGAACTTTGGATCAAGGGCCTGACTTCCGGCGATTTCCTCGAGCTCCTCGAGGTGCGCGTTAACTGCGAGCAGAACTCGATTCTCTACAAGGTTCGCCCCGCGGGTCAGGGCGCGTGCCATACGAAGGAGAACGG
>Ga0209597_1000721_pt1 | contig 21553 bp, 15 predicted proteins | sample M_140625_MF_Meta_FD_187316 | JGI IMG/M metagenome (GOLD analysis project Ga0209597, IMG submission 187316) | Freshwater microbial communities from Lake Montjoie, Canada to study carbon cycling - M_140625_MF_MetaG (SPAdes) (version 2) | ecosystem: Environmental > Aquatic > Freshwater > Lake... | reverse complement strand
GGCGGACTGGGGCCCGAAGATCATCGATCTGATGGACCGGCTCGGTGTGCCTTTCAACCGCACGTCGGAGGGTTTTCGCGATCAACGGCGATTCGGCGGCACGCTCTACAAGCGAACCGCCTTCGCCGGCGCCACGACCGGCCAGCAACTCCTTTACGCCCTCGACGAGCAGGTCCGCCGCTGGGAAGTGGAGGGGAAGGTCAAGAAGTGGGAGTTCTGGGACTTCCTGGGGCCCGTGCTCGATGATGCCGGTCGGTGCTGCGGCGCTGTCTGCCAGGACCTCGTCACCATGCAGTTCAAGGCCTTCGCGGCCGACGCGGTGGTGCTGGCGACGGGCGGCAACGGACTGATCTACGGACGCTCGACGATGTCGATGGTCTGCACCGGCAGCGCCGTGAGCCGCGCCTATCAGGCGGGCGCGTGCTACGGAAACGGCGAGTTCATCCAGGTGCACCCCACGGCCATCCCGGGCGCCGACAAGCTGCGGCTGATGAGCGAGAGCGCTCGCGGTGAAGGCGGCCGGGTGTGGGTGCCGCGGAAGCCGCAGGACCAGCGTGATCCGCGGAGCATTCCCGAAGCCGAGCGTTCCTACTTCCTCGAGGAGCGGTATCCGAAGTACGGCAACCTCGTGCCGCGTGACATCGCCACCCGTGAGATCTTCGACATCTGCACCACCGACGGCCTGTCCGTCGAAAAGGACCGCCTCTGCGTCTACCTCGACCTGACGCACATCCCGAAGGAGACGCTCGACCGCAAGCTCGGCGGCATCCTCGAGATTTATGAGAAGTTCCAGGGCGTTGATCCGCGTGTGACGCCGATGAAGATCTTCCCTGCTGTTCACTACTCGATGGGCGGGCTCTGGGTGGACTACCAGAAGAGCGCCTCGGGCGGCCTCTTGGAAGGCTCACTCCGCAACCAGCAGACGAGCCTCCCCGGCCTTTACGCGATCGGCGAGTGCGACTACCAGTACCACGGTGCCAACCGGCTGGGAGCCAACTCGCTCCTCTCCTGCATCTTCAGTGGTCTGTTTGTGGCTCCCACCCTCGTCAACGTCTGTGGCGCGTCCGCGAAGGCGGCGGGGGACCACACCCGGCTGTTCGACGCGGAGATCCGTCGCCACGAGGAGCGGCATCGCGAGTTGCTCGCCCGGACCGCAGGCGACGAAAACCCGTACACGCTTCACCAGGAGCTCGGCAATCTGATGACGCGAGTCGCCACGGTGGTTCGCCGCAACGACCAGCTCACGCACGCCTACGACGAGGTCTGCCGGATGGCCGAGCGGTGGAAACGGTGCGCCGTGTCTGACACGGGCAACTGGACGAACCAAAACGTCGTGTTCACCAAAGCACTCGGCGACATGTTCCCGATCGCAAAGCTGATCCTCAAAGGAGCGTTGCTTCGCGACGAGTGCCGCGGCGCCCACTTCAAGCCGGCCTTCTCAATGCCGGGCCTGACGGCGACTGATCCCGAGGGCAAGCGGATCGAGGCCGAGCAGTGGTGCGACGCCTTCGAGGCCAATACGCGAAAGTGGCTGAAATCAACGATCGCGACCTGCGGTCCGAATGGCGATCCGGAGATCTCATATCAAGATATCGACACATCGCTGATCCCACCCCGGCCGCGGCTCTACGGTCTCGTCGGGGGCGACGCGATCGAGGAGGCTTGGAAGGATCGGGCGGCGAAGGCGGCCGGTCAGGCCGCTGGGAAGGGCCAGCCGGCCGGCGCCGGGGCATGACACGCGGACACTCGAGGGAGAAGACCCATGATCAAGGCAGCTGATTCAGCCGCGGACCTCGTGCACGGGGCTGGCGGCGATGAGCACGGCGCAGCTCGTTCGGTCGTACGGGTGCGCGTGTTGCGGCAGGACGTGGCCGGCGGCGAGAGCTACTGGGAGCGGTTCGAGGTTTCCTACGAGCCGAACATGAACGTGATCAGCGTCCTCCAGAAGATCGCCGCCCAAGCGCGGTCGCAGGATGGTCGGAAGGTGGCTCCCGTCGCCTGGGACTGCAACTGCCTCGAGGAGGTGTGTGGCTCCTGCACGATGCTGATCAACGGCCGCACGCGGATGGCCTGCTCGGCGCTCGTCGATCGGCTGCAAGCCGAGAGCGGCGACGAGATCGAACTGCGGCCGATGTCGAAGTTTCCGGTCGTCCGCGACCTCGTGGTGGATCGACGGCGGCTGTTTCGTGGTCTTGAAAAGGTGAAGGCGTGGGTGCCCGTGGAAGGTTCCTACGATCTCGGCCCTGGCCCGCGGATCTCTCCGGAGGAACAGGAAGATGCCTATCCGCTTTCTGAGTGCATGAGCTGCGGCTGCTGCCTCGAGGCATGCCCGCAGTACACGAAGGTGGAGGCGGTGCGTCGCGACGACGAGTCAGAAGCCGATTTCGAGAAGCGGCGGAAGTCGGCATTCGACACCGGCTTCGTCGGGGCCCATGCGATCAGCCAAGCGGTGCTTTTCAATGCCCATCCGACCGGCCGCATGATTGCCGATGAGCGGATGGAATCGCTGACTCGGCAGGGGGGCATCCAGATGTGCGGCAACGCACAGAACTGTGTGGCGGTCTGTCCGAAGCGGATCCCGCTGACGCGTTCGATCGCCCGTGCCGGCCGCGCGGCGACGGTCTGGGCGCTGAAGAAGCTGTTTGACCGGTGAAAACAGCCCCGTTTGGGGCGATCGCTGCCGCCATGTTTGCCGGTTCGGGCGGGGCGTGGTACCGTTCACGCATTGACAGGGGCGGCTTTCTCACACGCCGCCAGCCGCTGTGCGGGCACCAGCCGATGGCTGTTGTCTGCCTTCCGATGCGGGCATCAGGACGCCCCGCGGAGCGATGCGGACGACGTTTCGAGGAAGCAACGAGGCAACGAGTGTTCACGGACAACAGGGCAGGGCACCCGGCGGAGTCGGGTGCTCCCGCCGAGACGGTTTGCGGGGTGACTGATCCGCAGGCAGCGGATGGTTTTCGGAATCTGGGGCTCTCCGCGGCGACGCTCGCCGCCGTCGATCGTGCTGGCTACACGACGCCCACGCCGGTTCAGGCGGGGCTGATCCCACGGGCACTTGCCGGCGTTGACGTGCTCGGCCAGGCCCGAACGGGCACTGGCAAGACTGCGTCGTTCGTGCTGCCGATCCTGGAGCGGATGCTGCAGACCGGCCGCGGCGGTGGGCCGCGGGCCCTCGTGCTCGTGCCCACGCGGGAACTCGCCGTGCAGGTCAAGGACGAGTTCGAAAAACTCGCCCTCGGCTCGAAGATTCACTGTGTCGCCGTGTACGGCGGCAAGCCGATCAAGGGTCAGATCGACAAACTCGCCAAGCATCCAGCGGTGGTCGTGGGCACGCCGGGTCGCGTGCTCGACCACATGAGCCGGGGCACGATTTCGTTTTCCGCGCTCGAGATGGTCACGCTCGACGAGGCTGACCGGATGCTCGACATCGGATTCCGCCCCGACATCGAAAAGATCCTTCGCCGCTGTCCGGAAAGCCGCCAGACGCTGCTCCTCTCGGCCACCGTGCCGCCGCCGGTGCAGAAGATTGCCGCGCGGTACATGCGCGATCCCGAGATCATGGACTTCTCGACCAACGAACTGGCGGTCGAGACGATCGAACAGCGGTATTTCACGGTCGACCCGACGCGGAAGTTCGAACTGCTCGAGCGGCTGCTGGAGCGGGAGAATCCGCGGCAGGTGATCGTCTTCTGCCGGACGAAGCGGGGCACCGACAAGATTCACGAGAAGCTCGCGCGGCGGCGGACTCGCAGCCGGGATCACGGATCGGCTGAAGATGTGGCGTGCATCCACGGCGACCTCGCGCAGAGCGTCCGCGACCGGGTGATGCGGCAGTTCCGCGACGGAAGCACGCGGATCCTCGTGGCGACCGACGTGGTGGGCCGCGGGATCGACGTGTCGAGCGTGTCGCACATCGTCAACTACGACATTCCAGAGTTCTGCGACGACTACGTCCATCGCGTGGGCCGCACCGGCCGCATGGGTCGCGAAGGAATCGCGTTCACGTTTGTGTCGCCCGAGGAGGGGCCGCAGCTCACGCGGATCGAGATGCGGATCGAGCGACTCCTCAAGCGGGACGAGATCGAGGGATTCGATGCCTTTGATCGTCGCCCCAAGCCGGCTCCCATCGAGCACGTGCCCACCGGCGGCTTTCAACGCGCTGCAAATGCTCAGGCGGCCGAAGCCGAACCGGCCGCCGAGGCTCCGAAGCGGCCGCCGGCAGCGACCACCTTGGGCAAGGGCCGTGGTCCGAAGCGGCATCGCAGGGCGCTGTGAACCCCCGGGCGCTGAAGCAGCGACTGGAGAGCCTCGAGGCCGCGGGGGTGACGCAGATCCCGAAGGCCTTGGAGCGCGGCCGGCAGCCGACGGCCATGGGCGGGGTTCCCGCGATTGGCTCGTCGCAGTCCTCGCCGGCGGCGGTCGCCTCCGCGGCCACCGATGACCGCGTCACGTCGTTGAGGCTCCTGGCCGAGCAGGTGGCTGGCTGCACGCGATGTGCCGAGCTGGCCGAGGCGCGAACGAACACGGTCTTCGGCGTCGGTCGGCCCGACGCCCGCATCTGCTTCTTCGGCGAGGCGCCCGGGGCCGACGAGGACGCCTCGGGAGAGCCGTTCGTGGGCCGAGCCGGCCAACTCCTCACGAAGATCATCGAGGCCTGCCATCTTCGCCGCGACGACGTGTACATCCTCAATGTGCTCAAGTGCCGCCCGCCGGGGAACCGCACCCCTGAGCCGGACGAAGTGGCCCACTGCCGTGGCTACTTTGAGCGGCAGTTTGCGGTGATTTCGCCGGAGTACATCTGCTGCCTCGGCACGACCGCCGCCCACGCCCTCCTCCAGACGACCGAGCCGATCGGTCGCCTCCGCAAGCGGTGGTTCACGTACGGCACCGCCAAGGTGATCTGTACCTACCACCCCTCGTACCTGCTGCGAAACCCAGCAGCCAAACGAGATGTGTGGGACGACATGAAGGTCATGATGGCCGACATGGGCGTCGACCTCTGACCGCTGTACCGCCCCGGTGGACCCGGATTTGCTGAAGATTCGGGTCGTGGCGATCCGATCACTGGTATGGGTCGTGGGGGAGGGGAACAGCCGCTGACTGCGGGCGGGTCGCGCCGGGGCAACCCGGCCGGCCCGAATCGCGGGGAGATTTCGGGGTTCGATGGATCGTCTTATTCGAACCGTGCCGTTCGCGTCTGGCCGGCTTGCCATCATGGCGGTCGCGGCGCTGCTGGCGGGCTGCACGATGTGCCCCGACCCGTACGACTACTCGGGACCAGTGCCCAACGGCTCAGCGCCGCAGAATGACTTTCGGGCGCGGAGCAACGGCATTCTTCCGGTCGGTGCCGCCCCCGTGCCGTGGCCGCCGATCGTGAAGGCGAGCGGAGTGGAGGGACGCGATGGTCCTCAACGTGTCGCCCAGCGGACTGGCAAGGGGGGACGGCAGGCGGTTCCGACGCTCGCCGACCCTGCCGTCGAGTCGGCCGCCAGCGACGGCGCTGGGGACCAGATCGAGCCGACGAGCGTGCTGGTGACCGCTGCGGTCGAGCCAGCCGCCACGGAGCCATCGGCGGCCGAGTCTGATCACGTGATCCCGGTGATCGGTGAGTCTGACGGGGAGTCGCCTGCAAGCGGGGACTCCACGGTGGGTGAACGCCCGGGGACCGAATCGGCGGCGCCCAAGCCAGTCGCGTCTCCCGCGCCGCCGGTCGTCGTCGAGATGCCGCCGTTCGTTGAGACACCGGGCTGGCGGCCGCGGCAGGCCCCCTGACGTCAGGCCGGGTGCACGAAGGCTGGCTCCGGCACCCAGCCATCAGGGATCACGGCATCCTTCGGCACCACGGCGACCCCGTCACGGACTGTGAACCGGTCGTCGTCGGCCGTGTCGACCCAGCCGTGCTCGTTGACGATCCGCACGCGGCGGCCGATGCGGACGTTCTTGTCGATGATCGCCCCGGCGACGATGCTGTCGTCCCCGATTCCGAGCGGCGGCAGGCCGCGGGCCACATCATCGGCAAGGCCGTGCTCGCTCTCGTAGTAGTCGTTGCCGAGGATCACGGAGTCGCGGATCACGACGTTGCGGCCGATGCGGCATCGCAACCCGATCACGCTGTTCTCGATCACCGCTCCCGATTCGATCACGCAGCCGTCTGACACCAGGCTGTTGCGGATGCTCGCCCCGCCGAGCCGCGACGGCGGCAGGAACCGGCCGCGGGAGTAGATCGGCGCCTCGGCGTTGACGAGGTCGAACGGCGGCGTCGCGCTGGCGAGTTCGCGATTGCACTGAAAGTAGGAGCGTATCGTCCCGATGTCCTCCCAGTAGCCGTCGAAGGGGTGGAGTTGCACGTGCTTGGCACGGATCGCCGCCGGAAAAACCTCCTTGCCGAAGTCCTGGTAGTCGGTCTTCGTAAGCAGGTCGAGCAGGCAGTCGCGGTTGAAGAGATAGATGCCCATGCTCGCCATCAGTGAGCGGCCGTGGGCGGCGATGCCCTGCGCCTCGATCCAGGCCGGATCGGTCCGCACCATCTCGAGTTCCGCCGGCGTCTGCGGCTTCTCGAGGAAGCCCTCCACGCGGCCCTCGCCGTCGAGCCGCATGACGCCCAGGGCTGAGGCGGCATCATCCTTCACCGGGATGCCGGCGATCGTCACATCAGCTTTGTGGGCCATGTGCGTGGCGAGCATGTCGGCGTAGTTCATCCGGTAGAGTTGGTCGCCCGAGAGGATCAGAACGTGCTTGATGTCGGGCTGCTGCAGGTAGCGGATGTTCTGCCGCACCGCGTCGGCCGTGCCCTGGTACCAGCCGGAGTTGTCGAGCGTCTGCTGGGCCGCAAGAATCTCGACAAACCCGCCGCTGAACGGGTCGAACGTGTAGGTGCGGCGGATGTGGCGGTGGAGGCTCACCGAGTTGAACTGGGTGAGCACGTAGATCCGCTGCACGCCACTGTTGATGCAGTTCGAGAGCGGCACGTCGATGATCCGGTACTTGCCGGCCAGTGGCACCGCAGGTTTGGAGCGATCGCGGGTGAGCGGATAGAGCCGCGTGCCGCGACCGCCGCCGAGAACCAGGGCCAGAACTCGCTTCACCGACATGGATCGCTCCTCAGGACGCCCGCCGCCTTCCGGGCGTCACCATGCTACGGGAACCTGCCATGCCACAGAAAGACGATTCCGCCCGCGACTTCCGGCGGTGCGCCGCCACCAAGCGAAAGCCGGCGGCGGGACGGGACGAGGTGGCTCGCCAACGGCAGGATAGCCGACGCTCGCCATCCTCGCCCCGATCCCGCCGCCTCCCTGGCAGTTGGCCTCGGGGCTGCCAGTGCCCCGTGAGCCGGGCTATGGGAGCAAGCGCAGCCAGGATGGCGAAGCGCAGCGGACATGCAGAGAGCGTCGGGCAGGATGCCCGACGTGAACGTCCGGCGATGGGGCATTGGCAGCCCCGAGGCCTGGGGCTGCGACAAGCGCGGTCAGCCCTTGACCACGAAGTTGACGAGTCGGCCGGGGACGGCGACGACCTTCATGATCTCCTTGCCGGCGAGCTGCTCCGCGATCTTCGGGTCGGCGATGGCCGCCGCCTTCATCGCCTCGGCGTCGGCGTCGGCCGCCACCACCACGCGGCCCCGGAGCTTGCCCTGGATCTGCACCGGGATCTCGACCGTGTCATCCTTCAGCCACCGCTCCTCGACCACTGGCCAGGTTGCGAGTGAGACTGCCGCCGGCTTGCCGAGCAGTTCCCACAGTTCCTCGGCGAGGTGCGGGGCGAAGGGGGCAAGGATCGTCACGAAGGGTTCGAGGATCGCCCGCGGTCGCCGCTCCAGCGGCGTGCAGAAGTTGACGAACTCCATCATCTTCGCGATCGCGGTGTTGAACGACAGCGCCTGAATGTCGCGAGTCACCTTGTCGATCGTGCGGTGGATCTCGCGCAGCTGCTCGTCGGTCGGCGGATCGTCGCAGACCTGAGGCGTCAGTGCGATCTCGTCGGCCCGCTCATCAACCACGAGCCGCCAGCAGCGGTCGAGAAAGCCACGGACGCCGCTCACGCCGGCCGTGCTCCAGGGCTTCGTGGCCTCCAGCGGGCCCATGAACATCTCGTAGAGCCGGAGCGAGTCGGCGCCGAAGTCGCGGACCACCTGGTCGGGGTTGACCACGTTGCCTCGGCTCTTCGACATCTTGTAGGCCCGGCTCTCGACGCGGATCTTCGGCGCGTCGCGGAGCACGAAGTGCTCGCCCTGCTTCTCGACCTGATCGGCTGGCACCTTCGCCGAGACATCCTCGGCGGTTCGCTTCTCGGCCGACACCCAGCCTCCCTTGGTGCTGCGGTAGCCCGTGAACTCCATCTCGCCGAGGATCATGCCTTGGTTCACGAGTTTGCCGAACGGCTCGGGATGCGAGACGTGGCCGCGGTCGTAGAGCACCTTGTGCCAGAACCGCGAGTAGAGGAGGTGGAGCACCGCGTGCTCGGCGCCGCCGATGTAGAGGTCGACAGGCATCCAGGACTTTTCGACTTCGGGATCGATGAACCGCGAGGTGTTGTGTGGGTCGAGGAATCGCAGGTAGTACCAGCACGAGCCGGCCCACTGCGGCATCGTGTTCGTCTCCCGCTTGTATCGCTTGCCGTCCCGTTCGACGAACAGCCAGTCGGCGGGGGACCGCGAGAGCGGTGGATCGGGCGTGTCACCGGGCTTGAAGTCGGTGAGATGGGGGAGATTCACCGGGAGTTCCGTCGCATCGACGGCCCTGATCGCGCCGGTCGGGTTTCCCTGGGCATCGAGTTCGTGCAGGATCGGGAACGGCTCGCCCCAGAACCGCTGTCGACTGAAGAGCCAGTCGCGGAGCTTGTAGTTGACCGCCGGCCGGCCGAGGCCGGCCGCCTTGAGGTCGCCGCCGACCCGCTCAAGGAACTCGCCGGTGGCGAGGCCCGTGTACGGCCCCGAGTTCACGGCCCGGCCGTCGCCGGCGAAGAGCTCACCAGGCTTCGCCGCGCCGTCCGGTGGCTCGACGACCGTGATCACATCGAGTCCGAAGGTCTTCGCGAACTCGAAATCGCGGTCGTCGTGGGCCGGCACCGCCATGATGGCGCCGGTGCCGTAGGTGGCGAGGACGTAGTCTGCCACCCACACCGGCACGGGCCTCCCCGTGAGCGGGTGGATCACGTGCGAACCGGTAAACACGCCCGTCTTCTCGCGGGCCAGATCAGTGCGGTCGAGGTCGCTCTTGCGGGCGGCCGCCTCGCGATAGGCGGCGATCGCCTCCCGCTGCTCTGGGGCGGCGAGTACGTCGAGCAGTGGATGCTCCGGGGCCACGACCATGTAGGTCACGCCGTAGAGGGTGTCGGGGCGGGTCGTGTAGATCCGCAGGACGTCACCGGCCGGCTTTTCAGGGAAGCCCGACGCCGACCGTGCCTGCTTCCAGGCGTCGAAGCCGCCGCCGGCCGACGCGGTTGGGGGGATCAGGAAGTCGACTTCGGCGCCGGTGCTTCGCCCGATCCAATCGCACTGCAACTTTTTGATGCTGGCGGGCCAGTCGAGTCCCTCGAGTTCGCGCTCCAGACGGTCGGCGTAGGCGGTGATCCGCAGCATCCACTGCCGCAGCGGAATCCGCACCACGGGGTGCCCTCCCCGCTCGCTGACGCCACCGATCACTTCCTCGTTGGCCAGCACAGTGCCGAGCGCCGGGCACCAGTTCACCGGGGCCTCCGACTGGTAGGCGAGGCGGTGGCTGTCGCGATACTTCGCGACCGCGGCCTCGCCGTGTGCGGCAACGTCGGCCGGGATCGGCAGCTCGGCGATCGGGCGGCCCTTCTGGACGGCCGGGTCGAACCAGCTGTCGAACAGGACGAGGAAGATCCACTGCGTCCAACGGACGTACTCGGGATCTGTCGTCGCCAGCACGCGTTCCCAGTCGTAGCTGAAGCCCAGCATCTTCAGCTGTCGGGTGAACGTCGCGATATTCTTCTCGGTGCTCTCTCGTGGCGGCGTGCCGGTGCGGATCGCATGCTCCTCGGCGGGCAGGCCGAAGGCGTCGAAGCCCATCGGATGCATCACGCTCGTGCCCCGCATCCGTTCGAACCGCGACACGATGTCGGTGGCGGTGTAGCCCTCCGGGTGGCCGACATGCAGGCCGTCGCCGCTTGGATACGGGAACATGTCGAGGACGTATCGCTTGCAGCCCGATGGCAGGCGGGGCGTGGCGAACGTGCCGTGCGCGTGCCACCATTCCTGCCACTTCGGCTCGATCCGCGACGGCTGATAACGGGGCATCCTGCGCTCGTGTCTCTGGGGAACGTCGGCTCGAGGGATGGACGCCGACCGGCCTCGGCCAGATACCGACACTGGGCGGCATCTACGGGGTTTTTGGCTGGTCTCGCCGACGTGCCGCGATTCTAATGGCCACCGACTCCGGGGCAACGAACCCCGGCTATTCCCGATCCCCAGCCAACCGCGAGCGATCATGGCAGGCTCCGACGCGACCGCAGGCCCCCTCGTCCTCCAGCGACTGATGCTGCGGGCCTGCCGCAGCGCCGGCAGGCGAATGAAGGTGGCCGACTCCCTCGGCACCCGGATGACCGGCCATGAACTCCTGCTGGCCGTGCTCGTCGTCAAGCGGGTGCTCGACCGCGCTTTGGCCGCCGACGAGAAACGGGTCGGCGTGATGCTGCCGCCGACGGTCGGGGGTGCGGTGGTCAACGCGGCGCTGGCCCTGTCGGGACGAGTGGCCGTCAACCTCAACTACACCTCGAGCCAGTCGATCCTCGACGTCTGCATCGAGCGAGCGGGCCTGCGGCATGTGATCTCGAGCCCTGCATTCCTGGCCCGCGTGAAACTCGATCTCGGTACCAGGCTGCTCGATGCGGGGACACTCCGGAAGCAGGCGACCGGGTTCGACAAGGGAGTTAGCTTCGTGCAGGCCCGGCTCATGCCGCTTGGCATGCTGGAGTCGGCCTTTGGTCTCGAGCGGATTCGGCCGAACGATCCGCTCACGATCATTTTCACGTCTGGCTCCACAGGCGACCCGAAGGGCGTGGTGCTCTCGCAGGAAAACGTCGGCTCGAACGTGCGGGCGATCGACCACATGCTCCACCTCTCGCCGAGCGATGTGGCGCTCGGCGTGCTGCCCTTCTTCCATTCGTACGGCTACACGACCACGCTCTGGACGCCGCTGACGCTCGACCCCTCCGTCGTTTACCACACCGATCCGCGAGACGCCCAGGTGGTGGGCCGCCTGGCCCGCGAGCACCATGCCACGCTGCTGATGGCCACCCCCACGTTCCTGCGGATCTACGCCCGGCGGACACCCACGGAAGATTTCTCGTCGCTGGAGTGCGTATTCGGAGCTGCCGAGAAGCTTCCCAAGGACGTCTGCGACGCCTTCGAGAAGAAGTTCGGCGTCCGGCCGAGCGAGGCCTACGGCGCGACCGAACTCTCGCCGCTCGTCGCCGCCAACGTGCCCGCATCACGTCATGTGCCGGGTCGGCCCAGCGACGCGCGCGAGGGCACGGTCGGCAAGCCGATCCTCGGCTGTCGGGCCCGGATCACGGACCGAGAGGTTGGCCACGAACTGCCGGTCGGCCAGGATGGCCTGCTCTGGGTGGCGGGCCCGAACGTCATGCAGGGATACCTCGACCGACCCGACCTCACGGCCAAGGTGGTGAAGGACGGCTGGTACTGCACGGGCGACATCGCTCGGCTCGATACCGAGGGCTTCATCACCATCACCGGCCGCGAGAGCCGGTTCTCGAAGATCGGGGGTGAGATGGTGCCGCACATCTCCGTCGAGGAGGCGATCAACGTCGAACTCGGCGCCGCGGACGGCGAGCTGTTCGCCGTGGTGACGGCGGTGCCCGACCGCGCGAAGGGAGAGCGGCTGGTGGTGTTCCACGTGCCGACCGCTCGCGACCCGAAGGACGTGGTGCGTCGCCTCCAGGAACGCGGCTTGCCCAACCTCTGGATTCCGGGTGCCGACGCCTTTGTCGAAATCCCCGAACTGCCGATGCTCGGGTCGGGCAAACTCGACCTCAAGCACCTCTCCGAGATCGCCCGGGACCGGTTCGCCGAGGCTCGCGACGCGTGACAGCCGTGCCGGAGATTATCGTCACGCTCGGACCCTGCGACGACATGCGGGCGGAGGTGTTTCTGCGGCCGGCGGACGAGGTGCCCCCCGGCACGCGGCTCGTGGGCTCCATCACCGGGCCCCGCCGAGGCCGCGACAGCACGCTGCCGGTGACGGCGCGGCTCATGCCGCTGCCTGAGGCGGCGGATTCCGGGCCCGCGTCGCGAGTGATCCTCACCGAGCCGGCCTTCTGGACGCCTGACCTGCCGAACCTGTATCGCGTGGAGACGCGGCTCGAACCGTCCAGCGGCGCCGCGGGACCGATCGATGCCTGGATCGGCCTGCGACGGCTCGGGGTGCGCGGCCGGTCGTTCTGGCTCGACGGACGACGCTGGGTGCCGCGGGTGGTGGTGGGGCCGCGAGACCTCGTGGCGGCGAAGGATGCGGCGGTCGGTCTCGCGACCGAATCGCCCACGGACGACCTGCTGGCGCGGGCGGACGAAATCGGCGTGGCAGTGGTGTCGCTGCTCGACGCCGGCGTGCTGACCGCGTCCCGGATCGCCGCGCTCGCTTGCCACCCATCGGCCATGCTCGCAGTGATGACCAGCGCTGCGGTGGGTGACCTCGCCCATCGGTTCGCGGCGGTCCGCGGCGCGAAGGGAACGCTGCTGCTCGGCATGGCCGTTGACGGTTCCTGTCCACCGCCGGTCGCCGCCGAGGGAGCTGACTTCCTGGTCGTGACGCTGCCTGCCGCTGGCGTGCCGCACGACGGTTGGCACCGCCTGCCGACGCGGCCGCTGGTGGCGTGGCGCACGGCCGACCATGTGACGGAGGCTGGCGGCCGCGAGGCGTGCGCTGCGCTGCAGCGTGATCTCGCTCTCTGGGGGCTCGCCAGCGGCGACACGCAGCCGTGGGACTGGGCCGGCTATCTCGTCGGATAGCGGGGCGGGCGGGGTACACTGCGGAGATGCCCTCCTACGATGCCGACCGCTATTCGCGGCAGACCCGCTTCGCTCCGCTGGGGCCCGATGGCCAGCAGCGGCTCGCGGCCGCGCGCGTCGCGGTGCTGGGCTGCGGGGCCCTCGGCGGCGTGGTCACGATGGCGCTCGCCCGCGCGGGGGTCGGGTTCCTGAGGCTCATCGACCGGGACATACCGGAACGGTCGAACCTCCCACGTCAGGTGCTCTTCGACGAGGCCGACGTGGACGCGGGCTTCCCCAAGGCCGTCGCCGCCGCGGGGTGCCTCGCCCGGATCAACTCCACGATCGCGATCGAACCGGTGGTCGCCGATCTCACAGCCGCGAATGCGACGGACCTTCTCAGTGGCGTTGATCTGATCGTCGATGGCACCGACAACTTCGAGGCAAGGTTTCTCGTCAACGAGGTCGCCTGCCGGCACAGCATCCCGTGGGTGCACGGCGGGGCGCTCGGCGCCGAAGGACGTGTGCTCTCGATCATTCCCGGAAAGACCGCCTGCCTGCGGTGCCTGATACCAGAGCCTCCGGCACCGGGATCGCTTCCCACCTGCGAGACCGCCGGCATCATCGGGCCAGCGGCGCTCGTGGTGGGCGCGGTCGAGGCGGCGGAGGCGATGAAGCTGCTGGTCGGCTCCGACAGCTCGAACGGCCGGATGCTCGTCTGTGACCTCTGGCACAGCGTCTGGCGGACGGTCGATCTCTCCCCCCTGGCGGCGACCGGGTGTCCGACCTGCCGGAGTGCCGACTATCCGTGGCTCGACGGGCGGCTCGGCGGGCGGCCGACGCCACTCTGCGGACGCGACGCGGTGCAGGTGCCGGCGGCGGGGGGCGGTGTGGATCTTCACGTGTTGGCGGAGCGGCTCGCGACCGTGGGGGCCGTTGTAGCCAACCGCTGGATCGTCCGGGCCGACGTCGAAGACGGCATCCAGCTCTCCGTCTTCGCCGACGGTCGGGCAATCGTGTCGGGCACCCGCGACGAGGCGAAGGCCCGTGGCATCGTGTCGCGGTATCTCGGCGCGTAGCGGTTCTTGGCCTTCGGGAGTCAGCGTTCCGTTTTCCGCTCCTCCGGCAACGCCGCACCGCCCACTCGCAAAACCCGGCTCAGGGACGGTACGAGTTGGCTCGCCAACGGCAGGATAGCCGACGCTCGCCATCCTCGCACCGATCCGTTCGCCTGTCCGGGTGGTGGGCCTTTGGGCAGAAACCTTCTTTGGGCTCAGGCGGGAGCGCGGTTCGTCGCCCCAGTCGCAGCTTCCATGATCTTCTGCTCGGTGGCGGCGGCGCGGGGGAACTCGGCCGTAAGGCGTCCCTCGGAGAGCACGATGATGCGGTCGGCGAGGGCAAGCAGTTCGGGCAACTCGCTCGACGTGAGGATGACCGCGAGACCTTCACGGCAGAGCCGGTCAATGAGGGTGTAGAGTTCGGCCTTGGCCCCCACGTCGATGCCACGCGTAGGATCATCGAGCAGCAGGACGCGTGGCTTCACCAGCAGCCAGCGGCCAATGATGCACTTCTGCTGATTGCCGCCCGAGAGGCCCGTGATCGCCGCGTGCGGTCCCGGTGTTTTCACGCCCGTCTCGCGGAGCGGACCCGCGACGAGCGACTCCTCGCGACTCCGGGAGAGCAGGCCACCCCGTACCGCCTCATTCAGGCTGCAGAGGCTCACGTTGGCGGCGACGTCGAGGTCGGGAAACAGGCCGAGCCGCTTGCGGTCTTCCGTCACCATCGCGATTCCGGCGGCGCACGCGTCGGCGGGATGGCTAAACCGCACGCTGCGGCCGTCGAGGAGAATCTCACCGGTCCAGGTCGGCTCCGCGGCCCCGAAGATCGTCTCGAGCAGTTCGGTACGGCCCGCCCCCATCAAGCCGGCGACGCCGAGGATTTCGCCGGCCCGAAGCTCGAGCGATACGTCCTTCAGGCGGTAGCCGCGGGGATGGTCTGGCCAGGGAAGCGTGAGGCTGCGAATCGCGAGCACCTCCGCGCCGGGCGATCGCGATCCGTGGAAGTCGTGTGCGGCGATGTCGCGGCCGACCATCCAGCTGGTGATCTCACGAGGGGTGGTGGCAGTGCGGTCGACCGTGGTCACGACCCGGCCGTCGCGGAGCACCGTGATCCGATCGGCGAGTCGGAACACCTCGTCCATCTTGTGGGAGATATACAGAAGGGACACCCCGCGGCTGCGGAGCCGGGTGATCACGCGGTCGAGCCGGGCAACCTCCGCGTCGGTCAGGGCGCTCGTCGGCTCGTCCATGATCAGCACGTCGCTGGCCAGCGACACCGCCTTGGCGATCTCGAGAAGCTGCTGATCGCCGACTCGCAGGCTGCCGGCGGGCGTGCGGGGATCGACCGGGCATTCGAGTTCCGCCAGCAGCGCCGCGGCCTCCCGTTCCATCGCGTCATCGTCGAGCAGGCCCAGGGGCGTGCGGCGTTCCCGGCCCAGGAAGATGTTGGCGGCCGCTGAGAGCTGCTCCACGAGGTTCAGTTCCTGGTGGATGATCGCGATTCCGGCGGCAGCCGCGTCGCGGGTGCCGCGGAACCGGGCCGGCACGCCGCGGACGAGGATCTCCCCTTCGTAGTCGGTGATCACGCCCGAGAGGAGCTTCATGAGCGTGCTCTTGCCCGCCCCGTTCTCGCCGCAGATGGCGTGGCATTCGCCCGGGGCGAGGTCGAACGACACGCCCTCGAGGGCGACGACCCCGGGAAACCGCTTGCCCACTCCGCGGAAGGCGACGATCGGAGTCATGTCGCGGGGCGACCTTCGAGGCGACGGACCAGGGCCAGGGCGACGACGGTGGCGCCGCCCACGAGGCAGCCGAACAGCCCGGTCCGCCCCGCGAGGGCCGGCACGTTCGCGGCGGCCATCGTGGCCAGCAGCGCCGCGAAGATCGCGATCGTGGGAATGGCCGCGAGCCCACGAAGCCCCGCGAAGAACGAGCGGCCGGCCTGGCCGCGGCGGCCCACCTGCGTGAACGTGACCGCGAGGGCGACGATGATGCCCACGATCATCCCCTCGTAGACATCGGCGCTCGCCTTGATGAGCTTCGAGACGGCGTCGATCACGAGCCGCAGGAAGAGCGCCCCGAGCACCGTGCCGGGAACCGTGCCCACGCCCCCCTGGAGGCTGCAGCCGCCCACGACCGCCGCGGCGATGGCGTTGAGCTCGTAGCCCCGGGCCAGGTTGCCGGGCTGGGCCACGCTGCTGTCGGCCATCAGGAAGATGCCCGCGAGCGCCGCCGTGAGGCTCGCGTAGCAGTAGGCGAACCACTTCACGTTCTCGGTGCGGATGCCGCTCAGGCGGGCCGCCTGCTCGTTGCCGCCGAGGGCGTAGAGGTGCCTGCCGAGGACGGTCCGGGAGAGGATCAGCCAGGTGACGATGGCGAGCACGAGGAACGTGCCCGCCATGATCCAGACGTTGTGCTCCTTCAGCCAGGCGAAAAATGGGGTGTTGACGTTGATCTGCTGCGACTCGCTCCCCCACCGCTCTTTGGTGACGAACAAGCACATCGCCCGGGCAAAACTCCGCAGGCCCACGAGCGTCGCCAGCGTGGCCACGAACGGCGGCAGGCGGATCGCCGTGATCAGCCAGGTGTGGAGCGTGCCGACCAGCAGACCCGAGAGCAGGGCCGCGGCGATCGCGGCCGCGATGCCGGCCGGTCCCACGGTCACCAGCCGCCGGTCGTCGGGAGCGGCGCAGAGTGTGAGCACCAGCGCGCAGGTCGTGGCGCTGAAGGCCACCATCGAGCCCGCCGAGAGGTCGATGCCGCCGGCGATGATCACCACCGAGGCCCCGAGGGCGATGATCCCCAGGAGCGCCGTGTTGCGGAGGATGATGTCGCGGCTCTCCGCCCAGTTGGCGAAGTAGGTGTGGTTGGGGTCGAGCCAGCCCGTGGCCAGAAACACCACCGCCGCCGCGGCGAGGATCGCGAGTTCGTGACGGGGCAGCCGCCAGCCGCCACCTGCGCTGCCGGAGGAGTTCATGGTCACGAACTGGTGAGGTTGTATTTCGCCAGCCACGCCTTGAAGTCGGGCAGAGTCATGTGCTCGACCACCTGCGGATCGAAGAGATCGGACTTCACGGGTGACGTCGAGTCGGGAACCACGACCCGCAGGCCGGTTGTGTGGACGTCGCCGCCGGCGCTGGCGGAGTTCGGGAACATCTCATCGAGCACCGGCTTGTCGTCCTCCACCATCGCCTTGAGGAGTCGGACGGTTCGCACGCCCATCTCAAAAGGGTTTTGGACGACCATCACGTCGATTCGACCCTTCTCCATGTGGCCGATCGCCAGATCCTGAGCGTCGAAGGTGGCGATCACGTACTTGTCGCGGGTGCCGCTTTCCGTGACCACGTCGGCGATCGCTGGCGCGTTGTAGGCCCAGATGCCCACGAGGGCTGCGAGGTCCTTGTGGTTTTGGGTGGCGTTGCGGACGTTGTCGCGGGCGCGGGGGAGGTCCATCTCGTCGGCCATCCGATCCCGTTCTGCGTAGGCCGGGCCGATCGCCTCCTTCACGCCGTTCATGCGGCTGCGGGCGTTGTCGTTGTCGGTGAACCCGGCGAACTGCACGTAGCCTCCTGCCGTCACGCCCCTGGCTTCGAGGAGGGCCCTGGTCGCGGTGCCGAGCGTGCGGCCACCCACCACGTTGTCGGTGCCAATGTAGTAGGAGCGTGCGTCCCGGAAGGTGTCACGATTCACGTCGCCGTCCACGGTGATCACCTTCACCCCCTTGGCCCTCAGCTTCTTCATTTCCTCGACGATCGACTGGTTGTCGGCCTGGATCACGCTGATGGCGATGCCGGCGACGTCATCCTGCGTGGCGTATTGTCGGAGCCGCTCGATCTGCCCTTCGGCGGAGCCATTGTTGACGTCACGCGCGACGGTGATGCCCGCGCTGGCACAGCCGAAACGCTGCTCACCATCCTTGAGCCCGCTCAGCAGCGCGTCCCAGAATGGATCATCGCCATTGGTGATGAAGATGAAGCGGCGGGGCTTCTTTGTGGCGGAGGCCGCCGGCTTCCCCGCCGCAGCATCCGCAGTGGGAGACGCGGGTTTTCGTTCGCTGGAGCAGCTCGCGAGCAGGATTGCTGCCGTCATCGAGAGTGCCAGGTGCAACCGGCTTCGGGTCATCGGGGCGACAAACATGGAAGGCCTCTCGGTGTAGTGTTTAGTATCGCAGGCCGTTCTTGCGGACGTGCACGGCAGGTTCCGCCCCCGTGCCACCGCCGGCCAACACCTCCGCCAGCACGACGACATGGTCGCCGTGGGCGGCCCTGGCCGTGGGGCGGCAGTCGAGCCAACCGGCAGCATCGGCGAGCACGGCGGCACCGGTCGCGGTGCGGTGCAGATCAAGGCCCACGAAGGCGTCGGGCGAGGGCTTGCCGAAGCGGGCGAGGAGCGACCGCTGCGACTCGGCGAGCACGCTCACGGCGAACGTCGCGCCCCGGTCGAGCGCGGTGAGGAGATCCCGCGCTGCCCCGACCGCCACGCTCACCTGCGGAGGTGCGAAGCCGGCCTGCATCACCCAACTGGCGAGCATGCAGCGATCGTGGTCGCCGTCACGCCAGGCCACCACGAACAGCCCGCTGGGGATGCGGCCGAGGGCCGTGGGGATGCCAGAATCCGCGGTGATGATGTCAGGTTGGGTGGATGGCTCCATCGGCGTGACGACGGTGATCTCGGTAATCGCGGCGAGATGGCGAGGCCTCGGCTTCGCGATCTTGCCCTGCCTTCCGCGTTGCGGATCGATTCCCGATCAACCGGCTGACGTCCTTTCGGAAACGGGGGCGGAGTGCCGATCAGTCTGTGGGGGCTGCGGCCGCGAACCGTAGAGTGTCGCCGCCGCGATGCGGGTTCGCAAGCCACGCCCGCGCTCTCGCCCATGCTGGAACTGCCGCTGTTTGCGATTGCCGCCATGCCCCGCGCTCCTCACGCTGAATCGACTGCGGTTCGACCGCAAGGCGGGGGCTGCCGAATGCCGCCTCGGAGACGGGCATGGGCCTGGCTGGTGAGTGTTGCGGTACTGGCTTGGAGCGGTGCGGCCGTCGCGCAGAACCCCGAGCCGCCCCGTGAGACCCTGCCGCCCCTGATGCTGCCTGATGACGGGTTCTACTCGGGGCCAGCCCAGATCCAGAGTCTGCCGCCGACCCGGCCCAGCGGGCCCGTGATCCTGGATGGTGAGTGCCCGCCCGGATCATCGTGCACCGACGGCTACCCGTCGGCCAGTGGGTATCCAGAGTGCTTCGACGACCTCTGGGCGCCTCGGCCATGGGGATGGCACATCCTCCCCAACAACCTGATCTACACGAGCTACCTCGCGGGGCCGAAGGAGCCTCGGTTCGCCTCCGTTTGGTACAACGATACCGATCCTGATCCGCTCAACCCATCGACTCAGAACGGCTGGCTTTGGGACTCGACCCTCGGCGGCCGGGCGTCGATTCTGCGATATGGGTCCGACTCGGTCTTGCATCCGCAAGGGTTCGAGGTGCAGATCGAAGGCGCGGCGTTCGTGAGGCTCGATCCGCAGGAGGACCGCGACCTCCGCTCCGCCGACTACCGTTTCGGCGTGCCGCTCGTCTACGGCATCGGCCGCTGGCAGACGAAGCTCGCCTACTACCACAACAGCGCCCACCTCGGCGATGAGGCGATGATCAAGCACCCCGACTTCACACGGGTGAACTACGTCCGCGACTGCTTCGTCTGGGGCAACTCGTACTACCTGTTCGACTGGATGCGGCTGTACGGTGAGGTGGGCTATGCCTTCTTCAACTCCGGTGGCTCCCAGCCCTGGGAGTTCCAGTACGGCACCGAACTGATTCAGGCTCGCGCCACAGGCATCCGCGGCGCTCCCTTCTTCGCGATCAACGGAATGTCGCGGCAGGAACTCGACTGGGGGGGCAATGTCTGCGTGCAGACCGGCTGGGCCTGGCGGGGAGACCGCAGCGAGAAGCTCTTCCGAATCGGCTTCGAATACCTCCAGGGCTCCGACCCCCAGTACCAGTTCGTCTACTTCAACCAGAACCGCTGCGGGATCGGGATGTGGTACGACTACTGATTCCTGGCAGCGTGGGGTTCTGGTGCCGGCTGACAACCAGCGTCCACTCCAAACCAGATCGCCCCCGAAACGATGCCCCTCCTCGCGATCGAATCCACCTGCGATGAAACCGCAGCTGCGGTGATCTCCCGCAGCCGGGAGGTGCTCTCGAGCGTGGTTGCCACCCAGGAGCAACTGCACGCCCGGTGGCGGGGGGTCGTGCCAGAGGTGGCCTCGCGGGCGCATGTCGAGCGAATCATCCCTGTCATTGACGAGGCGGTCGCCCGAGCCGGGATCTCGAAGCGCGACATCGAGGGAGTGGGCGTGGCCGTCCGCCCCGGTCTAGTGGGCTCGCTGCTCGTCGGGCTCTCCGCTGGCAAGGCGATCGCCGCCGCCCTCGGCGTACCGATCGTCGGCTACGACCACATCCTGGCGCACCTCTACGCGTGTCGCCTCGCCTACGGTGAGCGGTTTGCCTATCCGTGCGTCGGGCTCGTCGCGAGTGGCGGCCACACCTCGCTGTTTCACGTCCACGGCCCGCTGGACGCGGAGCGGCTCGGTGGCACGATCGACGACGCCGCCGGTGAGGCCTTCGACAAGGCCGCCAGCCTGCTGGGGCTCGGCTATCCGGGCGGCCCCGAGATCGAACGAGTTGCCGCCGGAGGCGATCCGAAGGCGCATCGCCTTCCCAGGCCGCTGGCCACCGATCGCGACCGACTCGACATGAGCTTCAGCGGCTTGAAGACCGCCCTCCGCTACCTCGTGCGACCGCCACATGCAGTGGCTGACGTGCCGCCTCCCGTGGGACGGCCGCTGGCCAACTTGGCCGCGTCGTTTCAGCAGGCGGTGGTCGATTCGATCCTGGCGAAGGTTGACCTCGCCATCGATCGCACCGGCTGCCGTGCGGTGGCGGTGGGTGGGGGTGTGGCGGCCAACACGCTCTTGCGGGAGTCGCTCGAGGCACTCGGGCGTCGGCGGAGGATCGCCGTGTTCGTGCCCCCGCGATCGCTCTGCACCGACAACGCCGCCATGGGGGCGATCGCCTGGGAGCGGCTTGAGCGGGGGGATGACGACAGCTTCATACTCGACGTCACTCCCGGCACCGACCGCGCCGCCGGGGCACGGGCAGCCCCTCGCTGAGTGCATCTCTATCTGTAGGTGCAGGTTGTCAACCTGCACAGGAATCTTGCGGCGGCTCGGGGCTACCCACGCCCTCTCGCTGGACGTTCGTCTCGGCCCTCCAGGCCTCGACTCACTGCATGTCCGCTGCGCTTCGCCATCCTGGCTGCGCTTGCTCCCATAGCCCGCTCGAGGGCATGGGCAGCCCCTCGCTGAGTTCTCGCCTCAACCGCGCAGCAGCGAAACCCGCGTGCCGATAAGGCCGTGGCTGCGCCGGCGCGGGCTACTTTCGTGTTTTGATGAAGGCCTCGAGTTCTTTGAGGCTGGCGAGGCCGATGAGGTAGTACCAGACCATCTGATACATCGCCCGGTTCGGCTTCT
>Ga0209597_1000720_pt1 | contig 21574 bp, 23 predicted proteins | sample M_140625_MF_Meta_FD_187316 | JGI IMG/M metagenome (GOLD analysis project Ga0209597, IMG submission 187316) | Freshwater microbial communities from Lake Montjoie, Canada to study carbon cycling - M_140625_MF_MetaG (SPAdes) (version 2) | ecosystem: Environmental > Aquatic > Freshwater > Lake... | reverse complement strand
AAAACCGTGTTTGCTGTAACCTGTGTGTTTGGACAGATGGGATTGTTGACGACCTAAAAGTGTTCAGTGTGGATGAAATCACCCAAAGGACTAAGCAAATGATTCGGGAGTTTGAACCTCAGGCTACATTAGACCAGTTTGAGCGTTGGCAAAACATCAATCTAACCGAACAACAGTTTGCTGAGTTCATTGGTCGCTGTAGAATGTATCTGTACATGCCCAAGGAGGAAAAAGCGCACCTACCTAAGCTAGAGTTTGGGGACTCCCAAATCAACCAAGTAGTAGAAGGTTACTACAATGATCCAAACTTCAGCCGAACTGGTGGTGAAATCAATCTTTGGAGGCTTTACAACCTCTTTACGGGAGCAAACAAGAGCTCCTACATCGATCGTTTGTTGGACAGGGGTGTAAATGCTTCATCCTTGCTTCAAGCGTTTTGTTGATTCCTTAAGTGCAGAATTATCCCATGGCGTTTGCTGTGGGATTTTTCTCTTCTCTAACGTATGAACAATAACCAACTACTCAAACTAAGGGAACTTTCTATCGGTTACTCACCAAAGGAAACACCGCTACCGCAAATCAGGAATTCTTCTGACGCTTATCGATTACTCAAAGATCTATTTGAGCCCAATTCCTTGGGTTTGAACGAACAATTTGTTGTTCTGTACATGAACAGGGCTAACAGGGTAATTGGTGGCTTAAAAGCGTTCAAAGGAGGCATTTCTGGTACAGTGGTAGATCATCGCATCATCTTTGCTACCGCACTGAAAGTTTTGGCTTCTGGCATTGTAATAGCACACAATCATCCCAGTGGTAATCTGGATGCTTCTGATGAGGATTTGAAGCTCACCAAGAAGATCAAAGAAGCTGGTAAACTACTGGATATCCGACTGATTGATCACCTAATCTTAGGTATTGATGACGACTATTCGAGTTTTGCTGAAAAGGGCTGGTTATGATGCCAGCCCTTTGTATTCATTTAGAGAAATTGTAGGAGGTTTGTCAATTCTGATCCGAGGATCTGGACATTTTAATCAATATGGCCAAACGACCTTGAATTCTATGTTGTAGAAACGCTGATTATTTTTCAATCCATTAAAACCTTCGCCATTTTTTAAATAAGAAACAAATTTTCCATTTTCACGTTTCAACTCATACGTACCTTTCGCAATGTTAATTTTTGGTGAAGAGGACATAGTACCCCATCTAATTCCACATGTAATAAATCCGGGATCTCCAAAACCAGTTGAATCAACCTGATACGAACCTACTTTAATCTCATTTTTTTGATGGCTAATAGTTATAATGGTATCTGAAGAACCTGTTCCCCACCAAGTCAACGTTGAATCGAAGGCTGTCCCATTAACCCTTAAAACGCTAGGTTTTGCACAAACAAATTTTACTCCATTTACAAGAATATAAGGCTTTACATTGGCAGAGTTATCGACAGGTGGAGTCACCGGGTCTTTTTTACAAGACTGAAGAATGAGAAGTCCGCAAACTGCGGCAAGTAAAGAGAGTCTAAAAATTGTACTTTTTTTCATATTGAGTATGTTATGTTTTGCTGTTCAATGATTTATTAATGTTCAATTATAGCAAATTCAAACTATTTTACAAAACTGTACGATTGATATATAAGTTCTTACCTGAAGGAGGTATCTGAAAAAACACTAAAATCGACTAATGGCAATGATCGGATTAAGGAATTGGCTCCGTTGTACTAACCTTGCCAAAGAAAAAAATAATTAATGCGACAGAACCGTATATCTAACCAAAACCGAGAAAAATACACTGCGGCCATTGCAAATCTCGCTAAACTCGAGTGGTTCGTTTAATCTGGAATCTACTATTTTAACAGAACGCTCGAATATTGGCTTCCCCCCAAATTGATAACTGAAATTCAAACTGGTATCACCCCTTAATTTCAGGACAAAAAGCGTAAAACAGTTTGACTGATTAGTTATCAAAAATAGCATTTTTCAGGTTATTTCCATCATCTTTTGATCGGCGAAGTTTGCCACGCCGATTTGATAGTCAAGGTTGTATGGAATTTTCTCAAAACAATTTTTGTTTTTCCTGTTAGATAATGGCAAAAATTCTTTTTCAAAAAACCTTGCCTTATCAAATGGCTTTGCGGCAATTTGTGGCCTATCAAAATCCAATGGCAGAGCGCATTCTTTGTAATAGTTGGCCAATTTCTGCGCCGGTGTTTGGTGCTTGATTTTGCCGTGTCTTCTCATGTGGTTGTAAAAGTGCATCCACTGCGCCATTTTAATTTCAGCATGGCCGAAGGAATCGAATTCGTAGCGTGACACCAGTTCTCTTTCCATGATGCTATGAAAGGCCTCTATGTAGCTATTTTCTTCCGGTGTGGCAATATGAGTAAACTCCTGGTTGATTCCCATTTCGTTCAAATATATCCGCACTTTATTGGCTAAAAACTGAGATCCATTATCGTTTCGGATACTGATTCCTTGTGTCTTTTCGTTGCCAACGATGCTGCTCATTAGCCAAATTACATCGTGTTGTTTGATGGAGTTTTTAAAGACGTAATTCAACACCACCCTTGAGTAAACATCGATCACCGTTAGCACATAAGAGAATTTCCCTGTGGCGTCAATTCGGATAAATTTGATATCCATACTCAGATATTGCAATGGGTATTCAGCAACGATTTTTCTGAATTGAACAAATGATCGTTTACCGGCCGAAGTGCTGATGATTTGACCACACAACAGTCTTTCATCCCGCATAATTCGATATACCTTTTTGTGGTTTATCAAATAGCCAAGTCCATTCAACTCTCTGGTCATGGGCAAATATCCGTAGCAAACAAACTCGATTTGCAAAGTCCGTTTGATGTCGTTTATCACCTCTTCATTCGCAACCACAGTGTCATCCTCTTTCAATGTATACATCGTGGGTTTACGGCCTGGCCGGTTGGCTTTATGCCGATAATAATAAGCGCTATTACTCACCTCCGCCCACTGGATTATATTACTCACAGATGTCCGATGACTAAACTGCCGGCAAACACTCATTTTAAGTGGTTTGCTCAAGGATTTTTTTTTAGCAATTCATTCTTGAATTCCAGTTCCAAACTCAATTTCCCAACCAGTTGTCGCAGTTGTTTGATTTCTGTTTCTAGGCTTCGTTTCTCAGGATCGATGCGCTTGTAATTGTCATTCAAGCCGGCAAGGCCGTTCAAATCAAATTGCTTTTTCCATTTGTGGAACAAAGACTGAGATACATTGTGTTTACGAATCACGGGAGTGACCCCTTCAGTCACCGATTCTTGGATCATTTGAAGCTTTTGCTCAACGCTCCATTTTCTTCTTGTTTGTTTCATTTATAGTTCAAATTAATTGGTTTTTCAATTAAGTCAAACTGATTTCAATTTTTTCTCCAGTCTATTAAGGGGCTAGTACAATATCATTCAATTGTGACCCCGAATAAGCCTGTTTAAGAGACTTTAGATACCAAAGCATAGAGTATTTATGTTTGTCGCCATAATCGGCCTTAGGAATGAACTTTTCAAGTTCAGCAGCAGCTTCTTTGAAGGAGAAATCTGAAGCAACTTTTGGCTTATCGATAGATTCCGGCATCCAACCTTCAGCCAATTTTACAATGACTTTGGATAACAGGGTTCTATAATAGATATCCTTTTCAGCAATAGACAATCCCCTTGAGGAAGACATCCCAAAATTTTTACCTGAATGAAAGCGGAAAACTTCGCTTGTCATCAAATTACGAAATGTCACATACATTCTACCACGACTTTCGCTTACCAACTTTGGTGTAGTATAACTTAAAAAATTATTCATAGGCGCACATAAGGCGCACAAATATTTTCTAGATCATAATTCATCTTCGAGCCAAGCAAAAACTGGCTTAGACCTCGTAGCTCAGCTGGATAGAGCAACTGCCTTCTAAGCAGTAGGTCACAGGTTCGAATCCTGTCGGGGTCGCCCAGTATTGAGAAATCTCGGGGAGTAGCGCAGGCCGGTAGCGCACCTGGTTTGGGACCAGGGGGTCGCAGGTTCGAATCCTGTCTCCCCGACCACTTTCAACAAAAAGCCCCCTCGTTTAAAACGAGGGGGCTTTTTTTATTCAGACCTATTTTAGAATCTATTTCAATTACGGACGAACCACAGCCAACTGACCATGGCCAACAATAACATTCGATTGATCTTTCACCTGATAAGTATATACCCCAGCCGACCAATCAGAAACCTGAATCGTAGTAGAACCATCAAATGGCTTAACCAACATCAACTGACCCGTAGCTGAATAAATTTTACAAACCAATGAATTTCCCCTAGCTGCTGTAACCGTAATCACATCCGTGCTTGGATTGGGATAACAAGCGACATTCAATTCACTCATCAATGCGTAAGTCTGACTTTTCACGGTAGTGTATGTCACATCATCCACATACAAACTGCTATTCAACAGGTGCGACTCAGTAGTATCATCAGAATAACTACTCACAAAATAGTAACGCAATAAATTGGCAGTAAGAGACTTGTCGACATAATAAATTGGAATATCCATTTTAGTAAAATTCGTAGTACCAGCAAAAGTATTCATCCCATAACCGATTACAGAATCCGCACCCAAGGTCGTATTGATCACCTCAATAAACATATTTGCTGAATCATAAACAGTCGCCGGAACGTATTTCACCATCGCACTGGCAATAGTAGGTTTCGATGCCAACACCTCACCACCGGAGAAATTAAAGTTAAAGCTTGCATCCACGCTAAGTTTTGCATTCGTTAAATATCCTGGCATAAGCCCCAAATCACTAAACGATTTCGTCGTTAGTTGAGCCGATGTCAGTCCAGAATTCTTTACCGTAGTGCTCTTTTTTACCAAATTGGTAACTTGTGTATTCTGACCCGAAATAAAGTTGAAAATATTGAAAATAGAATCGAATGAACTCCAACCTTGCGGAGTCTCCAACGTAGCCGTTAGATTAAACAACAATTTGCTTGTTCTCCAATTTTCTAATCCACCATTCTTGATAGTTGTTTGCGCCTGGGCCATCCCGATCGATGAAACCACAATAGACAATCCAATGATTATTTTTCTCATGCTTTGTATTTTACACAAAATTAAGAGCAGATGGGTGAGCATCGCTATAAATTCGACAAAATAGCCAAACCTTTTCCCCAAATCATCCCCATCATGTGTTATTGTCGCGGCGAGGGTTAATTTTGCGTAACCTTTAGAATTACAGTGAATATTCAATCTTATATCAATCAACTCACATTTGGACAAACCGATCTTTCATTTGCGATCGTAGTAGGGTTGACGATGATTTTTGCCTTCATTTATTTATTTGGCTTTTTCACCAAAATAAAGCGAACCGAATCCCAAGCCGTTGTCTCCTCAGCCCCGGGTATTAGTATCATCATCGCATCACGAAATGCCCTCCCACTGCTAGAAAAGAACCTCCCCAACTGGCTAGCACAAGATTACCCCAACTTCGAAGTCATTATCGCCAACGACCGCAGTAACGACGACACGCCCCTGTTTCTTATCGAACAAAAAGAACTGCATCCCAAACTAAAAGTCGTTTCGCTCGATGCAGATTTCGTGAAGATGGGTGGTAAAAAATTGGCTCTTACGCTGGCAATCAAAAAAGCACAATACGACCATTTCTTAATGACCGATGTCGATTGTGTCCCCAGCAGCGACCAATGGCTGAAACACATGGCCACTCAGTTCACAAGAGAAAAGCAAATCATTTTGGGCACCGCACCGTTAAAAACCGGAACGGGATTTTTGGGCGCACTGATTCACCATGAGAATTTGCTTACCGCCATGCATTACCTCGGCCTAGCGGCCTCAGGCAAACCCTACATGGGCGTGGGTCGGAATTTGGCTTATACCCGCAATATTTACAATGAAGTGAATGGTTTTAGCAGCCATCACCATATTCCCGCGGGCGATGACGACCTTTTCGTACAAGAAGCCGCAAACGCCAGTAATACAGCAATTTGCGTAAACCCCGATGCCTTCTGCTACAGCGATGGTCCGGCCAACTGGAGCGCTTACTGGAAGCAAAAGAAACGACATCTATGGGTAGGAAAATCGTATCAAAAAGGGGTAAAACAACTCCTAGCGATTTATCCTATGGCGCAATTATTCTTCTGGACAACCATCATCCTTTGGTTCATCCTAGGCAGTCAGATTTTGTGGCCCATCATAGCCCTATTGCTAAAATTGATACCCGAATGGATTGTTTTCTATCAAAAAGGGAAACTCCTTCAAATGCGGAAATCAACCACTTTTTACCCCGTTTTTAACTTTTTTGAATCTTTCTGGTACGTCATCACTGGGATTAATGCATTTTTCACCAAAAAAATCACATGGTAGGACCAGAAATCATATTCCAACACTTCCCCAATCTCACCGAGGAACAAAAAGTACAATTCACACAACTGGGTCCGCTTTACGCCGATCACAACGCGCGTGTCAATGTGATTTCTCGCAAAGACATGGACATGTTCTACATTCACCACGTGCTTCATTCGATGGCATTGGCTAAGACGTGTGAGTTCATGCCCGGTCAGCATTTCATTGACATCGGCACTGGTGGCGGATTCCCCGGCATTCCACTGGCCATTATGTTCCCACAGGTAGAATTCACCCTCGTGGATAGCATCGGCAAGAAAATCGCTGTCGTTCAGGCGGTAATAGATGCGTTAGGACTCAAAAACGCGACAGCCATTCAGGAGCGCACAGAATCGCTACCCATGAAATTTGATGGCGCCGTAGCTCGTGCCGTAGCCCCCGCAATCGAACTTTGGAAATGGATGGAAAATCATTGGAGCGGAAAACCCCGTTTCTTCCTATTGAAAGGTGGTGATTTGGCCGAAGAAATCAATGAAGTGATTGAATATTCGCAAAAAACCAAAATCAAATTGCACGCAATCGGCGATATCTACAACGATCAACCCTTCTTCGAAACGAAAAAAGTGGTAAAGCTGTTCCACGGACAAATCTGGAAAGACTAGTCCGGTTAGAACATTAAGCCCCTAGAGTCATTCGTGCACCCGAATTAAAATCGCTCCCGAAAGGCCATTAAGCCCCTAGTATGCCTTTGGCCGATGCCAATGCCGCTGAAAGTCCGTCCGCATTTTTTCCTCCTGCAGTAGCGAAGAAAGGCTGTCCGCCTCCGCCGCCTTGGATTTCCTTGGCACATTCACGTATCATCTGCGTTGCATTCCAACCTTTTTCTGCAACCCATTTTTCATCGATGTAAATCGCCAACCCCGGCTTTTCCTCAGCCAAGAACGCCAAAACTACCACCGGATTGCTCAACTCTTGCTTCAACTGAAAACACAATTGTTTGGCCGCATCCGCGCTAGGTAAGTTCAATTGCTCCAAAACCATTGACACACCCGCAACCGTTTGCACTTTTTGCAACAAACTCGACTTCAACGCCGAAACCTGCTCCGCTTCCATTTGCTCCAACTGCTTTCGCATCGATGCGTTTTCTTCCAAAACCTTGTTCACCGCAGAAACAACATCCTTCGGATTGCCCAAAGCGATTTTCACCTGCGACAACTCTTCCAACTGACCGTTGATATAATCCAAAGCCGATTGCTGGGTCACGGCTTCGATTCTTCGAACACCGGCAGCCACACTTGACTCACCCAATATTTTAAAGAACCCGATTTGAGAGGTATTCGCCACATGCGTTCCACCGCACAATTCCATAGAATAATTGGCATCAAACTCAATCACACGAACATATTCGCCATATTTTTCGCCAAACAAAGCCGTCGCCCCCATTTTCTGCGCCTCCGCAATCGGAACGTTACGATGCTCTTTCAATGCGATGCCCTCGCGGATTTTTTCATTCACACGAACTTCAACTTGTGCGATTTCCTCATCCGTCATCTTTCCAAAATGAGAAAAATCGAACCTTAATGTCGAATCCGAAACCAAACTACCCTTTTGGGCCACGTGAGATCCCAATGCCTCTTGCAAAGCACTGTGCATCAAATGCGTTGCGCTGTGATTGCTGCTAATGCTATTTCTGCGATTTACATCCACTTGGGCCGTAAATGCCTGATCCATGTTTTTTGGCAGCTTCTCGCAAACCAATACATGTAATTTATTCTCTTTCTGGGTATCCAAAACCCGAACAATCTCACCGTCTTCCCCAATCAACTGACCAGAATCGCCCACTTGACCGCCACTTTCGGCGTAAAAAGGACAAACATCCATTACCAATTGATACAAATTCTTTCCTTTGGCGACGATGGTTCTATGTCGGCTAATTTCCGTCACCGATTGCGTGGTATCATAGCCACAGAACGACTCATCGCTGTCGGCCATGATCGTAATCCAATCCCCAGTTTGCTTCACAGCATCGGCCTTAGAGCGATCTTTTTGGGCTTGCAAAGCGACTTGAAATCCATCCATATCCACCGAACAACCCCGTTCACGGGCAATCAAATCAGTTAAATCGATAGGAAAACCGAAGGTATCGTACAATTCAAAAGCAGTAGCACCATCCACAACACCTTTGGGATGCTGATCGATAAATGTACCCAGCCTTCCCATACCCGAGCTCAAGGTTCTGAAGAACGAATTTTCTTCCTCTTGAATTACGCGTTGAACGAAACTCTCTTGGGCTTTTAACTCAGGGAAACTGCCGGCGAAGTAATCGGCTAGACCGGGGACCAATTGGTTAAAAAACGATTCCTGGAATCCCAAGTACGAATAACCATAGCGAACGGCTCTTCTCAATACCCTACGAATGACATAGCCCGCACCCGTATTCGATGGCAACTGTCCGTCGGCTATGCACAAACTGACCGCCCTCAGGTGGTCGGCGATCACCCTAAAAGCTATATCCTGTTCTTCATCATCACCGTAATTCTTACCACACATTTTGGCGGTATTTTGGATAATAAATTGAAATACATCGGTATCATAATTGCTTGATTTTCCTTGAATTCCGCGCACCAATCGCTCAAAGCCCATGCCGGTATCTACGTGTTGGGCTGGCAAACGATCTAGGCTACCATCGGCTTTGCGATTGAATTCCATGAACACGAGGTTCCAGATTTCAATCACTTCGGGATGGTCTTGGTTTACTAGGGTTGCGCCATCAACGGCCTCGCGCTGCTCGGCCGTACGCATATCAAAATGAATCTCGGAACACGGTCCGCAAGGACCTGTATCACCCATCTCCCAGAAATTGTCTTTTTTGTTGCCCTTCAAAATCCGCTTGGGATCAATGAATTGGGCCCAACGATCATGCGCCTCTTGATCGAACGAAATATTGGCTGCCGCATCACCTTCAAAAACCGTAACATACAGCTGGTCTTTGGGTAAGCCGTACACCTCTGTCATCAGTTCCCAAGCCCAGGCAATGGCGTCTTGTTTGAAGAAATCACCAAAGCTCCAGTTGCCCAACATCTCAAACATGGTATGGTGGTAGTGGTCGTGGCCGACTTCCTCCAAATCATTGTGTTTTCCACTCACGCGCAAGCATTTTTGTGAATTGACAACCCGTTTATAGGGTGCTTCGGAATTACCCAAAAAGTAATCTTTGAACTGATTCATCCCCGCGTTGGTAAACATGAGGGTTGGATCGCCTTTGACAACGATGGGTGAGCTTTGAACGAAAGTGTGTTGCTTTGATTCAAAAAACGACAAGAATTTCTGTTTGATTTCGTGACTACTGAGCGCCATGGCGCAAAGATAGTGCAGAATGGGTCAAAAATGAGAGGCCGCGCAGTGCGCGGCCTCTCATTTTATCACTCTAAAGTTCACAATACTCAAAGTTGAACGTTTCCGCCAAACCCGCGTATCGTTAAATACAATTCAGTTCGCTCAATCAACCTACAGCACTCCCCTTTGGCCCTGCATTCTTGATCTCTTCGCTGGCACCGTCTTCAAACTTCTTGAAGTTATCGTTGAACAAATGCGCCAACTTCTGACACTGCTTGTCGTAAGCTTCTTTGTCGGCCCAAGTATTTCTTGGATGCAACAACTCCGATGGAACACCATCGCAAGCATCGGGCATCATCATACCAAACACAGGGTGCTCGGTAAAGCCACCATCTAACTTGCCTTCCAATGCCGCAGTAATCATTGCGCGGGTATAAGACAACTTCATACGACTTCCAACGCCATATCCACCACCACTCCAACCGGTATTCACCAACCAAACGTTGATTTCTGGGCTTGCGCTCAACTTTTCACCCAACATTTTGGCATACACCGTTGGATGCAAAGGCAAGAACACCTGACCAAAACAAGAAGAGAAGGTAGCTTGTGGCTCGGTAACACCCGCTTCTGTTCCAGCAACCTTAGCCGTATAACCACTGATAAACTGATACATGGCCTGACCCGGATTCAATTTAGAAATCGGAGGCAACACACCAAATGCATCGGCGGTAAGGAAGAAAATATTTTTCGGCGCATCACCTACTGAAGGCACTGCGATGTTTTCGATATAATCGATAGGATAAGCTACACGTGTATTCTCAGTCACAGAGATATCGTCGTAATTCACCACATCAGAACCTTCCATGAAACGAACGTTTTCAACCAACGCACCATGTTTGATGGCGTGCCAGATTTGGGGTTCTTTCTCCTGGGTCAAATTCACGCACTTGGCATAACACCCACCTTCGAAGTTGAAAACACCAGTATCCGACCAACCGTGCTCATCGTCACCAATCAACTTGCGATTTGGATCAGCGCTCAAGGTAGTTTTTCCAGTTCCGCTCAAGCCAAAGAACAAAGCAGTATCGCCGTTCACGCCGATGTTGGCAGAACAGTGCATGCTCAATACGTTGCGCTCATGGGGAAGGATATAATTTAATACAGAGAAAATGCCTTTTTTGATTTCACCGGTGTAGCCAGAACCACCAATTAAGATGATTTTACGACTCACACTCACCATGGTGAAGTTGTGCTGACGGGTACCATCAACAGCAGGTTCGGCATGGAACGATGGCGATGCTACGATGATCCATTCGGTAGGCTGCGTCGCGATTTCTTCGGCAGAAGGACGCAAGAAAAGGTGCTTCGCGAACAAGTTCTGGTATGCACTCTCGGTAACCACTTGAATGTTCAAGCGATTCTTAGGATCGGCGCAAGCATAGGCGTTGCGGACAAAAATATCCTTGCCTTGCATGTGATTCATCACCTTGTTCAATAAAGCATCAAATTTGGCTTCTTCAAAGGGTTGATTCACAGCGCCCCACCATGCAGCATCTGCGGTTTGGGCATCTTTTACCAAGAACTTATCCTTTGGACTTCTACCGGTAAATTCACCAGTGTCGGCCGCCAAGGCGCCTTGAGATGTGATTCTTCCCTCGTTTCTTTCGAGGGCTTTTGCTACGAGTTCGTCTGTGGTTAGATTTTCGAATACGGTCTGGGCGTGATTTTTAATCGACGCAATGATTTCGATATTATTCATGCTATAAATGAAATAACTTTGAGTTTGCAAAGGTACTTATTGTAACGACGGATATCGCCCATTCAAAAGAATTCTTTGTAAATGAACTTACGCACAAGTAAAATGAATCAATTTCTGCAAAACAAAAAAATCAATTCATTGAATTACAAACAATTAATAAATTCAACTATGTCGAAAAGTGTTGTTTTGACACTTGTAAAATTGTGCATTATTTTCTACCCTAGCAGCCCGAGCCAAGCGCAATTTCTCATCCCTCAACCCACCTTGAACAAGGTGATTTTTGCTGAAAGTATCGTTCACACTGGGGTTAATCTTTTATACAACGACCATTTAAATCAAGTTAGAACAGGGGGAAATACATGGAAAGTGGGACTGATCGACAATGCTGCAAGGACTTCCTACAATGGCAGAACTGCGCACATTTCGGATGGCATGGCACTAGGAACAGCACTGGCCGCAGGCATGGTCACTTTTGCATTGCCCAAAAATCAGCAAACACAGTATATTCAGCTTGCGGTTCAAAATGTATGGATTACGACAAATATTACGCAAACGGTAAAAATGCTGGCACTCAGAAACCGACCGTACACTCAAACACCAGGGTTTGTATCATCAAAAACCGACGACCATTTTAGTTTTTTCAGCGGACACAGTGCAATCACAGCAACCGCCGCAACTACCGCAATTCTGATGGCATTGAATCAACCGAACATGTCAACCTGGGGCAAAGCCGCCGCATACTCCGCCGGTGGACTCGCACTAACCACTGCCATATTAAGAATCGAAGCAGGAAAACATTATCCCTCAGATGTTGTTACTGGTATATTGGTTGGCGTAGCCGTTGCCGTCATCAACACCAAACTTCATGAAGCCAATTGATTTTATCATACCCATTCTTTGTGCTATCCCATTGATTGGATGCACTCAAGTACCAAAAAAATCTCATCAAACAAAAAATCCCTCTAACGAAATGACTCACGTAGAACCTCAAAATATCGACTCTTGTGTAATTGCCGGTGGCTGTTTCTGGTGCATGGACGCCGTATATCGCCGAATGATAGGCATCGTAAATGTTGAATCTGGCTACACAAACGGAACAGTTAAAAATCCAACCTACAAAGAAGTTTGCAACGGAAATACAGGCCACGCCGAAGTCGCCAAGATTTACTTCGATAAAACCGTAACGTCCTACCCCCAAATATTAGAAGTTTTTTGGCGCGTGCACAACCCCACCACCTTAAACAGACAAGGAAATGATGTTGGAACCCAATACCGCAGTGGCATTTATTACATGAACGAAGAACAGGAACGCATCGCGCGGGCCAGTAAAACAGCCGTGGAAGAGAGTGGATTGTGGGCTGATGATGGCAAAGTAGTGACAGAAATCCTACCGTTGACCAATTACTGGCCCGCGGAAGATTACCACCAAGATTACTATGCCAACAACCCAGAAAATCAATACTGCGTTTACGTGGTGAGCGAAAAGGTTGAGAAATTCAAAAAAGCCTTTGCGAATCTCCTGAAATCAGAGAAATAACATCTGTTAAATACACCGGGGCACATTAAACCCAGCATTCCGGAAATCTACACGGCGGGAACTATTACCCCTTGGTTTTATACCCTTTGCCTTCCAAGTAAGACTTTACCTTGGCGTGGAAGTCGCCCTGAATGATAATATCGCCGTCTTTGGCACTCCCCCCTACCCCACAATGTGATTTTAGGGCGCGCTCCAAGGCCTTCAAATCATCTGCACTGCCCACGAATTCCTTGATCACAACGCATGGCTTGCCATTTCTGACTTCGCGACGCACGTACAATTTCTGTTGCGATGCACCCAAAGTTTCTTTTTCCGATGCGTCTTCTTCGTAGCTATAATTCGGATTGGTACTGTAGACAACCCCCGACTTATTTTTGTTCTTATTGCTCATGGCCTGAGTTTATTATTGAGTTTACGCTGCGATATTACTGTGCGATTTTAGGTATCTTTCCTTATGATCACACCCGCAACGGCTTGTGCCATCGGCATCACAACCATATCATTGACATTCACGTGCGGCTTTCGCGTCACCACAAAACTAATAGCCTCAGCGATATCCTCTGCTACCAAATTTTCAAATCCTTTGTAAACCGTTTTTGCCCGATCCTCATCGCCATCAAATCGAACGATACTGAACTCCGTTTCAACCGCACCAGGATGAATGCCGGTCACCTTGACATCGTGCACCGCCAATTCCAAACGCATGCTTTTGGTAATCGCATCTACCGCAAACTTTGTCCCGCAGTAAACATTGCCGTTATCATAGACTTCCTTGCCCGCAATCGATCCAATATTGATGATATGTCCTTTTCTACGCGAGATCATTCCTGGCGTCACGGTCCTACTCACATATAGAAGGCCTTTGATATTCGTGTCAATCATTTGGTCCCAGTGGTCGGTATCGCCATCATAAAATTTGGAAAGACCTTTTGCCAAACCCGCGTTGTTAACCAATATATCAATGGCTTTCCAATCCTCAGGCAAAGCATCGTAAAACGCCTGCACATCCAGTTTATTGCGGACATCTAATTCGGCCAAAAACACCCTACAATCCGAGGTCTCAGGATTTTGATTGAGATCTTCCTCCAATTCTTTCAATCGATCCATCCTTCTGGCAACTGCGATAATATCATATCCCAATGTCGCCAATTCCTTCGCCGTAGCGTATCCAATCCCGCTGCTTGCACCTGTAACACAAGCGATTTTTTTCACGTTACTATCCATTCGATAAAAACTTTAATTCGACTTAACGCCAATGATTAATAAATTCGGGGTAAACAACACCTTCTGGGTGCTACGCGCCGTTGCAAACAATTGAAACTTCAAACGCAAGCTCAGTAAACGAAACAAAACGCTACGAAGACCTTCTTTCAAAAACCCATTCACACGCATAAAACTGGGCTTCACATTCACATCCACAAAACCGCAAGACAGCATCACTTGCTCGGCTGAACTGGCATTCAAATAATTTTCGTGGGTAAAATCTCCTATCGCAAAGGCAGTAGCAATCGGCGCATCCATATTGGGTGTCCTAAATATCGCCATGCCGCCCTTTTTCAACTTGCTCTGAATCAACTGCAACAACTCCACCAACTCGTCTTTGGTGAAATGTTCAATGATATCCATGCCTGTGATGATATCAAACTGCTCCTCTGAACCGCGGAAAAACTGCATCGCATCGCCCAAAACCACCTCTGAAACGCCAAACTCATGAGCCATATTCACTTGCTCCTCACTCAAGTCCATCCCTATCAAATTGGTATAGCCCGATTCCTTTAAGCCCTTTAACAAACTGCCACTGCCACAACCCATATCAAAAATTCGGGCCGATTTGGAAACAGAATGTAAAAGCGGCAAAATCTCCGATTCAAACTGCCTCTTCTCGCGCAAAAACAACGACTCAGCCGATGTCAACGATGCCCTACCACTCTGCGTGGTGTGATAATTTGCGTAAAGTACTTTTCTATATTCTACCGACATTCCAATGCGATTTTAATGCAATTTTAAACGATCGTTGATTTTAATGGCGCATCAATCACAGCCATGATAGAAACTGCCGTAGCGACCAATTTCTCCGAACCATCCTCAAACACGTCAAACACTTGACCTTCACAAAACATCAAATTCTGTCCCGCTTTGGTCACCTTACCTGTAGAACGAATTTTACTTGAAACCGAGGGATTCACATACGACACCTTCAAATCCACCGTGACAACGTTTTTCGCGGTGTTTCCATTTCCAAAAATCGCTGTATACGCTGCAATTCCCGTGGTCACATCGCAAATCGTAGCCGTCACTCCGCCATGGGTAAAACCGGTATGCTGCATATGATGCGGTTTGATATTCAACTCCATCGCCGCAAAATGCGTATCGATATCGGTTAACTCCAACCCAATAAACTGAATAAACTGATTCTCTTTGAGTCGAGCAGCCATGTATGACATTAATTCCTGATTCATATTGATAATTATTTGATTGGATTATAAGTAGAGGCTTGTAAAAACTGATTGGCGTTCACATTTCGCCAGATTTGATCGAGGTTGGCATCGTTTTTCGCAGCAAATGTCTGTGCGATGCGCATGCCAATGAAATTGCCTATCAACGGCGGACAGTCTTCGGGCACGCCACCACCAAAGGTTTTATTGCCAAAAGCAAAATATCGTTTGTAGTCGTTGAATTTGGTGCTAAAAAGCAACTTGTTATCCAAAAAATGCTTCCAGATCTGACCTTCTTCCTTCATCATCCATTTCCATTCCTTTTCGTCGTACCCCAACAATTCCCATGGATTCCGGTCAGGAAACAAAGCCATTAAACTATACCACAACTTCCCTTGAAACATCATTTCTTCCAACATGTTACTGCGCTTATGCGTCGGTTCAAAACGCATTTTCAGATAATTCCACATCAGTTGAGAGGCCACTTGGTCGCTGCCATTGTATCGATTAAAAAACGGAGGCATTTCCAGCAGCGCATACGGTGGAAAAGTATCGTTCAGGAACATTTCTTCGCTAAAAGCCAAAATCACTTCTTGGTGATCCGATTTAGGATTGATAAACGTATCGACAAACGTGTTGTAATTGCTGAATTGAGAAAGGTAACCATAGACGTTGGCTTGCGGTGTTGAGGGGATTTCTTGTTGCAAATTACCCCAAGCCTGCTCAAGATCCGATTTCCACTGGGTATTTTTCTGGTAATGAGATTTTACCGCATTAAAAACCGGAGTATTCTGTAGCAACCAATATTGCAAATACTGCGCTCTTGCGGTGTCGGAAATGGACCCAAATCGACCAAAATCCATCACTTCATACATCCAAAGGGAGAAAAATCGACCATATTTATTGCGTAATGCAACAACATCGGAAGCGCCACAACCCTTGGTACGCAGACCATCTAACTCCATCGCAAAGTCCGAATATTCCAATTTTACCGGCGCTGCTTGCCTCTTCGGTGTACAAGAAATTAGAATCACCACAAAAAGGGGATAAATCCAACTGCATTTAATGGTATGATTGTTGTTTTTTTGCATGAAACGTATGAAACTACAAAGAAACACTTCTTTTGCCATAGCTGCTACCTTGCTATTTGCAGGTTTTGCAAATTTAACTGCTCAAACCGCCCCCAACGTAAAGATGGGTTTGCGTGTTAGCCCTAATTTTAGCTGGATCAACATCCAAAAAGGTTCGATGTCGAACGACGGCCTGGGACTCGGATTCTCTTACGGAGTTACCGCCGATTTCGCCATGTTCAAAAGTACAAACTATTGGTTGGCGACGGAATTATCGGTTTCTACGATTCCGGTAATCGCTAAAAGCAATACAGAATTAAAGAATGTAGTCCCTCAGACAGGCTCAACGGGCAAATTCGATACATTAAAATATGCAGCGGGAAAAGTGAATTTCAAATACAATACCCAATACTTGCAAATCCCTTTAAGCGTAAAAATGAAAACAGATGAAATTGGAAACATGAAATACTACTTCCAATTTGGTTTAGCGCCTTCTTTTATGATGAAAAGCAAGCTTTCAACTACAATTGTTGATGGCAACGCGATTTACCCAGCGAATAAGGGAATCACATCGCACGACCCAAACAACATCGACGATGATGTTTACCAATTTACAGGAACAACGGTAGCAGGAAGTGCCAAAGGTGAGAAGGAATACGCATTCCAAGATAACATCGCATCTTTCCGTTTCCCAGTGATTATGGGTGTGGGTGTTGAATACAAGTTGACAGGCAACACCATGTTTACTGCGGGTTTGCGATTCGACAATGCGATCAACAACTTCTTCAAAGACCCAACTATCAAGGGAAAATCTAATTTACTTGCCATCCAAGCGGGTATTTTATTCTAAATAAACCATGTCGGGGTTAAAAATCGCACTGGCCCAACTCAACTTTACCATTGGCGATTTTGAGTCGAATACGGCAAAAATGGCCGATGTCATTTTCCAAGCCAAACAAGACAAAATAGACCTAGTAGTCTTTTCTGAACTGTCGGTATGTGGTTACATGCCCGATGATCTTCTAGACTACCCCTATTTTATTGAGAAATGTGAACATGCATTGGAGGCGGTTGCCCGAGCTTGCGAGGGCATAGCAGCAATCGTTGGCGGTGTGATTCGCAATCCCAACAAAGGCCGAAAACTGCAAAATGTGGCTTGCGTGATGTATAACGGCCGCATCCAACAAACCATCGCAAAAACACTCCTCCCCACTTACGATGTATTCAATGAAAGTCGATATTTCGAACCCGAATCCACATCGCAAATCGTAGAATACAAAGGAGTAAAGATTGGCATCGCCATTTGTGAAGATTTGTGGGATGTCTACAACGACTTTGAATATTTGGTAAGCCCAGGTCAAGCATTAAAAGACTTAGGCGCCGAACTCATCATCAATCCTGCCGCATCGCCGTTTAACTTGGGCAAACAATCGCTGAGAAATCGGGTATTTGGCGGACAAGCATCGCGATTCGACCTTCCAGTTCTTTACGTCAACCAAGTCGGCACCCACACGGAACTCATGTTCGATGGCTCAAGTCGCGCAATCAACGGCAACGGAGAAGTAGTTCTACAAGCTCCAAGCTTTGAAGAAAACGTGAGCTATGCCAGTTTCGAAAACGGGAAATTCGCCATGGGTAATTCCGTGCCTCTGGATACCGACGATACCGCGCAGTTGTATAAATCACTCGTATTTGGCATCGGTGATTATTTCAATAAAATGGGATTCAAACAGGCTATCTTAGGATCATCAGGCGGAATCGACAGTGCAGTGGTTCAAGCCTTGGCCTCGGCAGCACTAGGGGCAGAAAACGTCCATCCCGTGCTTATGCCTTCCATGTTTAGCAGCGATCACAGCGTCTCGGATGCAGAATTGTTAAGCAAAAATCTCGGCAACGATACCATAACGATTCCCATCAAAAATATCTACGATACCTATCTCGATGCGCTTCAACCTGTATTTCAAGGGAAGCCATTCAATTTAGCCGAAGAAAATCTCCAAGCTAGGTCGAGAGCGGTTCTTCTGATGGCCATTTCCAACAAACTGGGCTACATCCTTCTGAATACAAGCAACAAAAGTGAACTGAGCGTGGGCTACAGCACTTTATATGGCGATTTATGCGGTGCGTTGAGTCCGCTAGGCGATGTTTACAAGAATCAAGTCTACGCCTTGGCTAGATATATCAACCGAAATCAAGAAATCATTCCAAATCACATCATCACCAAAGCACCATCGGCAGAATTGAGACCCGGTCAAAAAGATGCCGACTCCCTTCCCGATTACGATGTCTTGGATGAATTGTTAAAACACTACATCGAAGAACACAAAGGGGTTGATGAACTCATTACGATGGGATACGACCAAACCACGGTACATAAAGTTGTAGACCTAGTAAACGGAAGTGAATACAAGCGTTATCAGGCCCCACCCATTTTGCGTGTCAGCACCAAAGCTTTTGGAAAAGGACGCATTATGCCATTGGTTGCCAACTATTCCAGTAAATGAGTTCTCTCCAACCGGCCCTACCCTACAAATACCCAAGGGTGTTTTGGATTATGTGCTTGGGCGCGATGAGTTTCTTTCTCTCATTTAACATCATTCTCCCCGAGTTAGCGCAAGAACTCCGATCCAAAGGCGGCGCAGCGTACGTGGGTTGGATCATCCCAGCGTTTTCATTTAGCGCACTGATTGCACGTCCTTTTAGTGGTTGGATCACCGATAACCTTGGCCGGCGATGGGCGATGATTGGTGGATGCTTATTTTGCATCATCGCGGGTTGTTTTTACCCAATGGTGACAACAGCCATGGGCTTCTTGATTGTCCGCGCAATACATGGATTCTCCACTGGATTCACCCCAACAGGTTTTACCGCCTTCACCGCCGATGTGGTTGCCGAATCACACCGAGGCCGCGCCATGGGCTGGCAAGGAATGTTCAATAATCTCGGAACCACCATTGGCTATGCGCTGGGCGCCGTGATCGCATTGCATTTTGGCGTCGATATTCTCTATTACACCAGCGCCGCCCTCGCCTCTTTGGCATGGCTACTGTTCATGAGTTTACCCGAAACGCGGACAAAATCAAACCGAAAAGAATTTGTCTTTAACATCCGAAACCTATTCTATTTTCCGGCGTGGCGACCCAGTTTTATCATGTTTTTAGTCTGTATTTCCTTGGGATCCATACTCACCGTAATGTCCGATTTTACCCTGGAAATGGGCTACACAAACAAAGGATTGTTTTTAAGTATCTATATCGGCGTTTCCTTATTGTTTCGATTGATAAGCGGACGTGTTAGCGATGCCTTAGGTCGCGCATGGAGCACCGCCATCGGAACCGCAGCGCAAGTATTGTCTATGTCGATCTTGGTTTATATGTCGATCCGCCTCCAACATCAACACCAAACCCACTGCTCAAATTGTGAATTACCCGGATTATTCTGGTTTGCGGGTTCCGCTATTCTCTACGGAATCGGTCAAGGATTTAACGCCCCGAGTTTATTTGCCTGGGCGAGCGACACCGCAGATAACCATCACAGAGGACGTGCCCTAGCGATGTTATTCATGTTTTTAGAATTGGGAATTATCGTTGGCGGATTAACCGCAAACTATTTTATCAAAGGAATGAGCTGGAACTATGTCGGAATATTTGGACTCAGCGGCTCCGCCTTTTTTATCGCACTAGGATTTAGTTTATACTGTCTGCGATACAAGCACCAGAGGTAATTACTTCCACTTGAAATTCTTCAATACGTACAAGGTACGTTTGCGCCACACGGGGTGAGAATTGTATTTCCCGTAAAGATATTTAACCATCTCTTGGCTGTTTCTAACTGGACGGTGATTCTTTTTAATAAAGCCTCTTTCCATTCCATCCAAGTACATTCCGAAATCAACCATGCAATCATACCAGCTGGCGTAACGGGCGTATTTGTTTTTGGTAGCACCCAACGACATAGTTTTACGAACGCGGGGTTGACGCATACCGGTGAGGTTGTTGTCGCGACGAGCATAGATAGAATTATCGCCATCGTTGCCGCTTTCTACAATTTTTACTGCGATAAACAACTTAGCCCACTTGCCAATTGCCTTTTTGGCCACTGAATACATTGGCTGAGCATTTGGAATGCGTTTTAAAGAAAGTTCTAATGAATCAAAATACAATGAATCGTTTACAGTAACTACCGCGGTGTCTGATGCTTTCACTTCAGCCACGGGAATTATTTTGTCGGTTCCAAAAGCCGTCTTTCCAATCGCCGCAACGGTAAGGAAAAGTAATACGAAAGTTGGAATGACTAATTTGTTTTTAAACATACCGGCCAGTATGCAAACGGCGTGCCAAAAAATTAAAATATTGATTTACAATAATTTACAATTAAATCCAACTCACAGAATTTCCTAAATCGTCGGCTATTTCCTTCTTTTTGAGGTTAATCGCTTTGATATATTCAAGTACTTCTATCATTTCTTCCGCAGAGATTTCAGGATTTTCCAACATCGCTAGGGCCACATTTAGACTTTTATCAAACTTTTTGCGTTTGAGATGCAGAATCACGTTTTTCACTTGCTCCTTCACGGTTGATTCTGGTTGAGACACATCAATATAATTGTTTTCAAATGCCTTACTCAGTGTATGTCCGCCCGCCAATATCCCCGCAGCCCAGGCGGCAATATCATTATCCATGTGATTGATGAAATGCTCTTTTTCGGGCCATGCCTCTAGTTGCGCAGCATCTGCTATCAATCGAATCGCGAGTTCATCTTCAAAAGGCAAATCAGGATCGTTCAAAACCTTTTCCACCAAATAGGCAAACACTGTTTTTTCTGCATCCATGGCTTCATTGCCGTGTAAAAGCAACAATTGGAAGACCGCCATTTCTTGATAATGGTCTGTGTGCGCCGGCTTCGCCGGCGCTGCCATCCCCACCCCCATCTCATGGGTGATAGAAGCAATCTGACTTACAAATGCCTGTTCCTCCTTTGCCTTGTTCTGTCGGAGTAACTTGCCCAACTCCTGCACCAAAACCGACTCCTCCATTTCGCATATCTGCGATAAGTCTCGGGTTAAGGCGGAGC
>Ga0209597_1000716_pt1 | contig 21615 bp, 22 predicted proteins | sample M_140625_MF_Meta_FD_187316 | JGI IMG/M metagenome (GOLD analysis project Ga0209597, IMG submission 187316) | Freshwater microbial communities from Lake Montjoie, Canada to study carbon cycling - M_140625_MF_MetaG (SPAdes) (version 2) | ecosystem: Environmental > Aquatic > Freshwater > Lake... | reverse complement strand
GTTGTTGATCCAGTAGATGAACCAGTTGTTGATCCAGTTGTTGATCCAGTAGATGAACCAGTTGTTGATCCAGTAGATGAACCAGTTGTTGATCCAGTTGTTGATCCAGTAGATGAACCAGTTGTTGATCCAGTTGTTGATCCAGTAGATGAACCAGTTGTTGATCCAGTAGATGAACCAGTTGTTGATCCAGTTGTTGATCCAGTAGATGAACCAGTTGTTGATCCAGTAGATGACTCTGATCGATTCGTACACGAAAATGGATCTCCACTACCGTGTCCTGGATTACATGTTACAGAATGTAATGTATGTGTAGTACACACTTGACAGTTTAAATTAGATTGTATGGTATAGATGGAATTAGGTAATGATGGAGAACATTGTAATGATGTAGCTGATATCATACAAGTACATGGTTGACATATGGAATAAGTAAAGGGTAGGATGAGTATAAAAAGTAGGGCAATCATCATTTACCCATAAAATATATAGTTTTGTAAGAAGATATTTTTCCTATATAAGAAATATCAATCCCTTTTCGTTATTATATATAATAAATAAATCCAGAGGATAGAGTAAATAAAAATAATGAAAATAATGAAAAAAATTTTTTTACATGATATAAAGTAAATAAACATGTCTGAAACGTATTTATCCGCTCATCTTATCCATCATCATGATGAACATGAACAATATAATAACATAGTTCAGACATGTTTATCCTTATCAATATATATTCCGCATGAATCTGAAATTTTTCCATTGTATAATGTACCAAAAGTACCTATGAGCAACAGTGAAATAATATTTGAATGGTAAACACTACCTTTTCAAAAAAACGTTCTACAAAAATATAAAATTACAATACTAATTCATTATACCTAAAAACGTAACCTGCACTTATTCTGCTTTTCTAAAGAGCATAATTAATTTAAATAACACGACTTTTTCACAAAAACCCGTGCGAAAAATGTTACGATAATAAAATGTATGATGTTACAATAAAATAAATGTACTCAGTATATTCAATGAATAAATAGTAAAATTAATATTAAAGACTGTTATAGCAAATAAAATTAAGTTATAAGACGGTGTTAAATAATCCATAATAATTATTTATTTAAAAAAGAAGAATAAGGTGCAGGTCTACTCAAAACTAAGTATAAAAGAAATTGTATTAATTTAATACAATTAATAAATATCACACCCTTTTCACTCTATTTATTTTCTATAACAGAATATAGTAGTATTTATATAGTTTATTCAGTAAATATACTGAATAAATAAGTAATTAAATTTATGTTATAGCAAGTTTTGGGGTATCCGCCATGAGCGGAGTAAGGCCCTTTGTGAAAAAGCCTTGATAAATATTATATTGTTACTTTTATAAATAATATGACTGATGCAAAACCGGATCATCATGAAACATTATCTGCGATTACATCATATTGTCAACAGTTACCTGAACTAGACTTATCACTATATAGTATGAAAAAAGTTATTAGTAAAACAGGTAATTTGGGTACCATTCGTATTATAAAAAAGATACAAACAGGAGAATATTTTACGATAAAAAAAATAAAAACAGATGGTCCTACTTCTCCCATGTTAGCTATATTTATGAAGGAATGTACAATCTTACAATCTCATATTGCGGATGGTATTATCCCAGAATACCATGGAGCATATAAAAATAAGAATAATTATTACATTTTATCAAAATGGGATGAAAACTATGTAGAATTATTTACTTGGTTACAAACAAGTAAAATTAAATTACTTAGAAAAAATCAATTGATTACTACTCTAATTCGCCTTGTATGTAGACTACATCATTTTGGTGTGGCACATTTGGGTATTAAGTTATCAAATATCCTTGTCCATACCAAAACATTAGAACTTAAATTTATTGATTTTGGTTTTTCTTGTATGGAACTTGATAATAGTTGTATGTCAGTCATAACATCTTATATGTACTATCCATATGGGTATATAAATCCTGAATTGGATGATAATAAACATAATCCAACGAGTTTCAAAGATAAAATATTGGTAGATTATTTTTCAGTCGGGATATGTATTTATCAATTATTATCCAACGATTATAATGAAATTAAATATGAGACGACTACAGAGCAATTTAGCACTGCCCTACAATACTATTATACAAAAGTAGTAACATTTTTTACAGAACGGGGTATCAGCGATGGTAATTTAGTACGAAATTGTACATTACGAGCACAAGAAATACGCAAGTATGCGACTACCTATCCAGAAGCAGAATTTTATAAAGAATATTTTCCTGATATTCCTTTAACCAGTCGAACAGTACCCGCAGCAGCATCAGATATGCCTGTACATTCCAACTCGTCATCAAATGGTGTAGGATTATTTAGTGGTAATTTTGGAAATCCTAGAAACCTTATATATGAATCGGATAAAGAAGAGGAAGATGAATATGCCGACTTATATGGTCCTGATAATACAGTTGAAGCATTATATAGACCACGTCAAAATCTAGATGCTTATCCCCCTTATCAAGTTCCTGATGATCAAGGATTATTTACTGCTAATTATTATGGACCATATACATCGTTGGCTGTTGATGAAAATCCAGTAGCACTTGGACCATTTGGATTTCCTTTTTTGAAAGGTGAACCAATAGATAGCGGTAAGAAAAGTAAAAAAACTAAGAAAATCAAAAGTAAAAAAGGTAAGAAAAGTAAAAGTAAAAAAGGTAAGAAAAGTAAAAGTAATAAAAAATAATTTTATATATTTAACCTTGATTGGTTTACAATAAAGTATTATTAATTGTTTCAATTAAAAATATATTATCATCGTGATGATGATGAGTGACAGTTTCAAGTTCGACATCATCTATTTTTATCTACTACTAACCCATAATGTAACCGCTCCTGTAAACGCAAGTAGGATGACTCCAATATTTGCTTCTGTAGACCACCACACTGAATCCGTATTCACTAATGGAATCAGTGTACTCGTGTGATTTGTATGATATCCTATTATATTCGTTATGGTTTGTACTTCTTGTATACCCATTACGCATGCACATACTCCTAATACATAGGATGTTTTTAACATAAATGTAGAAAAGGTCATCAGAAAAGAGGAACTAAAAAAAGTACTTATTATAAATTGAATAACCCATACGATGATACATAGTAGACCTACCCATGAATGACTAGAAGACAAATGATTATAAAATACAGAAGAAGATATGGATGAACTTGGTACATAGTGTTTATACATAAGTATACTGATCATACCGGCAAGCGCAAAAAGAATGGAATAAAAGTGAAGTAAGATAGAACATAGTGATCTAGTAGAAGAGGAAGTACATTGTATACATACTATTGGATCTGTAGGTAGTAAGATAATTTCTTGTGTACCAATAAGAACAAACGTACTCATACCCAGTATATGATAACCAAATAATGATGGTTTATCGATTGTAAATCCACCAATTGATTGTATCACGAGTAGTATAGTAATCGCCATTGATCCCCATGTAAACATACGAGGCGTAATCCAATACCACTTGGACCGGGTAGGTACTTCACGTTGTTCAATGGTTGACAAACGAAACGCTGGTAACATCTTATGTAGTAGACTATATTTAAAATTTTTTATTTCAATATCAGAAATATTTTCACGGCTTTTTCACAAAAACCCGTACCAAAAATGTTACTATAACATTTACTTAGTAATATTCACTGAATAAATAGTAAAAGTACTACTAAAAACTGTTATAGCAAATAAATTTGAGTTGTAAGACAGTGTATATTGAGTACATTTATTATAACATCATACATTCTGTTATTGTCACATTTTTGATACGGGTTTTTGTGAAAAAGTCGTAAATAAATAGAATGAAAAATGTGTGCTTATTTTTACTTTATAGTAAAAATAAAAATAAATGAATAGTGATTCGATGTAATACGTACAATAGTACCAGTGACTAACTTGAATAGACTCGATATTCTTGGATGTACTCTGTTGTAATTTCATATAATGATTCTTCTACCTCTATGTCTTCTTGAACACATCCTTCTCGATCATCATTCGAAATATATGATTTTTTTTCCGAACAATAAGTAATACATGATAATTCAGATGGGTAATCAAGATCAATAAAATAAAACGCATGAGGACTAATACACGGATGAACATAAATCATGGGGTCATCACGATTTTGTAATGACCCGATGCGTATGGGAACAGATAAATAATATGTATGGTGATTTGCTATCTTGAGGTAAATTTGTATTCCTTCACTACATTTTTGTTTGATATACTCAATGATCTCGCACACGTTATCTTCATTACAATATCCAAGTATAATATCGCCATAATGTGTGTACTCCATGATAGTATTGATACAATCATGATCTTGTTTTTCATTTTTAGTAATAAATACACGGTTTTTGTGAAAAAGCCGTAAATAAATAAAAAAAATATATTCTATGGTATCATACAAAATGGGTAAACGTAACACACGGTCACAGAAAAAATCAAATGCTGGTAAAAAATCAGTCAACGCCCGAATCGTAATGGATTCACGTGGTTGTGTCAAAAAAAGTACAGAAAAATATCGTATGAGAAATTCACCACCCTATCCTGCAAATCAATGTCATAATCATACGAAAACGGGAAATGATGGTCAATTGTACATGTCGAGTCCAAATCGTAATGGAATTTATACATGGAAAAAATTATAAATTATAACAACTATTTTTCACATAAAACTAGTATGAAAAACAAAAATAACACAACTTTTTCATTCTATTTATTTGCTATAACAGAATATAGTTAGTATTTATATTATTTATTCAGTGAATATACTGAATAAACCATTATATTAATTAACATTCTGTTATAGTAGCAAGTTTTGGGGTAAGGCCTTTTCACAAAAGGCCTTGAAAATAATACTATGATACCGTCAATCTTTGTACCATTTCTTGTACATATGCTGTATCTTCCATACTAGTCATCAGATATGGGTACGATGATAACATTCGCACCGATTTAATGTTTGTAAAATAGGTTAGTACATGATGACGTACTCGAGGATTCGTATTTTTCATCATATGATACCAGTTCACACAATGCTTATGCTGTAATAAAAAACTCACGACACGGTCATTTGAATTCGTAGATAATTCACCCCAATACACTAACACATATTGAAGTAGTACATCCGTATGACGTTCGACAATGCCATGTTTATACCAATATTCAAATAGATAGTCAACTGCACGATCATTTGAATTACTAGAAAACGTTCTCATACGAATCTGTTCCGGATGAGATAAAAAATAAGAAACGACTTGATCAGAGGGATGGGAACAACAGAGGTAGTCAGTTTTTTGTTGCTGAAATAAATAGTTAATGGCTCGTTCATTTGGATTACGAGCTAATCCACGATAGATATGTGGTGTTAATGGATCTTTTCGATGAACAAATCTATCTACGATACGATCATTTGGATTTTCTGCCATGTACGTCCAATACCGTTCATCACTATAAAAATAGTGAGACATCCGAAGAATATAGTCTACCGCACGTTCGTCCGAGTGTACACAAAACGATTCATAATCAATCAATTCTGGATGTGCAAGGAGGTAACCAATGACGGCTGGATGTGTATTTTTTGATAATTCATGTCCCATACGATGTAGTATAGAATAATGTACCCCAAATATAATGGCGACAGCATTTGGATTTGCAAGTATTTCATCGTGACGTACTTTCCATATGTCACATCCATCAAAAGTCGTGTACGTTAATGGTATCGCATAAGAAATTGATTCGTTCACAAGTGAATCAGGTAAGAATGAAAACATAGTTGATATAAGAAATGAATAGTAAATACTATTCATTTTTTTTACGTATAACATGATAAAGATGAATCGTATTTTTATTTTTATTTATTATTTTTACATATCATCCGGTGGAGGATAATCCGGACTATAAGGCTGATATACTTGTTTCATCTCAGATTCAATAGGGATCTGAATCGACAGAGAAGCAAAGATACCATTTTTTTGTACCGAACCGGACAGACGTGGAATTTCGATAACGTTACCTGCTTTACTTTCTTGAACTTCTGGGATGTCTTCTTGAATGACTCGTACTTCTTGTACCTCTGGTACACGTTGATGTCGTTTACAAGTACCTTTTTTTCCGCACACTTCTCCTTTCTTTACCCCTTTTACCAAGACAAATGGACATGTTATGATAACACGATGATCCGTACACGTGGATTGACCTTTTCGTACCACACGAGGACATTCAGAACAATGGTGTTTTTCCACAACTGGTTTTTCTTTTTTTTCACGAGGGGTATGACACATACACAACTCGGTACCTTTTACAGCAGCTTTTCCACATGATTGACCCATGCGGTCTCCTTTGGAAACCAGTACAGTACATGTTGGATAAAACGATGCTTCTTTCCATAATTCCTGAAGAACTTGTTCTTGGTTTCCGGCACATAACCGAGCATTAACAAGGGCAATAAATGTTTCCGTACGAGACATTGTTGAGTGAGATACATAGTCATACATGTATCATTATTTTTCATTTTTTCATAAAGCACATCCTATGTAAAAAATACGATAGTATAAAAACCAAACAAATAAATATAAATAAAATTATCTTAAAGTAAGTTTTGGGTGGTAAGACTTTTTATGAAAAAACCTTTATAAAAAAATGAAAAAAATAAAAGCATTGTATATGAGATCAACAAAAAGTTAATACGATCATGCACTACATTGGTGAATTTGGTGACGATGGATTTTTTCATGGTAACGGTGTCATGAAGTATCAAGATGGTTCAACGTATTATGGTGAATGGTGCAATGGAAAACGACATGGTATGGGTACGTATATGAATCAAAAAAAGTCAACTCATTATACAGGTGGTTGGAAAGATGATGTCATGGAAGGAAAAGGTATTCTACTACGAATCGTACCATTTACACGAGATCATAAAACAAACATCACAGAAACATATGACGGAACATGGAAATCGTGTTTCTTTCGTGGATCTGTTCTTTACGAGCCTGAAACACAATATAATGAAGAAGAATGGGAATTTAACGGTTGGTATGTTCAACAGCAACCATGGTTACCAGATCGTATTGAAAAACAGGTATATGGTCGTGGCAAGGTATATGGTACAGATCGTTTTGGTTATACAGAGTATCATGGTGAGGTAAAAAATCAAGCAGTATACCATGGAATAGGTAGTGAAACATGGGATGATTCGCCTATGTATTATAAAAAATCGGAAGGATTATGGAAATACGGAGAACTAGTGATTCCTTTTCCTATACATACTACACATAAAGGTAAAAACAAAAAACAAGAAGAATAAAGATAAATTAATATTGTTTTTGAAGTAGTACGTATCAACTAGTAGAAATTGAAAAATGAAAAATAGAACAACGAATCATCTGAGTGATAGTATAACATGGCGACAAATGAAAAACAGGTAGAGACACGTAATCAAGGTACCATTCTATCATCAGAAGAAGTGATATGGTGTGAACGTCGTACTAAACTAGTTGAATCATTACGTGCGTTTCACGGAAAAGAATTTGATTCTCCAGGTAATGATCACTTGCACCCTTGTTACAAATGTAATTGTCCTTGTACATGTAAAAACAAGGTAGTAGAAGAATTAGGTGCAGCACGAGCAAGTATGTCTGTTGGTTTCTGGTAGTATAGTGATTTATTCAGTATATTCACTGAATAAATATAATAAGTATAAGTACTACACTATAAAATAGTCTTTTCTATCAAATAAATAGAATTAGATTTGGACCTGTACTTATTCTAGTTTTCTAAAAAGCAGAATACACAACTTTTTCATTCTATTTATTTCACCGTCTTATAACTTATTTTTATCACATCTTTTTCACTCTATTTATTCACCGTCTTATCACTCAATTTTATTTGCTATAACAGTTTTTAGTAGTACTTTTACTATTTATTCAGTGAATATACAGAGTAAATGTTATAGTAACATAAATTCTGTTATCGTAACATTTTTGGTACGGCTTTTTGTGAAAAAGCCGTGTATATACTTATATTACTCGAGGATGAAAAAACCCCACTTCTTTCCAATGTTCCCTTTTACAAAAACGTTCGGGATGATAACCCTGTGTAACATCATACATACGCATTCCCATATATGTATATTTTATGAGAGAAAAAGGAGGCATGGTATATACAATTCCATTTACAATTGATATTCCCATGCGAAACGTAATATCTCGTACGATTGTATATCGTGAGGTTGTATCATATGTTGTTTGCCATATTGGTAGGGACCAACTACGATAAAACCCATATATAAATGATGTCCCTAGGTATCCTAACACAATTTTTTCATATATACTCATCTTTCATAGATACTATGTAAATGGTTTTTATTTTTATACATGAATTATAAATGATGAATAAATTAACTTTTTTTTTATTATTTTTTCGTCATGTAGTACATAAAATATCATGTTTGATTGTTTTGGAATATCGACGAAAGTGTATCCAATACAACATGAAGCAATTATGCTACTAAAATCGATTGATTACCAAGTTCATTGTACCATTTGTACCGTTACAGTAAAAGATACCGTGATCTACTGTTCATTATGTGAATGTAACATTGGTCATCCATTATGTGTAGAAGCGTATATGAAAACCGAATGCATTTGTAGAAGTTGTTATGCTCCTGTAGCAATACCATATCATCGTACTGCTTCTGATTCATAATAAATATTTTTTTTGTATTTGTACAAGGCTTTACTCCAAAACTTATTATAACAGAATATAGTGAAAAAGATGTGTATTTGTATGTACTACGAAGGTACAGGAAAGTACATCGGATCCGAAGGTAAGGATGTACCATTTTCATTTGTTTCCGTCACCGTAACAACATAAGGACACGTGATGGTTGGTTGTTGATTCACTCCTGTAATTACAATCGGTGTGTATGGATTACTACCTGTGTAACGATTTCCAGTACAATCTGTTGCCATCGCATGATAAGAAATAGATTGACCTGAACCATCAACCGAATGAAAATTAACAACTAGTCCATCTGTATTCATAACAATTGAATGTATCGTAGGAGAAAACGGTAATGGTTCATTGGTATCACGAATAATAATGATTGCAGGTACAATAAACAGAAGTAACCCAATTGGAATAAATATATAACGGAGCTCAAATATACCTACACATAGTAAAAGAAATCCGACAAGAACCAACATCATATAAAAAGAGAGACGAATCATATTTATTTATTGTTTCATAAGAACGTAATAATTTATTTATTTATTATATTGCTCGATAACGTATTAAATATGTAGTACATGTTACTACAACATTACGCATACCATATGTATAAAAAGTACAGTTAAGCATTCGATTCCATCTATCATGGAAAAAATCAAGAACCATACGATTCCACGTTTCTTTTATATCTATCATTCTATTCAAGCATCCATCATTATTTTATTTCGAAAACAAAAACGAGATGAGATTGAAATGATTCGCTGGGATACATTGAATGATACATTTACGGTCGGACAATGGTTAATGAAAAAATCCATTGATTTCAAACATTCGTTTTTATCCAATGATGGACTTTATTTTCATTATGTGTATTATACCTATTTGGCTAAAGATCAATTTCAAGAACAGTCGTATGTTGTCAAAAGTCGTATTCCGAATTTTACAGCTGAAAAAATATGGATCAATGGACATGGACATTGGAATAATGCTCGTATGAACAAGGATGATATACCGATGACAGATGCTCCACTTGTTGATTCAAGAGGAAGAACCATTACTACCGATGGATATAAAGTCTATGTAAATGAGAAAGAAGTATATGATGCAAGTCATCATCTATTTGAAGCACGAAAACCAATGGATATTCATGGGATGGTTATTGTGGTACCTGAACCGATATGGCCTAATGAATATTGGTAATGTGTACATTTTTGTATAAAAAAAATGAAACCATCATTATCATATGGATTGTATAGTAAACAATACTATGACCATTACGACAGCATTATACAAGATTTCCGATTCCATTATTGAGGTTGAATATTATGATTCTACTGAATATGAATTATTTAGTATTAATAAGGTTAATTTACCGTTTCATACATGCGTTGCTATCGTAACATGGTACGTAGATAAACCACCTAAAATTCATTTTAATTTAGTTACGAAAAAAAATACATTAGAAGCGACACTTTCATTACAATCGTATCAGCAGAATTATTATCAATTTTTTATCAATACAGCACTTGATATGATTACAAAAAGAATGTCAATTTCACACATTACATCATAACAGTTTTTTTCACTATTTTCTTATAGTGAAAACATAACACATAACACGTAATAAATTGGTTTTGTATTTATTTTTTATTTTTTTATTATTATGCAAGTACTGGTTGTTCAATTACTTTTTTTGTTCTTTTGACTGTTACCTTTTTCTGTACAATCGAAAACATAGAACGACTACGATTCTCATACTTTTTTATACCTCGTACGATTGCTTCAGCCGGTGGTTGACGAATACTAATACCGTGTAATTGATCCTGACCCCATACCTCCTGTTCTTCCTTGATCCACGTTGCTATTTTATCTTGTACCGATTGTTGTGACATCACTTGAGCATGAACTTCTTCTGTTAATTTGTTTAATCCCAGATTTCCCTTGTATGAAATCGGAATGTCTAATGGAACTACATCCTTGATATGATATACATACGGTCCAAAAGCAAACGGATCCGTATGAATGCTAGCATCATATGCACATGCATCATCAACTAATGCAATTCCCACAATCGACCCACGAGGTAAGGCTTTCCAATTGGAATGATGTAATGATGTTTCATAAAGCAGCCGATCGTCTTCATTACGAAAGGTATACAATGCTTTTCCGGCGAGAATGGCGATAATACGCATGAGTAAGGTACGTATCATATACGGTACAATTACTTTTCATTTTTTCATTAGTAGATTTACGGATGAAAAAATGAAAATCAACATCAAATCAAATGATAATGTATCTCTGTGGTCCCAACAAGCATGTCTAACGTTCAAGAATACAATTATCCGCCGATTGCCCTCACCCCTCTTTTTTTGCAGGAACCGATCATGTCACCGGTAACAGCGTCGAATACATTGACTACATCGGAAAACCCTACCCCTACAGCGTGTGACTGTATGGCGTGTATGAATTTTTCAGGAAATCAATATTGTCTGGTATATGGTACGAAGAAAGATACTCCTGTTTTTACTGATGCTCAATTAGGAAAATATGCTCGCTGGAGTCCATTCCACCCTCTTTATGAAAAAGTGGATCGTGAGACGGTCACTATGGATCAACCATGCAATTGTATGGCATGTGCCATGGGGGAACGGTGTCTTGTATTTGCGTACGAAACGAATTGTATGCCGGTCTTTTCAAAAAAACAATTGGGTCAATACTGGTACGATGTCACAGGTTTGTAAAAAAATATATAAAATAAAACAAAATAAAATAAATAAAATAAACTAACCACATTTTATAACTCAATTTTATTTGCTATAACAGTTTTTAGTAGTACTTTTACTATTTATTCAGCGAATATACTGAGTACATTTATTGTAACATTGTAAATTCTGTTATCGTAACATTTTTGGTACGGGTTTTTGTGAAAAAGCCGTGAAAGAAAAAAAATAAATACATAATGCTAGAATACCATGAGTGGATTAAAAAATGTAGCGACTGCAGCAGCAGTATCTGCATTAGGACCAACAGCAATTGCTGCTGGAATAGGTGCCGCTATCGGTTCCAATGTTGCACAAACATTTTTTCCAGAACATTCAAACAATATAGATATAGAAATGGAACAACTACGTGCTGAACTCGAAAAATGTAGACTTGATCCCACACAATCAACAAATGTTACCGCACTACGACATCGTGCTCCTACTAGAGTCGTAGATACAACACATATTTCCGTTGAAGTAGGACAAGTACTTGAAAAAACCACCGGTATTCCACTATCAAATCATGATTTATTTGCTTCATTTGATAGACTACGAGATCAAATGCGTCGTGCGATACAAGATAATAATGAAAAAGAATTGTTTTCTTTGGAGAAACGCATGGTTCCAGAAACACTAACCCTCGTACAACAACTATTAAAACGTGCGGAACAACAAGATCAAAATCCAGCATTTTTCATAGCAAGTCAAGCATCAAAACAACATCCCCATTCACCTGAACAACAAATTCAAGCAATTGTCACGAGTGCTGTATCATCAAATGCACAACCCGAATTTCAACAACTACCAACCGAGATCCAACAAGAACGATCACATGTAGAAAAAATGTACCGTTCTTTTGATAAAAATAAACTCGTCCGTATCGTTAAGGGAACAAAATTATGGGAATGGATGATACGTGGTCTTACGGTTTCATTCTATTATATTCTAAAAATAAGTAAATGGTTACTCGTTTCAGCAATATCATCTATACCACTACTAGCATATACCTATCCATCTTTATCTGCATCAACCTTGATTACGCCCTTTACTAATCCACGTACGGGTCTAACTGTTGGAGTATCTACATATTGTTTTACAGGAAGTATTGGTGGACTATTTAGTGTTGGACAAATACTAAATCTGGCTATGTGTGTTGGTGTAGGAGGAGGCGGAATCATATCTGTATTTGGTCCGGGTTCCCACACTGCATCTGTAGTAGATCGTTTTCTGGATGTACTAGTAGGAGAACATGTTCCAACATTATGGGAAGCATTACATGTATTTAGTCATTTTTGGACGGTTGTATCTGCATTAGCAAAAGATATCTATACTATTTTTCCGGAAAGAAATGAAATGTTTTTCATGAAACCCTATACAAATTCGACACAACAATTATTTCATTTTGTTAAAAAGACTCGTACGATTATAAAAATGATATCTGATAAAAATATAACGAATGGAGAAAAAGTGGACCTTCTCTATTATGAAGCAAAAAGTGCCATTGATTCCATTCATATTTATACCTTATTACAATCCGATACACTACAATATGTATTTAATGGAACAATGAATTCTACCGTAGTTAAATGGATGACCAACACAGCGACCGACAATCTTATTATGATTGCCGAGGAGTATGTAGGCAGAAAAGAAGTACAAGATAAGATAGTCACTGGTATGATCACTATGATACAAGATCATTCACACCTAGGTGTAGTGATAGAAGATAAATTAATAGGTGCACTCGAACAACGTTTTTCACAACAACTTCCGGAAGTCATTCGTAACACGATCGTACATGCAATAAAAGATCCAGAAATTCAACAACAACTGGTTAATGGAGCACTACAGGCACTGGATCATCCGGAACTTCAACAACGTGTAGCAAATGCGATTTCCTTTGATAGCATTGGTCACTCCATTGTTGATGCTGTGTCTGATCAATTATATAAAACAACAACGGTTCTCGCTATGGATCAAACCGAAGAAACTGAAACTAAAACTAATACAAAAGGTAAATTAAAACGAGTGATGGAAAATATAATTGAACATTCGATAGGTTATGTGGTCAGTCATCCAGAAGAAATAACAGATGCTGTTGAAAAAACAGTTTCGCTCGTAAGTCCTATCATACAACAAGGTGTAACCAATGCAGTATCACATGGTTTCGGTTCTTCACAAGCAGAGGGATGGGCAAATAATCTGTTATTAGGTTCATTAAAAGGTATGTTTTCTACACGAACGTCTGGAGAAAGTTTGACAGAAGAGCTTGGATTCATAGCGTCACAAGCTGTATCACAAGCAGCGTCAAATGTATATCATATTGCGACACATCCAACTTCATTGGTATTTAACACTCCGTCAACGATAATACCACCAGAAGCAAAAGGTGTTAAAAAAATGTCACGCAAAAAAGTACATTACCGAAAAAAGACATTACGTTCTAGATGTGACAGTAAAAAATATAATATGAAAAAGATATAATGTTACTCTACCTATCTTTTCAATAATGATTATTGAAAAGTAACATACTTATTATTTTCTACTTTTTTTTATTGACTTGATTCGTTTCACAATCGTATTCTTTTTTACTGACTTGACACTCTTTTTATGTTTGTTACATTGTTTTTTTCCAGTCATCTTGTCTTGTGTGGTATAAAGTGGATCAAGTATCTCTTTTACCTTTTGAGAGGTATAGATCTCTCCTTTACTCCATAACATACCTTTTATATCAGAAGCATATGCTCGATTCTCTGGGTTTGGATCAAGTAACTGTGATAGTATGATATAGCGTACATCATTCGTATCGATTACTAGTCTATGAAAACGAAAAAATTGTTCAAAATCATGATTGATAATACATGTGTAATATGGATCTTTTTCTGAAGATTCTGAAAAGGGAGGAATATGAAACAATAATATGAATAAAATAATACCAAGACAAAATGTATCCACTTTCTTTCCATTAAATCCAGTCGAACGGTTGATACTAATTTCAGGTGGATAATTTCGTATGGTACCCATCATCTGTGTACATGTTTGAAACGGTACTTGTAGTTGAGCAGATCCAAAATCAGATAATTTTACGTTCCATTGTTCATCCAGTATTATATTTTCCAACTTGACATCTAAATGAACAACATCATGTGCATGACAATATACTACTGCATCCACCATTTGTAAAAATAAAGTCCGAACCAATCGTTCCATGTCGAATGGGTACGGTGTTGGTAGCGAAACAATCCGTTCAATTAAGTCAAAAGCATCACCGTGTGAAGCATAGTCTAATACTAATGCAAATTGTGATTTATCATCTACTTTCACGCATGGTAGGTACGTAATCATATGAATAAGTGTTGGATGTTGATATGTACCATGTTGTTGTAAATGACGTAGCATATGGTACTCATTTTCAATACTAGGATTTCGATTACTAAATTTAATTGCAACCATACTTCTATCCAGTATTGATTGTGCCGAATATACCGTTCCAAATGAACCAGACCCCACCGGTTTGTAATTCGTGTACATCTCCAATTCGTACGTATTGTCTTTTTTGCATTGAATATCCAATGTTAATGGATTGTATTGATACGATAGCATAGTTAGGTACTGATGTAGTTCTTCCAATGAAAACGATGTATACTTATCTTTAATTGTATAGGTCATTTTCTGATGATAGATCCTGTACTGAATCGGTATGGTATGAACACCACTTTCTGTTTTTATGGTACAATCCAATTGATCGTTTCGATTATTATCCAATGAAAAATGTAGTACATACGATCCAATGATTTTATTTTTTAAAAATGATGCTATCTCTTCTTGGACTTCATATGCTAATAGTCCATCATGAAACATGCTAAAATTATAATACATAAGTAGGAGTGAAAGTTTCATATACAAATAATCTTCTTCTGATTGTAGATTAGCAATCATTATGTATAATAAATAATACAATCGTTTGGATTTGGAATTGGATCGTTGGGCATCTTCAAGTTGGGAAGCGAGTGCTATATATTGTGTATAGGAAAATTTTCTTGTAAATTCAATGACTTCTTTCAAATCATGTTGTGTTGTACAATATTGTCTAAATGTCTTGAAAATCCGTAACTTGTTATTTCGTGGATCTTCTTCCATTGTGTTACGTTTACTTTATTAGTAACGATGATTATATTTTAATTTTTTTACTAAAAATGAAATACGATGATTGACTTATGAAAAATAAACACAAACAATATGGATATGGATACGATATGGGATACTCCAAGTCAAGTGACCACTCGATTTCAAATCATAGCAGCATGTCGTACGAATCATTCTCATGTTGTGAATAAATTATTACCTACAGTAGAATGGACACCATTGGAACTCATGATCATGATTTGTTACGGAAAACATCGTGATTCAGCAACATGGGACCTTGTCTATCCATTACTGACACCTGATGATGTACGTACTACGTTTTATGTACCTGATTACACGGAACCGCATACGTTACTAACATATTGTTGTGCCGTGTATACTACTAACGAGGAACTATTAAAACATCAGATCACATACCTGCTTCGACTAGGAGCAGATTGGAATCAGGTAGTTGGTGAAAAAACTGCCCTATCGTATCTGGTGACCACTGATTATCATATTGACTTGATTCTTTGGTGTTGTAGCTGTGGTGCTTCTCTTCATCATGGTCATCTATTTATTCATGCTTCTAATTGGATGACAGAGGCACAGTATCAACAAAAACAAACGGAAATACAATTATATTATGATGAAATTGATATACGTGATATGGTTAATATAACTGAACCAGACATCATGATACAGTTTCGTCCATATACTAATGATACAGTGTTTACATTTTTAATAGACCAGGCTGTTAATGTAAATGATGTACTTGATAATGGAATGACACCATTACTTTCTGCTTGTTGTGAAGGAAATCTAGTTAAAGTACACTCGTTGCTTTATGCGGGAGCATCTATGTATGCCACAACTAAGGAAGGAATCAGTGCGTGGACATGGTCAGTGCGTCATTATGATCATTATATGTCTCCTTTACGTAATTTATTGGAACAACATGAAGAACGAGAACGTGTGTATTGGATGGAGTTGGTTCGGGAAAGTATGTATGAACCATCTTCATTGTTACATGGAATACCATTGACAAGTATATTGGATATGGTATGTGTACATAAAACGAGTCTTTTTTATACTTTTTGAGAGTTAAAACGTTCGAAAATTAAAAAAAAATATTTTTTTATAATATTTATTTATAATATTTATTTAATAGTAAATGTTAATAAATATATGTTTGTATTTTTGTATTTTTGTATTAATTGTAGTGACTTCATGTTTTATATATTACGTCGCAAGTCGTTCCAGTCCAATTGAAAATTATCAAGGTAAATTTCCATCAAATCAAATAATTCAATTAAAACGTAATAATAGTAAAGCTTATTCATATGTCACAATTATGGATTCATTACATAATATTTATCCTTTACCTGTAAAAAATGAATATCCAATACAATTACAATTACCTGTTTTTCCTATACATGAATATATAGTTATACAAGCTGGAACTACTACGCTCGAAGGAAATGAAAAATTACATTCTATAGATTTACATATTACATTGTATAATAATTCAAAAGGTGAAATTGTATATTTATATGCAGGTGATACTGAATCATCTGAAGTTCTTATTACGATACCGAAAGTTGTAAAAAATCCTATATTACCTATCCCTGATCCTAAAAGAAATAATATAACTATACCATCTAATACTCTTTGGCCATCTTTTATAGAATTGGTGTTTACGGATAAAATAGCAAATATATTTATACAAGATAGTTTAGGTAATGTCTATAAAGACTTTAAAAATCAAAAGTTGTATTTTTCACATGAATTAAATTCAAAAATTCACGCTACACCAGTGTACGACGACAAAAATGATCGTCTTAACATAAAAAGTGATACCATAAAAAATATGAATTATATAAATTTATTTTTTTATGTAAATCAAGATTGTTATTGTATTACATTTTACAATGATGATGATAAAATTATCACAATTACAAGTAACAGTAGTACAAATATAACACTAAGTATTACTTATTCTGGTCAATCAAATACTATGTTAAATAAAAAAACTACATTGTATGGGGACGGGGGCCAGAATCAGTATGGTCAGCCGTGTACTGAGACAAGCTATGGTTGTCTTACCCCATTGCAAATAGATTCATATGAAGCAAACGGACTATGGCCTGTTTAATAAATATAACACTAAGTATTATTTATTATGGTCAATCAAATATATTTTATCTTGTCGACCGTTTTTTATTTTCCAAGGTCTTACCCAAAAACTTACTATAACAGAATGTTAAATAATATAATGGTTTATTAAGTATATTCATTGAATAAATAATAAAAAAAGTTGAGTTAATTATAAAATCAATTTTTATAATTACTATATTATAAAATGACTGAACCAACAGAATTAGAATTAGAAGACCAAATTAATCAAATGTCAGAAGAACAAGATCCTGAAATTGCTCAATTTGAAGCAGAAGTAGCAGCTGAAGAGAAAAAAAGAGTAATAAAGCGATTACTTACATTACAAAATGATATTTCTGTTGAAAGATTTGGTGTTCCTCTTCAACATCATGATAAACTAACGTTATATGGCAAGTATCGTGATCTACCTATAGCTCAATTAGAAGAAGAAGAATTAAAAGTTGTAGAGAAAGAAAGAGTAATATATCGATTACTTACATTACAAAATGATATTTCTGTTGCAAAATTTGGTGTTCCTCTTCAAGAACATGGTACACTAATGTTATATGGCAAGTATCGTGATCTACCTATAAAAGCATTAAATAAAATTAGTAGAGGAACAGAAGAGCAATTACAAGAACTGCTTCATCCGACAGTTCCTCCTAAAAAGTCGATGTGTAATCGATTTGGTTGTTGGTTTTCATCATTGTTTGGAAAGTCTGGTAAAAATTCGGGTAAAAAACAAAAACGAAATGGTAAAAAATCAAAACGTGGTTTACGGAAAGCAGTCTCTAAAAAAAGATTGTCAACGAAAACCCGTACTAAAAATTGTAGTGTAACAAAAAAGTAATTAATTCACGGCTTTTTCACAAAAACCCGTACCAAAAATGTTACGATAACAGAATGTATGATGTTACAATAAATGTATTCAGTATATTCATTAAATAAATAGTAAAAGTACTACTAAAAACTGTTATAGCAAATAAAATTGAGTTAATTAAGAATACTATTTTATTAAAAACGGTCGACAAGGTAAAACTTGTTGAATAGAATAATAACTCAAAACCTAATTATTTATATTAATGTAATATAAATATAAGATAGTTTTTTACAAAAATCATAATAAAATAATAAGACGGACTATTTATTTTTATGGTAAAAAATAAAAGTATTTCTAAAAAAATATAAAAGTGTTATAAAAAAATAGTTTTAGAAAAAAAATGATAAATAGATAACATTACTTGTAAAAAATAAATAATTCACATGTATAGAATGTAGCCCTGGGTTAATTCTACAATTTTGTTGTATATTTTATTAACGTTTTACGTAAAAAATACGATAAATATAATAATTACATAAATAAAAATTGTAGAATTAACCCAGAGCTAGATTGGATATGATATGTTGTTTTGAAAAAGAAAAACATATATACTAAATGAATCTATTCTAGTACTGTAATTACGGTACGATAGTGTAGTGATTTCATACTAGTAGTGAAACAAGATAGTAAATTTATTTTTTTATTGACAAATGTTATACCCAGATGGGTCAGTAAAAGTAATGGGTAAAATCGTATTTTTTGAAAATTGAGATGATTCCATCTGATAAATGATTTGATTTATTTTTTTTGATAATTTACAATAACCAGATAAATCACTACCAGTAAAATTCTCTATTTCTGTTTCGTTACTTGATCTATTTTTCTCTATAAAATCTTCTGAGTACTCTCGTATAGAAGATAATGATGAATACATATTTATTATCGTACCAAGATAATAACTTTTTTTTTATATACATTCAATCACTTTCCATACATTACCTAGATTACTTGTTCTATCTAGTAATGAACTAAATAATACGTACCTTTTTCCCTGTCCATTCATAATAATAAATATAGTTGTGATTACCATAAACCAGCCGACATACTTGCTCTTGTAGGGTATGAGGTATGAGGTATGAGGTATGAGGGTATAGGGTATAGAGTGTTTAGGGTATAGGGTAGGGTATAGAGTATAGGGTATAGGGTTTAGGGTGTTTAGGGTGTTTAGGGTGTTTAGGGTGTTTGTATATTTTGTAGGGTATTTTACATATTTAAATTATTACTATTAAGGTGTAATCATGCTTGTTTAGGGTGTTTAGGGTGTTTGTATATTTTGTAGGGTATTTTACATATTTAAATTATTACTATTAAGGTGTAATCATGCTTGTTTAGGGTGTTTAGGGTGTTTAGGGTGTTTAGGGTGTTTGTATATTTTGTATTTTTATAAAGTATGTAAATAAATCTCTTTTACCACGTATAATATATATATAATTTCATCGTAATTATACGATGAAAAATAAAAAAACTGTGTATTATGAATTTACTATTAATATTCAATATATACTTTATGCCCATTTTTTATATCATCATCTACAGTTACACCTTTATTTTTAAAATATTTTTTTAATGTTTTTGAAATTATAATTGAATTTATAAGGTTACATTCTTGAATAATTTTATTTATTCTTTTATATTTATTACTAGTTTTCCATTTTATCTCACTCATTTTTTCTTCAATATATACCATATTATTATCTATTTTATCGTTTTTTATAAAAGTAACAGATTCTTTATAGAAACATACTTCATCTATAACTATGTTATTACAATCTGTTTCTGTATTATATTCAATTTTATTTTCTACATGTAATTTAGTAATAAAATCGATACACTGTAACGCTGTTTTATCCATAAATAAAAGTCTACATTCTTTCATTATATTATTTTTAAATGATGTTCTACATATTTGTTTTCGTGTTTGTTTTACAGTACTTATTTTAGTTTTCATTTCGAATTCGCTTTCTATTATTTCTTTACAGTTTTCTTCTTTTTCTTCCATATCTCTTCGTTGATTTTGTATAACACCAAGTTTAGTATCAAGTGTTTTTAATTCCTGATCAATCAATTCTCTTAGTTTCGGTATGTATGTTTGTAATTCATTACATTCTTTTGTAGTATTCCAGGAACCATTTTTAGCTTGTCGACCTTTTTAAATAAAATAGTATTATTAATTATTTTAATTAAAAATATACGTAAAAACACGATATATAAATATTATATATTTATAAATATAATCAAAAATACGAACCAAATAAAAACGGTCGACAAAGTAACATTTGTACATTCATACCATGTATCGTCATAAAAAAATACATCATGTTTTTCACAAAAATCATAATAAAATAATAAGACTGACTATTTATTTTTACTCATGGGTAGGCCTGCACTTATTCTGCTTTTCTAATTTTCAATAAATAATTATTATGGTTTATTTAAACCTAATTATGCTCTTTCTGCTTTTTAGAAAAGCATAATAAGTGCAAGCTAACTCCTGTGTTAATTCTCCAATTTTGTTGTATATTTTATTAAAGTTTTACGTAAAAAATACGATAAATATAATAATTACATAAATAAAAATTTGAGAATTAACCCAGGTCTATTTATTTTTATGTTATGAAAAATAAAGTATTTCTAAAAAATATAAAAGTTTTATAAAAAAATAGTTTTATAAATATATAATGATATTACTTATAAAAAATAAATAATTATATGTATAGAATGTAAGTAGAATTAAAATACAAAAAAGTATTAGATTTATAGTATGAGGTATGAGGTATGAGGTATGAGGTATGAGGTATGAGGTATGAGGTATGAGGTATGAGGTATGAGGTATGAGGTATGAGGTATGAGGTATGAGGTATGAGGTAT
>Ga0209597_1000715_pt1 | contig 21628 bp, 16 predicted proteins | sample M_140625_MF_Meta_FD_187316 | JGI IMG/M metagenome (GOLD analysis project Ga0209597, IMG submission 187316) | Freshwater microbial communities from Lake Montjoie, Canada to study carbon cycling - M_140625_MF_MetaG (SPAdes) (version 2) | ecosystem: Environmental > Aquatic > Freshwater > Lake... | reverse complement strand
CGAGATTTGCAGGAGTTGCTCGGCGGTGAGTTGCGAACCGATGGATGCACGCCTAACCAATATACGAATATCTGATAAGCCTGCAAAAGGAGGGGCTTGGTCTAAAGAAAGACTTTTAACCATTTCGGTAACAAGAAGGATTTCATCACGCAAAACATCAAAACTATCAACCCAATTCATTTGAAAAGCGCGTTCTTTTCCCAAGGATGTGAAACAATAAGAGGCCGTCATTTCCCGGATTTTTGGGAACTGCAACAGTTCCAAAGTATGCAAATCGAATGCCACAGATGCCATCCTATCGAAGTTATGTAAAATATTATTTTACGAATACTAGGATTTTACTCAATAATCGTTCGGAAACATAAGGCTTATTTCCCTATAAAAACAATATGGAATCACAAGATGTAATTATCGTTGGTGCAGGAGTCATTGGGCTAAATACCGCCTATGAACTTGCAAAAAACAAGATAAAGGTAAGCTTGATAGATCAGTTTCTAGGTTATCGAAAAGCATCGTGGGCGGGCGCTGGAATTATTCCTCCGGGAAATCCGGATCTCGCAGCAAACCCCGCAGATTGGTTGAGGGCGAAAAGTAGTCAACTTTTCCCAGTTTTATCTTCTGAACTCCTCCAATTCACCAACATAAATAATGGGTATTTCAAATGTGGTGGTTTGGAACTAACTTCGTGTTATGACGAAACAAATGAACAAGCTTGGGCCAATGAAAACATTAATTTCGAAAGAATATCTGAAATTAATTTAAAATCTTTAGCACCTCACCTTGATACAAAACATTGCAAGACGACTTATTTCCCAGAGATGGCACAAATAAGAAATCCAAGGCATTTAAAAGCTTTAACAGAAGCATGCAAATTACTAGGAGTTCGATTTTACAATGATTGCAAAATAACTGGTTTTATAAAAAAAGGCCGGCAAGTCATCGGTTTAGAATCGGGAAGTGGTGTTTTTAATGCAGGACAGTTCATTATTACTGCAGGGCCATGGTCCGGAGATTTTTTACAACAAGAAAAAATTGACACGCACATTTTCCCTATCAGGGGGCAAATGCTTTTAATGCAAACCTCTCTTCCCTTCAAAGAAATCATCCTCAAAGAAAAATGCTACATTGTCCCAAGAGGGGAAGGCTTGATATTGGTGGGGTCCACAGAAGAAGATGTGGGCTTTAACGGAAGCACTTCTTCTGAGGGGAAAGACTATCTTTTTAAAATGGCATGCGATCTTATCCCACAGCTTAACAAGGCAAAAATTATCGACCAATGGTCAGGCTTACGACCGGGATGCAGCAAAAATTCACCCCTAATAGGGAAATCACCCGAATCAGATAACTTATATTTTGCTGCGGGGCATTTTCGCCAAGGGTTACAAACTTCTCCCGCTACCGCCCTGTTAATAAAATCTATTTTAATGCAGGAAGACCTCGGAATAGATAATCAGTATTTCATGAAACCGAATGAACAAATCCAAGTCAGAAAACCCCTCTTTCAATCATGAAAAACAAACAATCAACCAACCCTTGGCAACCTGAAATAAATTCTTCAACCTCTCTTAACGATGGTTGCAAACATATTTTGATAACGAGGCTTCAATCCCTAGCCAAGGTATTAGATGCGCAAAACAAAAGCGAGAATTTATCACCCAAATTGGTGCATAAGATAAGAGTTGCTAGCAGGAAGTTGACTACTGCAATTAAATTATTCAAGCAAGTGGCACCTAGAAAAATGTTGGTGAAAGTTCAAATTCGAACAAAAAAACTGATGGATCATTTTGGTCCGATGCGTAACTGGGATGTTTTTTACAAAGCCTGCAACAAATACAATAAGGAATCAACTCCAGAAAACAGCAAACCGTTTTTACAGGGATTTCTTTGGGCCAACCGAATTAGTTTTGAAAAAGATGCTCTAAAATTCTTCAATGTAAAAGCTGAAAAGCTTGTATTTCGCCTCTTAAAAACCAGCTCCAAACTAATCACATCAGAAAACAAACCTGCATCAACTAGTTTTTTTGAATGGTCCAAACTAAGCCTTATGAAAATAGTTGACGAATTTAAAACTAATATCAACACTGTTATTGATTCAAAAGAAGGTTTACATGCGTTCAGGCTTAAAATCAAATACCTGCGTTATGGGTTGGAAATCATGGGAGATGCCATCCCTTTTGAAATCTCACTTCCTCTTTATGATGCCCTTAGAAAAGGTCAAAAGATTTTAGGAATGATAAACGATTTACATTTTCAAATCGAAGAGACTGCATTGATCCAATCTTCCACGCAAAATCAAAAAGATATTCACCTTCTAAACGATGACTCAGAAAATTGTTCATTCTTGATTCATTCCCAACAATTGTTGGAAACAAACATGAAGTTGTTCTTCTCTTGGCAAGAAACAATAACCCATTTAATTGAATTTTGATTAGAGAGCACCAACATGGGAATCAAACGCGGTTAGCGAATCAGCCCAAATCAACCCATCAACCCACCACTGAACCGTAAGGCTAAGCTGGACTCTTCTTTGAATTTGATTTTCTGCTTGAAAACAAGCCTCTAACATTGCCAGAACTTTTTCGATATTGACTGCTGCAGGCAACAGGAACCGATGGCGGTGCAATGAATCCCCCGTAACGATCTGATTACGCAACCAAGAAAGTGTGTCATGAACCAACCACCTAGCTCTTACCCTTTGGCCAGAAGTTTCCTTTCCAGCACCTTCAATAAAATCCATCACCATTTTAACGAGTTTAACGGGATCAGGCATCGGCATAACAATTTCAGCGAAAAATGAATCTTCCACTTGGGAAAATTCAGGGTTGGTCAACATGATCGCCTGGGAAACAGACCCGCCACAAGCACTGGTTATTTTATTTAAATCGAAACTTCCTTCGATTTGATTATTCGAAAACACCTTTGCAATTTCGCTTTGATTCAAACCATGAAAGGCCAATTTTTGGCAGCGGGAAAGAATCGTTTCTAGCTGGCGCTCTAGGCTGGTACCGATCAAAAATATGATGGAATGTGGGGGCGGTTCTTCCAAAGATTTGAGAAAAATATTGCCCGATTCTTCATTTAAAAGATCGCAATCGTCAATCACCAGAACTTTCGCGCCCCCCCGAGAAGCTTTAAAAGAAAACCCTTCGAGAATTTCTTTCATTAATTCACGGGGAAACTCATGCACTTCTTTTGGGCAGCCATTTAACTGTAAATCTGGATGATTCTCAGCTTCAACTAATTTGCAAGAGGGGCATAATCCACAAGCTTCAAAAGTGCTGTTGGATGTACATAAGAGGGCTTTTCCAAATTCAATGGCAAGGGTTCGTTTCCCAACGCCATCAAGGCCATGGAAAAAGTAAGCCTGCCCAAGCTTGTTTGTTTTCCAGGCTTGGAGCATGTATTTAATCTGGCTTTCATGGCCTACGATATCTTTCCAGGACAAAGAAAACCTTTCTCTAAAAAGGTGACTTATTAAGCGCTACGGGTATCGAGCAAGTTTTTCACTTCTGCAAATATTAAATCCCCGACAATGCTTACGGATTTCAGTGCATCAACAACCTTGATTTTCTGTCTACCAATCTTTGCTTCGGATAAAAAGCCCATCCTTACTTTTTCAAAATATTCATCTGATCGTTGTTCCAATCGATCCGATGGCTTCCCTACTCTTTGGCGTGAAACCAAAACGGGAAGATCTAGTAAGAAAGTAATATCAGGAATTAATCCACCCGTAGACAACAAGCCTGTCTGCCAAAGTTGATCTAAATCTAAACCGCCTGCGTATCCTTGATACACGATGTTGGCAAGTAGATACCTGTCGGAAATAACAACCTCGCCCTTTTCGAGTGCGGGCAGGATAACCTGATCAACAAGTTGAGCCCTGCTTGCCATAAATAAAAGAGCTTCGCATCGGGTCGCAATATGAGATTTATGGTGCAGAAGAATTTCACGCAAAGTCTTTCCGATTTCAGTACCACCTGGATCAACACATGTTGTTGATTTAAAGCCCAAATCGCTGAGGCGATCGGCAAGATTTCTTACTTGCGTGGATTTTCCACAACCATCCAAGCCATCCATACTCACGAACAGCCCCTTAGGCATTGGCAACTGATCTCGTAATTTAATGTGTATTAACAGGATGAAGATTTACTTCAGCCATTTCATCTGCATGGTAACTGGAACGAACAAAAGGCCCCGCAACCACTTTCTTAAAGCCTAAAGATCGGGCAAGAACTGCAAGGTAATCAAACTCTTCAGGTGGAACAAACCGGGCAATAGGCATATGCTTCAAGGTTGGAGAAAGATACTGACCCAAGGTGAGCGTATCACAATCTACGGTTCTAAGATCAGCAAAAACTTCCATCAATTCGTCGTTGGTTTCGCCCATGCCAAGCATGATGCTTGATTTAGTTACAATGTGGGGTTTGTTTTTTTTTGAATGATGGAGAACAGCAAGACTTCGCTCATAGATTGCCCTGCCCCGGGCTTTTTTATAAAGCCTTGGAACAGTTTCCATGTTGTGGTTGAAGACTTCGGGATCAGCAGAAAGCACAATATCAACCGCAGACATATCACCTTGAAAATCTGGAGTAAGAACTTCGACAGCAGCTCCCGTTTTTTTCCTGACAGCAAGAATACATTTGCGGAAGTGATCAGCGCCACCGTCTGGAAGATCATCTCTGGTAACCGAAGTGATGACAACAAAACGCAAACCTAAGCGAAATGCAGCTTCTGCAACGCGCTCGGGTTCATCATCTTCCACATGAAGGGGCTCACCCTTGGGGACCGAGCAAAAACCACAAGGTCGGGTACAAACATTCCCCAGCACCATAAAGGTTGCGGTTTTTCGCGAATAGCACTCTGCCCTATTTGGACAACGCGCGTTTTCGCATACTGTTTCAAGTTTTAGTTCGTCCAGCAATGATTGGGTGAACGAATTTTCATTGCCCACAGGAAATTGTTTTTTCATCCATGAGGGCAATCGTTTGCCTGGCGCTGGTTTTTCGATCGTATCAAGTGGCAACATGAAATTGCTTATCTCCTTAAGCTATAAGTATCTATGATAAGTTTAGCGAAAGGATGGTAAAAAACACAAGCATCTATAAAAAAAATGTAGCGTTTAAAACTTTTATGATTTGAGGGAAGACAACCATTAAGAAAACTGCTATTATTTCCCCAATCATTAACCATTCTTCAGGAGTTTAAGCTATGCGTTTATCTTTAGCCATGTCGCTTTTTGCAGCTTTAACAGTTTCTTTCACTTCCTGTGCCTTTGCCCAAGAAAAAAGAACTGTGGTCAATATTGAAACATCCCTTGGCAATATCAAGGTTGAACTTAATGAAAGTGCTGCACCAATCAGCGTAAAAAACTTCCTTTCCTATGTAGATGATAAGTTTTACGATGGCACCATTTTTCACCGTGTTATTTCAGACTTCATGATTCAAGGTGGCGGCTTTGAAACAGGCCTTCAAGACGCCAAAGTGATTTCAGACTTCGAAAAGAAACAAAAGAAAACCAAAGCCCCCATCAAGAATGAATCAGGCAACGGGCTTTCCAATGTTCGAGGTTCAATCGCTATGGCTCGTACCAGTGTTTTAGATAGTGCAACAAGTCAATTTTTCATCAACACTGTAGACAATGCAAAACTTGACCAACCAAAATACTGCGTGTTTGGCAAAGTAGTTGAAGGAATGGATGTGGTTGACAAAATCCGTAAAGTCGAAACGATGTCTATTCAAGGGCAAATTGGCGATGTGCCAACCAAAGATGTAGTCATCAAATCCGTCACCCGTGTAAAATAATCCCCATTAAGAAAGAGAAATAGATCATGGCAAATCCAAGTGTTAAGGTTAATACATCCAAGGGCGAATTCACTATCGAACTGGATGAAAAAGCTGCACCAATCACCGTCACGAACTTCTTGTCTTATGTAGAAGACAAATTTTTTGATGGCACGATTTTTCATAGGGTCATTAAGAAATTCATGATTCAAGGTGGTGGCTTTAACCCCGGAATGAAACAGAAAGCAACTAAAGGAAACATCAAAAATGAATCCTTCAATGGGCTGACCAATCAGCGGGGCACTATTGCAATGGCCCGTACACCTGATCCCGATAGCGCTTCGAGTCAATTTTTCATTAATGTCAAAGATAATGATTTTTTAAACAGAGCCAATTCAGGCGATGGCGCCGGTTACTGCGTATTTGGCAAGGTTACCTCCGGAATGGAAATCCTCGATACCATCGAAGGCGTGAAAACCGGGAACAAAATGGGGCACGGAGATGTTCCAAACGAAGACATCACCATTTTGTCTGTAATTAAAGTTTAAGTAAAACTTATTTGGTTTAAGGGGACTGTTTGACAGTCCCCTTTTTTATTTAAGGTTTGATTAGCACTTTAGCATAAACATGATTTTTTCTATCGCCAGTCTCGAGAAAAGTTTCCATCAGGGTATCGAGTGAAGGCGTTACCTTCCCGTTCCACTTGGAGATTAAATTAGAAGTTACAGAAACAGGTTTATCAAAATCAATTTGAGATTCTCCTTTGGAATTCTTACCAAACAGGAGATAGAAGTTTTTCATACCATAAGTTTTGATTATAATATTGTTGCTAGCAACATCCGATTTTACAAAGAAGCTAGCAGGTTGAAGATTAGGCTTCCAAGATTGGGCGTAGTTGAGCCTGTTTTCATTTATGGTTTCAGAACCAATCCAATAAAACTGATTATCGCAAAAGCGAGTTGATTGAAATTCATTGCCTAGGATAGATCCTCCCCCATCAGACCCCAATTGATTCATAGGAAAGACCCTCGATTTACCTCGCATCCAATCGCAAATCAAAGGAAGCTCTGCACGAAAAAATTCAGTTCCCCTCCCTTTATATTGGGTCCAAATCGAAGGATAACCACGGGGCATCCAATTCGTAAAAAGTTGGCGGGTCTTAAGATTGGTATCACCCGATCGATCGCCATTAACCACATAAAAAGGCAAATACTGACCGTTGCGCCAATATTTTTCAATAAATATATCAAGGACAGTGGAACTCATGGGAATAACGCCAGCAAATTGATCAGGATGCGATAACCCAATATCAAAAGCAACGGAAGCACCTTGTTCATAACCAAAAAGAAAAACCTTATCTGGATCAACGGGAGAATTCAACCTTGCATCGCGAAGAACATCAAGGATAGCAAAATGTTCTTTTTCAGAAAAAGCATAACCAATGCCCCCAATTTGGTAATGATAACCAAGTAGAATAAAACCATACTCATCAGCAAGCGGGGCCCATTTTTCCAACATTGAATCAACCGATTCATTGGTACCTGGAAAAACAATCAATAGAGGGTAAAGCCTATTAGGGTTGGCATCTGCAGGATAGCGCATTGAATATTTAGCACCCCTACTTTTACCTGAGAGAAGTTCTTTTTCAAAAACTTTGCCCGAAGATTTCGCCTCTGTTGGAAGAATCGTTTGCAACAAAACCTGCCCGACTTCTTCAGGTTTGGCAGCAGGGTATTTATTTAAAAACGAATCTGATGCTGTTTTTCGCAAGGTAGAATTTTCCGCCTTGATGTAATCAATGATAAAAGTTCTTGTAAGCCAAAGCCTTTTGGCAGAAATGGGATTGGGATCTGCTGCGGAATTACCCATAACCCAACCGCTAATAGCGAGTGATGCAGTTTTCTCCAACTCAACAAGAGTTGCGGTTGTCCCATCGTTTGTTTTTTGTTTTGAAATACTTAAAAAAGCGTCGAGTCTATCGATGGATTCTTCCGTAATGATTTTTTGCAGGATATCAATTGCTTTGATAAGAATGGGATCAGATTTTTTTTCTGAAAGAGCAGAAGAAAGGTAGGAAAGATTTTTTTGAGCAAGGAGAAATTGTTCCAAAGCTTTCTCAAGTTTGGATTGCAAGGATTGAATTTCGGTAAGTATTTTATCTTTAGCCTCTGCCATGGGGAATGAATCAAGCTGTTTTCTCGCTTCTGCAAGTCTGCCTGCCCCAATGATCCGTTTAATTTTTTCAAGCCTTTCCCTTCCTTTAAGGGAATCGATTACTTCCTGGGTTTTATCGCAACGTTCTTTATGCTCGGGAAGATCCTTAACCAAAGATTTGAGCTCTTTTTCACTATCTTCAAACCATCCAGCCTGAGCAAGAAAATCAACAAGCTTAAACCTGCGGGAAGCCATTTCTTCAGGCTTGACTTTAGCGGTGTTTTGAAAATCAGGATGGGATTTAATCAAACTGATAACTTTTTGCGAACCGATTTCCTGAGTTAAGTACATCGAACTCCAGACAAACTTGCTGGTTGCATCTACCCTGATGGCGTAGGAGGAAAGATTTGATATGTGTTGAAAAACCCCCACCACGCCCACCGGACTGCGGTATTTATAGGTCCGCTCCCATTTAGAATCCCAATCCGTGGCTTCAACTTCAGCCCAGAATGGAGGGGCACCTTTTCCACCTGGAATATAAATTGCTTTGTTATGAATCCATCGTTCTTCTTGGATAGAATCGCGTTTATCAAGAGTACGAACTAAATTGGGGTTAAAATAAATGCGCCTAGCACCATCATCAACCATGTAAAAACCTTTGGGGATAACCACGGGTTCTTTGCTTACAGGGTCAAATTCGGTTACACTTTCACGCTTCACCATGCCTTGGAGAATAAACCCATCTTTTAAAATAACAATATCTGCCAAAACAGAACAGCAAAGCACCAAACCGATTAAAACAAGAGAAAGAATCCTTAAAGTAAATTTCATTTGAAAACCCATTGGGCCAAAACATCTCTAATTTTAAAAAACATTATTACAATCCTGAGCATAAGGCTATTATAAACAATTAATGAACAGTAATAATTTTAACATGTTTCGATGTTAAAGTTATTCTTATATAGGGAAAAACAATGCCAATTCATTTCAGATGCAAGTACTGTGATTCCAAACTTAGTATCACCCGCAAGAAAGGCGGGCTCCAGGTGCAGTGCCCATCTTGCTATAAATATGTGAGGGTGCCTACCCTTACAGAAGGCAATGCAACGCCTGCGCAAATAAAACCAGAAGCAGCAGTTGTTCCTGAAAAAAAGCCTTTGGTAAAAGTAAAAGAAAACGCCTTGGAAGCAATGAATCCAGATATGGTCTTGGGATCCCCAACAAAAGATTTGCCTGTTCCTCCACCTCCTCCTGTGTATTTTGACGAATTCGACGATGAAAATCCCCTATATGATGTTGTGCAATTGAGTCCCGCGGATAGCCAAAACGCCTTAAGCCCAATACCATGGAAAAAATTGCTGAAATCTAAAAAGGTTGTCATAATCATAGTGATGGCGTTTTCAGTAGGTTTGCTTGCGGGCTTGGCGTTTCATTATTTCTCAAAGTGATAGCGTTTCCAGTAGGTTTTATTGCAGGCTTTGCAGTTCATTATTTCTCAAACAGAAGTTAAACCGTGAACCCTTTAAAATTTTTAAAGGGGTATGACTGCATAACACAATAACTCCATGAATGATTCTCCTTGCGATAAAACACTTTAAATTATAAGGATTATGTCGAAAATAATGAATGTTTCGGGAATCTTGATTAGTTTTGTAGGGATTAGGGCATTTGTTCGCAGCTTATATTAAAGTTAATTATGCAAGAGAAATAGCATCACCGAGATTTCTGGGCAATATTACTAGGTAGGTGAATTCGGCAATTTTAACGAAGGTGTGACATGCAATTACTTCCTTGCTCAAAAAAACAGATACTCTTGGGATTATTTATTACGCTTTGCTTGAATTCATTGATTCAAGCAGATCCCTTCCCGATAGATCCCACAGAATTGTTTAAAAGAACTTTTTTAAATCGCGGCGATGAAGACCGAAAAACCAAACTTTTAATCATTCTCAACAAAACAAACGCCTTAGGTGATTTAAGCAAAATCATATTAATGCCTGAATGGCAATACATCGAGGGAAACAAAAGGATTGCAGACATTAACGGTGAAGTTCGAACCGCAGTTATCCAAAAATTCAAAACGAATGGTCTTCAATTACTGAAGGATGGTCAGGACGATGCAAGAATGGATTTGGCAATTTTAATTGGTGAAACTGCATCAGCTAATCTTGTTGACGAAACTTCAGAATCACTGGACCAAATTGCACAAAGAAGCCGTTTCTTGAGGGCAGAACTCAGCACCCTATCTCCTCAATTGGCATTGTTAACCAAAACCAAGAACCAAAAACTAATAATTGCAGCAGTATCAGCATTAGGAAAAATAGAGTCAAAATCTGATTTATTTGCACAGACCATTTCAGATCTGATGGAAATAAAACCGGCTAACACCTTAGCAATCCGACGGGCTGCTGCTGAAAGCCTTAAAACACGACTGAGTACGGTAAGCCAATTGCTTAAGCAAATCCGTGTAGTACGCGAAAGAGATAATTTAGACTTGGTGAATGATCTTCTAACAACCAGCAAATTATGCTTCCCTTTAGGTGTTCGTGCTCTTAAAGACAAGGATTATATTGTAAGAGAACAAGGAACACTGGCATGCAAGCAGGCAACTTCAACCTTGGCAGAAGTGGATTATATTATTCCCACCCGGGAAGCAGAAATGACCATGCTAGAAAGGCCCGATATCATAGCGCAGCGAACAAAAAGCTTTCGCGATGGCCTAGCTTTCGAATTATCCTTGATCAATTCATTTCGTGATAATATGCGAGAATTAACTGATCATGCGACAAACTTCGAAGCAGATGTTGTAGTTAGAGTCGCCAGCTTGGATGTTGTTGAAGATCTTGTGGTTATTCGCAAAAAGTTAATTGAGTTTGAATCGATTTTAAATAAACTTGATGTACTTGCAGGGAATGCCCCAAATCCTAATCCTAAATTAATCACCCATGACATCATTCCAGAAGGAAATGAATTCAAAGAAATCGTTCAAGACTTGATCATGGTTTTATCCGACCCAAATTTAAGAATCCGATTGAACGGACTTGATATTGTTGAAGGTTTTTTAAGCATGCCTGACATCACGGCAAGAATCATCAACGAAAAAGAACTCTTTCTCTTTAGAAAACTTGCGAGTGTAGCGACCACAGATACCAATTTGATGGTCAAGTATGCCGCTGTTAGAGCCCTTGGCCGTTCCGCACCCTTGAAACCTGAAATTGCAGTACCTGTGTTGGCAAAATGCCTTCTTGAAGAAGACCTCGACATTCGAATTGCAGCAGCCAACGCATTAAAAAAGTATGGGAAAGAAGGGTTGAAAGCACTTCCATCACTTGAAAAGATGATAGCAAATGGCGACTCTGATTCTAGGATTGCAATGATGAACGCCGCAGTAAGTTTAGGAACCGATGGTTCTCCTACGCTTGGTGAAGTAGCAAAAAACCTGCAATCTGAAGAACCAAAAGTACGAATCAAGGCAGCAGAAACGCTGGGAAAATTTGGGAAGTTGTCAGAAGCACAAATACCAAATCTACAAAAATCATTAAATGATGAAGATTCAAATGTAAGAAACGCAGTAAGTTCAGCATTACTGAAAATTCGCTTTGGATCATAAGAACCCAAAAGCGAAAAGGTGAATCAAAACGAAGGCTCGATGACCGCACTCATCGAGCCTTTGCAATTTTTGCTACTAAGAGGGTCGGGTCCAAAAGCATGGATTTGATCACGCTTAAATTCGGCGTGTTCTTTGGAAGTGGTGAAAACAATCGCCCTGCCCTTTTTATCGACTTCAACTGCAAGCTGAAAGCCTCTTTCCTGGGGATGGCCGAACAAAGTTTGCAGCATATGAATCACATACTCATAAGTATGATCATCATCGTTAAGTAATATGACATGATAAGGAGGTAAAATCCTCGTATCATTTACAACTTCTGGTTCAGTAAAAGTGGGCATTAAGGTCCTGAAAAATCAAGTTTGGACAACGATTAAGCCTTGCGATGAACAGTAACAATCGTGATATCATCGTGTGGATAAAGCCTACCCACCGTATGCTTTTTGATTGCTTCCACAATACAGCTAAGCACATTTTTAGCAGAGGTATCAGTAACTCCAAGAAGACAATCTCGCAAGCCATCCCGATTTCTTTCCTTGCTGACAAAAGGGACATCACTTACAGACATGGCATCTGGAACACCATCGGAATAAAGGATCATACATTGGTTGGGTTCCAATTGAAATTCAGCGAATTCATAAGGATACCCATCAAGAATACCCAACATGACGCCCGCAGTATCAAGACTAACTGAATCATAAGGTGCAGATCCATCGCCCTTGACAATAATCGGGGCCATATGGCCAGCGTTGACCACGGTAACCTTGTGATCCGGATTTAAAATAGCAAGAATTAAAGTAACAAAGCGATCTAGCTGGCTGGTGTGTGGGTAAAGAACATCATTAAGCTTGGAAATAGCTTCTGCAGGTGTAGGCTCCATTAGAAGCGCCAGCCGTGTTTCCGATGAAAGCTTAGCCATCAGAAGAGCAGCGGGAATACCTTTGCCTGCAACATCGCCAACTGCAACGCCCATACGATTACCAGACATGGGAATAAAGCCATAGTAATCGCCACCAATTTCTTGTGCTGGCTGGTAATGAGCAGCAAAGTCGTAGCCTGGAATCTGCGGAAAACCTACAGGAAGAAAGCTTTTTTGAACTTGGTTAGCAAGTTCAAGATCGCGCCTGATTCTCTCCTGCAAAAGGGAGCTTTGATGGAATTTGGCATTTTCCATTGCTGCGCCTGCTTGATTTGCAACGCCCCAAAGTAATTTAAGATCGTCTTGGGTAAACTTTTTGCTGCGATCTTGGGTATCGACCTGAATAACGCCAAAAGCCTGCCCAGCAACACCACATAATGGCACGCACATCACCGAACGGATTTTAAAATCGACAATACTCTGGCTGGTTTGCATCCTGCTATCTTGGCTGGCATCATCACTCAAAAACGCCTGCTTCTGCTCCAAGCACTGTTTAACAATACTTTTGCTGAATCGAGCGCTGCTTTCGTCTTGTGGCCTACGGGTTTTGATAACGCGGGGTATAAACTTGTTCGTGTTCGTATCGCCCATGATGATAAAACAACGATCCGCCTGTTTGAACAATTGAAACATGCAATCAACGGTAGTCGGCAAAAGCTTGTCCAGTTCCAGCACCTTACTTAGCGAACTGGTAATTTCCAGCAACAGCCGGAGTTTTTCGGCAGGTTGTGTTTCCAGCAACTGCTGACTACTTGCATTAATCGTTGCGTGAACGGTGCTGGATGTATCTTCGCCCTTATCATCATCCATATCGAGGGCAGCCTGATCGGCGCCGCTTTTGGACTGAAAGGCAGCAATGAAATCACAGATTCGAATTTGATCATTGTTTTTAAGTGGAACTCTACCCGTGATCTGCTGATCGTTTAAAAAAGTACCATTACGACTTTTATTATCTTCAAGAAAAAACTGCCCTTGAACTCTAAGAATGAAAGCATGTTCTCTACTAACGGAAGTGATTGGAATAATAACCGCGCAATCGGGATTTCTACCAAGCGCAAATCTATCGCCATTTAGAGATATCTCATTGCCTTCGTTATGGCCCTTCAAAATTTTCAACACACTCATGAAGTCGTCCCTGATAAAAGCAAAAATCGAATAGAAAACTATATGGAATAGAGTACTTGAAAAGCAGATGGTTTGCAAGAATTGGACCAAAAAAGCAAGAATAACGAGAAATCTCGAGAACAAATTAAAGGGGTTCAATTTTGACGATCAAATCCCCCCCTTCAACCTGCGCCCCAGCAGAAACTGTAATAAGCGATGCAATACCGGATTTGTCAGCGCAGACCGTAGTTTCCATTTTCATGGCTTCAAGCACGAAAAGTTTCTGCCCTGGGCTAACCTCTTCGCCTGTTGCAACCAACATTTTCGAAATAACACCGGGCATTGGTGCTGCAATTTCCAAAGGATTAGCGGGATTGGCCTTAGGCCTTGCAGCTGTTTTGGCAGTTAATGATTTATCCAAGGTAACAACTTCACGAGGTTGCCCATTGAGTTCGAAAAATACAGTTCTAGTGCCATCCGCATGGGGTTCACCAACGGTAAGGTATTTAAGAATGAGGGTTTTACCTTGCTCTATTTCGATGCTGGTTTCATCGCCCGGGTGCATTCCATGAAAGAAGACCGGAGTAGGCAGAACGCTGGTGTCGGAGTAGCGTTTTTGATGTTCAACAAATTCTGGGAAGACTTTTGGATAAAGGATATAACTGAGAACTTCCAAAATTCCATGAGAGACACCCGTGGTTTTTTCGAGTTGTAATCTGGATGCATCAAAATCAGCAGCAGGAAGTGAGGCCCCGGGTCTGCCTGAGATCGGCTTCTTACCCTTCAGAACTTTTGCCTGCAATGCTTTGGGAAACCCGCCCAGAGGCTCGCCGAGGCGCCCTTCAAAGAATTCAACAACCGACTCCGGAAATGAAAGTTCTCGCGTTCCATTTTCAATATCATGCGTCGTTAAGCCATTTCCAACCATGAACAAAGCCATGTCTCCAACAACTTTAGAGGTAGGTGTGACTTTGACAATATCACCAAACATGAGATTGACCTGAGTGTACAAATCGCAAACTTCGCGCCAACGATCTCCTAGGCCAACGGCTTTGGCCTGCTGGAAAAGATTGGTATACTGCCCGCCCGGCATTTCGTTGATGTAAACATCCGCAGTGGGGGCCAATTGCCCGGTTTCAAAGGGAGAATACATGGCACGAACGGCTTCCCAATAAAGTGAAACCTCATGAAGTGCCTCGCGATCCAAATCGGGATCACGCTCTTGAAACTTTAGAGATTCAACCAAAACATTAAGGCTGGGCTGGCTTGTCATGCCAGAAAAAGGAGCCATAGCTGCATCCACTACATCCACAGATTCAGAAGCTGCAAACAATAGGGAAGCAATTTGCCCGCCTGCACAATCGTGGGTATGAAAGTGGATGGGTAGGGAAACTTCCTGCCTCAATGCGTGGACCAGTTTTTGTGCTGCCCAGGGTTTTAACAACCCAGCCATATCCTTGATTGCAATGATGTTTGCGCCTAGCTTCTCTAACTGTTTTGCCAAATCCACATAATAAGCAAGGTTGTACTTAGAGCGTTTTGAGTCGAGAATATCTCCGGTGTAGCAGATTGCTGCTTCACAAATCATCTCTGAATCTCTGACGGCTTCAATTGCAAGCTGAAGGTTGGGGATGCCATTAAGAGCATCAAAAACGCGAAAGACATCAACCCCAGCCATGCCTGCTTCTTTTACAAAACGCTGCACGACATTATCTGGGTAACTCGTATACCCGACAGCGTTGGCAGAGCGAAGCAACATCTGGAACAGAATATTAGGAACTCTTTCCCGCATTTCAGCGAGCCGATCCCAGGGGGATTCCTTGAGGAATCGCATGGAAGTATCAAATGTTGCCCCGCCCCACATTTCAAGGGAAAACAAGCCATTTAAACGGGCTGCATAGTAAGGCGCTATGCGAAGCATATCACGAGTACGCATTCTGGTTGCCAACAAAGATTGATGGGCATCCCTGAAGGTTGTATCAGTGATCCAAAGTTTTTTCTCAGCCCTAAGCCACTGCGAAAATTTCACAGCCCCAAGTTCTTTGAAGATGTCTCGCGTCCCTTTGGGAAGGTTTTTACCAATCGATGCAAGCACCTTTGGCCCTAAATCCGGCTCTTGCTGTACCGATTCTTTGGGCCCTTTGCCCCGCTTGATATCTGGATGACCATTGACAATAATTTCGCCCAAATAACGAAGCAACCTTGTGGCACGGTCTTGACGCACAGGCAGATCCAACAAACTCGGGGTTTCATCGATGAACCTTGTAGTGCACAACCCCGCAAGAAAATCTGAGTGATTAACCAAGTTAATAAGAAACGGAATATTTGTCTTCACTCCGCGGATTCTAAATTCATTCAAGCTGCGAAGCATCCTTCGGGCTGCATCTTCATAAGTAAGTGCATTCGCAGTAACCTTAACCAACAAAGAATCATAAAACGGATTGATCACTGCCCCGGTAAATGCAGAGCCTGCATCTAGGCGAATTCCCATGCCACTCGCAGAACGATAATTGCTTAGTTTACCGTAATCTGGAAGAAAGTTGTTTAGCGGATCTTCCGTGGTAACCCTGCACTGAATTGCGTAGCCACGCAGGGTGATATCTTCCTGCTTATTGAACCCAATTTCGGGACTGCCCAAAGGCAGGCCTTGGGCAACCATGATTTGACTTTTAATAAGATCGACGCCCGAAACCTGCTCGGTAACCGTATGTTCAACCTGGATACGGGGATTCACCTCGATGAAATAAAACTTGTTGGTTTCCGCATCCACCAGAAACTCAACCGTAGAGGCGTTATCGACGCCTGCTTCACGACCAATAGCAATTGCAGCATCCAAGATGCCTTTTCGGGTATCAGCATTCAAATTAAACGCGGGAGCGATTTCAACAACCTTTTGGTGTCTGCGCTGAACGGAACAATCGCGTTCAAACAAGTGAAATAGATTCCCGTGCTTATCTCCAAGAAGTTGAACTTCAATATGTCTGGCTTTACGGATAAATTTTTCGATGAACACATCAGAAACACCAAAAGCTGCGCCAGCTTCTCTTTGCGCTTGTTCCAAGGCATCTTGCAATTTAGCCTCAGATTCAACCACCCGCATCCCCCTACCGCCTCCACCCATCGATGCTTTTATAATCACCGGGTAACCAAGCTTGCTTGCAATTTTCTTAGCTTCACCAACATCTGAAACAGCATCGCTGCCTGAAAGAATAGGAACCTTGGCACGCTGGGCCAGCAATCTCGCTTGCACCTTATCGCCCAAGTTCATCAAGACTTCAGGGCGCGGCCCGATGAATGCAATTCCTGCTTTGATTACAGCTTTAGCAAAGTCCGCATTTTCGGAAAGGAATCCATACCCAGGATGAATTGCATCAACATCATGCAACACTGCCAAGGCAACGATAGCATCAATTGCAAGATAAGAACGGATGGGTTCGCCTGCTTTCCCGATCTTATAAGCCTCATCGGCCTTAAAGCGATGAAGGGCAAAACGATCTTCGTGGGAATAAATTGCAACCGTTTTTATGTTGAGTTCACTTGCAGTACGAAATACTCGAATTGCAATTTCACTGCGATTAGCAACAAGTAGTTTTTTAAATCTACGAACACCAATCATGGATGCATCCAATTAGCTAGGGAGAAACCTTAAGGCAGGCCTATTCCTGCAAAAGGGTTATATTCAAAATGTACTGAAAAACCTGAAGCGGTTCGAGACTCTCTTGCAAAAGATTACAAGGTTCTCGAACCGCTTCATCATAAAAGCCCAAACCAAAACTTAACGATTAACAAAAGCATTGGCATTTAATTCAACATTCCCTGATTCAGGAATATCGGTTTTTATCAACATCTTCTGCTTTAAGTCCCCTTCCCTATTGGCTTTAAAGCTGAGTGTTATTACATGAACTTCTTTCTTTTCCTTGGATAATTCCTTAATCACCCAATTATCGTCCAAACCTTCAACACTAAGAATCGTAAATGGTTCGCTGCCCCGAACCACGATTTTGCGATCACTCGTATCCCCCATTTTCACTGTTCCAAGAGAAAGACTGGCGGGGCTAACAGTCAAAACAGATTCAACTTGAACATTCAAAGGCACCCTTACCATGGGGATTGATCCCACATTCGTTTTAAAGAATATGTCGGAAAACCATTTACCAACCGGAATATCTTCACGAACCACTGCGGTTGCCTCGTAAATAACATCATTGCCTTCACGCTTAATCAGCTCATACTTGACTTTCAAATAATGGCTTTCAGTTTTGGCCTCGACTACTTCAAGATTAGGAAACCCATAAAATCTAAGAGTAATTTTGGACTCTGCACTTTTACCCCGACGGATTTCATTGAAATTAAAATTATCAGGCGATACTGCAAAGTCGTTTCTTCCATAGGCCTGAACCAAGAGCCTGACTTCCTCAAACTTTGGTTTATCAAAAGAGACATAAACCGTAACACTTTTGGAACCATTAAACCTGGTACTATCCATATTTGCTATAACCGAGGTTTCTTCGTTGGGTTCGATCTGGCTTTTAAGAACCGAAGCACTAACACACCCACAAGAAACCCTGACTCCTGAAATGTGAACAGTTTCAGAAGTGTTATTTTTAACCCGGAAATGATGGACTAAAGTCGGCCCTCTGGGGACAGACCCGAAGTCTTTGTTTAACTCATTGAACATACTTTCAGCCCAGCCGGAAGCTTGTACACTTCCAGAAGCCAAAATCAACGCAATCGATAAAACCCAACGGCCTAGCATCTGATTACCCTCTGAACACCTTGGAAATTTTTCAACCCCATCCCACTTGATTAAGTTATTGCCCATAACGAGCAGGTGTCAAAAATTTGATTGAAAATAAACCAAACTATATTAAAAAATCCAATACTTCCGATGTATCATTTATTTTATCAAGCTTTATCACAATAAAACATCTATAGCATTCAACCCGAACATATTAACATTATCGCCCAAAAGATCGGGCAAGAACTGCAACAACCACCTTCTTAGCACCTGCTGACATCAATACTTTTGCAACTTGATTTGCAGTGGTCCCCGTCGTCAAAACATCATCAACCAATAGAATTTGTTTCCCTTGGATTAAGGATTTGGAGGTGGGAGCAAAAGCGTTACGCAAATTTTTGCGCCTTTCCGTGGGCAATAATCCTGATTGCTCTGCTGTGTGTCGAACTTTACGCAAAACAGAGTTAACAAAAGGTTTTTTTAATTCATCAGCAACACCTATTGCAATAGATTCCGTCTGATTATGGCCTTTGATTAATCTTTTCCACCAATGCACGGGAATGCAGGTGATGAAGTCGGGCTGGAATCCCTGGGTGCCAGAAACATGAGCGCCCAACAAAGCACCAAGCGTCCGGGCAAGCTGCTCGCCCTGCAAATGTTTGATCCTTAGAATTGCGTCTTTAAATTGTCCCTGATAAAAACCCAATGAAACAACCTTTTCAAAATAAAAATGATCCTTCTTGCACAACAAGCAACCGTCATTGGTATCGAGATGCGGCCCAACCCGGGCGTTACAACGCGAGCACTTTGGGTCAATGGGTGGCTGAAACGATTCTCTACAGGCATTGCAAAGCCAGATTTCATCATAATCCAAAAGATTATCACAGTTATGGCATAATGCAGGGGCACAAACATGCAATCCTGCTTGCAGCCATTGCGATGCCATTTGTGCATAAAAAGTTGTCATGCATTAAATTATGCAGCAGCGTGTTTGAAAGCGGAAGAAAAAAAGGAATGAAGTAAACTTGGGGCAGAGAGATCGCCCGAACACAAAGCTTGTTCCTGGACAAAAAACATTAATTCCAGCACATTACTGCCCCGCAAAGTCGAATGTAAACAAACATCTGTCATTGCAAGCCAGAATGATTGGGCAGGGAAAACAACAACTTTACGCGGGATTTTTTTCTGAATCACTTCACTTTCCCGAAGCCTATTCCCAATTTTCTCAAGCATCGCTGTAATATCATTATTTGATTTACTCTGATATAAGCCGGGTTTACCCTGCAAGTTCAGTTCATTTCTAGCCCGACCATCAGCCAACAAAGTCGCTAAGGACGGCCCTTTTTCCCAAACCCTTGTATTTGCAGCATTAATATTGCAACTTAATTTGATAACCCGCATTTCACCAGGCATTACACCCTTGAGAGTATCCAAGTGAAGCAAATCATCTTTTGCAAGATTTTTTCCACCCGAAGTTGCAGCTTCAACATTATTTAAAATAACCCGATCCAGACGAATCGCTCCGGAATACCTTGGCAGCAAAATTTGAATTTTATCAGTCAAAAGCCTTGATATTCTACCCAGCAAGCTTTCAAGTTCTTTCGAATTGGCCCCTGTTAATTTGCCATTCCTAGCTTCAAAACTTATGGTTTGATTCCATAACCCTTTAGGTTTATAAGAACAAAGACTTTGCAATTCATCAGAATTAAAAAAGGTGTCAAGAGACCAGGAAGGATAAATCAAATCACCCTTCTCCAGCCTTATCTCTAAACAAGAAGAATCCGTAGGCAGAATGTTATCTGCCAGATCATGTTTCATTTTCAGGATGTTGCTGTTTTGCATATTCCTTAAAACCTAAGGCTTTTATCATGCCGCCTTGATTGCAGAGTTCTGAATATCAGACGAACTATGCTCAACGAAATTCAACGCAGCTACCTCATCCATTGGGAAACCAATTTCAAAACGGGTTGGTTTAAATCCAGAGGGCAAAGTGAAAGAAATATTACCTTTATTAAGGTTGATCAGCCTCCAAGCAACGGAAAGACCCAAGCCTTTGCCCCTGCCTGCCTGTCTGCCAGAGAAAAAGGGGTCGAATAAATTTGGGACATCTTCAGTTGCTGGCCCAGGGCCACTATCTTCGACAAAAAGAACGATCTGGCCTGAACTAGTATTATTCCCCGCTCCAATTCTAACCCAGCCTTCAACGCCCGCAGCTTCAATGGCATTACGAGTCAAATTTTCCAAAATAGTTCGGGCCTGTTCGGGGTCAGCAAAAAGGGAACACTTAAAAAGTTCACCCCCGACGGTGGACAACTTTACTTTCTTTTCTTTGGCCCAATCTTGCAGTCTTTCAATTACCGTTTCAACCATGCCGTTACATTCAAATTTAACAGGGGTAGGAACATTAGGCCTTGCAAACTGCATTAAATTACGAAGAATCAAGTTGATTCGTTTTGCCTGCCTTACAATACTTTCCAATGAAGATTTAAGCTTTTCTCTAGTCTCATCGATTTCCAAATCATCCATTCGAGCAAGAATAAATTGCGATTGGCCCTGTATAACCGCAAGGGGATTATTAAACTCATGTCCTGCCCCAGCAGCAAGTTCAACCACCGACTGCAATTTCATTTCATGAAGCCGCTGTGATCCGGATTGAATCTGCTTTTGCAAAGCAGCCTTATATGCTTCCGCTTCGACACTATCACGAGATTGAATCATACCCTTCTCATGAATGCTATCCATTGCAAATTGAAGGGAATCCGCAAGCACACTCTCAGGTGCCTTCTTCTTAGAATCAACAAAAGTTCTGATGTTACCACCAAACCATTTACTCACTATCGAACCAACATCGATTTTTTCCAAAAGACCTGAATACTTTAATTTCTTTTCCCACTGTCTCACTGACAAAGATTTCCCAGCCTGCCCGTCACGAGAATATTGATCTGCAATTAACAATATTTCACCCAAACATGGATGCAAACCAGCGGCATTCGCAATCTCAAGCCCATCTTTTCCTGACAGTAAATTTACAAGCCTTATCCATACGGGCAGACCATACTGACGCATCAGGGTCGCATTATCGGTGTGCTCTTGTACATGATTTTTGGCCAACGATTTGAAATCAAAAAACAACGCACCAATCCAAGCCACCTCGCTGGAAACCTTGCCTGTTATAGAAGCAATTTCAGAAGCTACCGCAGCCCTACACAACGAATTTATAAGCGAATCATTACTGACCAAGGTTGAATCTAGGCTAAATCCCATACGCAACAGGGAAAGCACGCTTTCTGAAACGATTGGCTTTGCTGCATCTAAACAACTTGGG
>Ga0209597_1000712_pt1 | contig 21663 bp, 20 predicted proteins | sample M_140625_MF_Meta_FD_187316 | JGI IMG/M metagenome (GOLD analysis project Ga0209597, IMG submission 187316) | Freshwater microbial communities from Lake Montjoie, Canada to study carbon cycling - M_140625_MF_MetaG (SPAdes) (version 2) | ecosystem: Environmental > Aquatic > Freshwater > Lake... | reverse complement strand
GCCACGCCATGCAGTAGAACCGCTGCCCGTTTTCCTCGTGCAAACCCTCGCAGTAACCCGGCATTGAGCCCGCGTAATTGAGGGCCTGCGCGGTTTGGACTTCGTAGACGAACCGCGACAACTCAGGCTTTGCTGCGAACGGATTTATCTCGTTTTGATAGACACGCTCCACCGCTTTGGTATCGGCAAATACAGTTTGCCCAGATGGTTGCCGCCACAAGAATTTGCCACCTTGCTTGAGATAATAAATCGCCGATTTCGCGCGATGTCGTTCAGAAGCATCCGCCGATTGTTCGCCAGATACTGCGATAGCCTGTGCCCCGTGCAAGGTTGCGTTAGTGGTTGTGCTCGCTGTGGCCTTTCCTGCCATTGACGGAACGGGGGGGAATTGAAAGATAAGGCTACTGACATTAGGAACCGGCTTTGAGTCCGTCGCAGTGGGGGAAGGAGGCAAAGCGCCATTCATAACCTTTAGAAGGGTTTCTCCGTGACATCGTTCTGGGTAACAATAACAGCTTAGAGCTTTCCCTCTTAGCTCCGTAGCAACGTCCTTAAACCAAGGTTTGCTTTCTACTTCGGCCGCGTACTTGTCACACACTTCGTCTCGGGTGCCGTCTCGGCCTATCTTGTCCGGGTTTCCGTATTTGCTACTCCGGCTGATGTCCACATAGAGCCCGGCTTCTCTTGCCCACGGCACTAGGCGCTTGTCTCGCTTCCTATTGAGGAGCACAGCGCAACCCGCCTCAAGTCGTTCTTTGCGCTCCAATTCGTCGGGCCCCCACTCGGGAAGAATCTTGTCGCTCATACGAAAACTCCTTCCAGTTTTTCCAAGTCAGCTTGGCTCAGTTGGACGCAATCGTTTAAGTCTTTGACTGGCTTGCCGTCCGGCTTACGGAATCTCCCTAGGCTCAAGCCCCGTACCTCGCAACCGGCCGCCATTAGTTGCGCCGCCCATTTTCCGGCACCATTGGCCCCGGCGTTGTTCTCGTCTACGTGGGGAATCACCAAAACCTGCTTACCGTTAAGTATCCGGCAAGCGTCGGGTGAAAGGTGGTTGGATGCCCCGAGCATCGCCACAGGAAGCCAACTCTGACTTCCTCTCATTGCGAAGTGATACCCGGCAACGAAGTCCCCCGAGCCTTCAAGAAGCAAGAAGCGCTGAAACGCTGTGGTAAGGTTGCTAGGAAGTTGCAATCCTACCGGAGAGCTTTTGTTGCTCCCTTTCAAGGTGTGAACCTTGCGCTCTCCTAGTGCTGTGTCTGGTATTGCTGGAAACAGTTTGCCATCTAATCGCCGCGCCTCGGCAACGCTCCTTGAGCAGTCCGTCACTATCCAACAAGCAAAGCCACAAACGGAGCCGAACTTAATCACCTCGTTTTGCTTCATCGTTGCGACGGCCCAGAAGTCAACGCCCCGGAGCCTTGCCACGGTTTCGAGTTCATCGCGTGTTCCGTCGTGCAAGTCGGAGGGCATCACCACGGGTTCACGTGTGAGAGCCGGAGCCGGAGCCGGAGCCCGCTGCACCCGGCACGAGGAAACAGGTTTTGAGTGAACCGCGCCGCCTGCTAGCTCTGCCCAGCGCTTGAGTGCTTCGGGCTTGGAGAGTCCTAAGTGTTTTTCTAGGAGGTCTACTTCATCGCCGCCTCCGCAGGTGGAATGACATTTCCAGTACACCCGGCCGCTTTCCTTTTGGTAAACACTGAAGGAAGGCGTTGCTGTGTTTTCGTGGAACGGGCAGAAAGCAGCCTTTTTGGCGTGCTCGCCTAGTCCGAGTCTCTGCATGAGCTCCGGCAACGGCAGCGCTGAACGGAGCTTTTCAAAATCGTATTCGATCATAGTGAATGTGTCTGTAATGCCCAGACACACCCCCAAAAACCCCAGCTTACAAAACGCTTACAAAGGCGCTTGTAAAGTGCGGCCGGAAGAATTAAGAGAACGGATGCTCGGCTAAAAACATTCCGGCTCTCGTGTTCTTCCCTGTGGGGTGGATGCGAGGGCCTTTTGTTTTTAGTTATTGTCTTCCTCTGCCAGCGTGTGCTCGTCCGTGCCCTTTGTGACAAGCAGGGCGGCCGCCAGTGCCTCAGGTTCTTCGCTGCACCAATCAAGAATCAACCAGAGCACCTTGAGCTCCTCCGTCGTGTTGTTCTTGATAATGCGGCGCAAGGCCCTTGTTCCAAACGCGAGTTGCTCATGCCACTCGGGAGAGGTTGGCTTCGTCATTACCACGTCAGCCTCTTCAAGAAGTCTGAGAAAATCATGATCGTGGATCATGTCCATCGTAAACCGGAGCGGCGCTTCCATTACTCGAGCCCCCCTTCCGTTGCTGCGTTGAGAAGAGACCGGTCGTGTTCTTTCTCTAAATACTCCACCAGGCTTGAGTATGAGATCAGCCGGGTTCCCCGTTGAGAGTCGGGCTGAATTTTGTTGGTGAAGCTCTTTACCTTTTTGTTTGTGATTAGGTTGTAGATGGATGATCTACAAAGCCCCGATACTCGCACAGCCTCAGGGATTCGCAGCCAAACCGGCGGGATGGGGTTAAGGGTGGTGGTTGTAGTGTTTGCTCTGTATTCGTTTGAATTTTTCATAACGCAAACGAACGTACCAAAACCGACTTAAACCCCTGATGTCAGGGAATCCGCTCCCTTTGTAAGCAAACCTGCGCCTGTTGTAAGCTAACCCACCCAACCCGCCCTTTTTGTCAGCGCTTCCGGGTGGCGCTGTCAGTTTTTTTCCCCAGCTTGTCAGCTTTTGGCAAAGTTTTGTCAGAAACGGGCTTGCAAGAACTATTTTCAACTTCTGGTAGAATTTTCCCAGAAAGCTCTCCACGCTGCACAAGTTTGTTCTGCCAGCGAATCAGCCCGTTGACTTCGAACAGACTGAAACCAAGCTCTTTGTAGGTTTTCATTAAGTTCTCCGTCGACTCTTCATTATTCCTTCGGAATATGGGACGCTTATCAAGAACCTCTCGCAACCGCCTGACTCCGCCTCCCCTTGTTGCGTGCGAGGACCCGTTTATTTTAGCAATTCCCTCTGCCCAGGTAAGACGCTCTTCTTTTTGGGCGTCAGCTATTTCCGCGTATAAAGTTCTTTTTTCTTCCTCGCACTCCGCCACGTACAAGCGCCTTTTGCACGCTTTAATCAGTACCCACGCCTCATGCGCTATTTCGTCATTAAGATGGCGATGCCCCAACGATCCCACCTCCCCGAGGTCAGCACTGTAAAAGGCGCGAATGGCCGTTGCAGTTTTAACAAGAAGCTCTAATTCAGGGTCTAAGAGCGGCGCTTTCTGTTGTTCTTTGCCCATAAAGTTCTCCTTAAATTTTAGGCAAAGCGCCCACGGCCTTTTCTAGCGAGTCCAAGCCTACGTTCGTGTAGTGCTGGCTCATCGCTTCGCTATCGTGCCCGGCAAGGGCCATGATCACCTCCTTGGGAATCCCTAGTTCGGCTCCGAAAGTGATTGTGGTGTTTCGTAATGAGTGAAAGCCCAGCCCGCGGGACGTTCGCGCCCCGCTACGCCCCGCGCCGCCCTCGGTTTTCCTATGCGCCTTCTTTTCGCGAAGTCCGGCCTGTGCGAGGAGCTCGCCAAACTGGTTTGAGACGGTTACGGAACGCCCGTTTCTGTTGAAGGAAGCGTGCGCCCGAGGATGAACAGGGGCGTCGGGATCATCCCCGGCTTGCTCCATCAGGTACGGAATAAGCGAAGTCCCTTTGATTGGAATGATGACGGGCTTGCCGGTCTTGAGTTGCACCAGTCGCACCTGAAGTGTTTGCAAGTCCACATTGCGCCAAGTCAGGCTTGCAATGTCCCCAATCCGCTGCCCCGAGTAGAGACCAAAGCGAATCATGCTTTTCCATTCGGCATCCGCCACCGCCATAACCGCCTCAAGTTGTGGTATCGTGAACGGAATTTTCTTGGTTTTCTGTCCGGTTTTGGTCGTTTTCACGAACTCGCAAGGAGATTCACTGATCACGCGATCTTGTAACGCATCACGGAAGACCATTCGCAACGCCTTTAGGTCATGGTTAACCGTCTTTGGTGCGAGAAACTTGGATTCATGGTTTCGGAACCCGACGACATCCGCGGCCGTTAACTCGGTCATTTGAACGCCCGCCTTTGCCCCAAGAAACGCCGTGAACTTGCCGATGGCGTTAAGGTAAAACTCCATTGTGGACGGTTTGACCTCGGGCTTCTTCCGGCTAATCCATGATTCCGTGAAGACTCTCCACGATTGAGACGCCAGAGTCTCGCCCGTTATGCGTTCGTGAAGTTCTGCTATCACCTCCCGCGTATGCCTAGCCGTTTTTATGGTTCGCGCCGCCTCCTCAAAGGCGAGAGCGATCCTTAAAGCCTTCTTTTTGTCTGTCTCCTTAGTTGAGCGGGTGAGTTGTTTGCCGGAAGCGTCGTAGAAGCGCGCGCTCCAAAACTTGGATTCTGGATGTTTTCTAAGCTCGGCCATGCCTAACCTTGTAGCTAACCTTTCATGCCTACGTCCAGCACTATTTGTGTGTGTGTAAGTATATGGAAATGAACGTAGGCAAATATAGAAAACACCTACTTTAGAAACAGGGGTTCAACTCCCCTCGCCTCCACCATTCAAAGCGGCACTGAATCCACAGTAAAGCCGCTCAAAACAAGGTGTTTACAGGAGGTGTCTCTGAGGTTCTTTACGCAGCCTCACCCCAATCTGGCGTGACATTTTTTTCATATGCCTTCATATGAAAGGATGGCTCCAAAGAAGCAGTCAAAGACAGCAAACCGCACCACGATCAAAAAATCACTGAGCGGATTTTCTGTTTCCTTCTATCCCTACCCAAATGGGACCTGCGGGACCTACTTTTGTTATGCGGGCAATCCAGTCAGAAACACATACAAGACCTACACGCAAGCTTTCGCTGAGGTGAAAAGAGAGCTGGAAAAGCTCGCCCAAAATCCAGACGAGTCCAAAAGCCTTTACCCGCTTAAGCATCCAAGTCGCTACTACCACGAAATGGAACTGCTCCTCGATGAGAAATGCGAAGGGGCGACATTGCGTGATGCTGTTAACTTTTACGTAATCAACCACCAAGGGGCGAAGCTCGTCCCCATGAGCGTAGAAGAATGCGCGACGGCGAGGATCGAACACGCGAAAAACAGCGGCTGCACGCCAATGCAGCTCAAGACCCTCATGAAGCATTTCAAGAGGTTTTGCAATTTCTTCAAAGAAAGAAGCATACACGAGTTAACCACCCTCGAACTCAATGCCTATCTCTCCTCCCAAAAAGACCCACGTACAAGTTTGCAGTGGAGCGCCAAGACTCGAAACAGCAACAGAGCATCGCTGATTAGTTTGGCAAACTATTGCCAAGGGACCCTTCGATCACTGCCTGAGACCCCAGTAAAAACGGAGTTTCACAAGACAACCACAGCCCGAATGGGCAATCCCACGCCCGTCGAGATTTACACGCCTGACGAGCTTCGTGCCATGCTTGAGGCGGCTGTCGAAAACGACATCGACATGATTCCCGCCATTGTCCTTGGTGCGCTTCAAGGTCTCAGACCTTTTGAGGTACACGCTGAAGGACTAAACCGCCCAAAACTCACTTGGGATTCACTCGACTGGAATCACATGCAAATTGATTTCCAGCATCAAAAAATTAGAAGCAAAGCCACCAGAAGAATTCCATTCCATCCCAATGCTGCGGCATGGCTCGAACCCTTTCGAAATTTAGAAGGGGCAATCTGGAGATATAGCCAAGCGTACAACAAGAAGCTAATTTCCTTGCGCGAATCGGCCGAAGTCCGAAGCGTTAAAAACGGATTTCGAAAGAGTTATGCAAGCTACAGGCTCATCACTTGCAACCAAGATTATGACCTAGTTGCGGCAGAGATGGGCAACTCCCCAAACGAACTAATCCACAGCTACAAAAGGGTGAGAAATCATGAAGAGGCCAAAGAATGGTTCTCGCTCATACCTCCTGCGGATTACGCCACAAAAATCGAAGTTGCCATTCTCAACAGAGCCCCAGAGACCGTTCTCGATAGGTCATTATAAAGAGATCGAGCGCGCTTTTCTTGTAGAGCGTTTTCCCATCCAGTTTAGCACCCTCCAATTTTGGAGTGGTCTCGTACCGATACTTGTCGAAGGTGCCTGGACTCATGGCGCAGTACTGCGCTGCCTGCTTTGCATCGAGCCAGCAATCAGTGTCAGGCAAATTCTTTTTTAAGTCTTTTTTATTCAGGGTTTTGCCAACTTTATCAAGGAATGCTGAAATCTTGGCATCCAAAAGCCCGCACAGGTCACTAGCCTGCAAAATCACGAATTTGTCGCCACCGTAAAACTCTGGAGAAGATATTTTTGATTTCATAGCATCTTTCTAGCAAAAGCCAAGCCAGCAGTCAAGAATTTTTCAGTCGTAAGTCAAACAAAGATAACAACATAAAAGATTTTGTATTATCAGCTTTTGCTGGCACAACCGCAGGCTGATTGCAGGAGGAGCACACACAACGAAAGCCCCCCCCCCAATTTCCCGAAAAACAACTCCAATCCATGCCTCCGATGTCCTAGGCGGGGGGCTGTTTTCTCTTTCTCTTGGGAAGTGAAGCTTTTTTGATTTATCCACTACGTTTTGTGACCGTCTGAAAGCGAAGGCACACAAAGCTCTAGAGCTTCGAGACTTGAAGCAAGCAACACTCTTCAGGAGTCACCCGAGGTGGCTATGCCTCTTCTCGGGGTGGATAGGGAGAGACGAGGCCCATACGACTCTCGCCCGTTCGCCAGAGCAGGTGATTTCAAGAAAAAAGAAAACGCACGCGCATTACTTTGCAGCGCCCCTTATCACATGACAAACTCGTACAGGATGCATAAGAAAAGCGCACTATCATTGTTCTCTGGGGCAGGAGGTATGGACATTGGCATACGCGCCGCTGGTTTTAATATTCTTGCGGAGATTGAAGCAGACCCGCATTGCTGTTCGACTCTTCGTGCCGCCGCAGAGAGAGAAAAGCATGACACAGTCGTGATTCATGCCGACATCAGAACAATCGACCCCCTGAGTTTGTCATGTCAACATAATGTGGATTTAACAGGTCTTGACCTTTTATTTGGTGGCCCCCCCTGCCAGTCCTTCTCACTCGCAGGAAAGCAACTGGGGTTGGACGACGAAAGAGGTCCATTACTTTTTGAAATCCTGCGATTTGCAGAAGCGTTAAGACCAAAAGTCATTCTTATGGAACAGGTTAAGGGATTGCTTTCAGCCAAGGGACCAAAGCAACAGCGAGGAGAGGTGTTTGAGATCTTCCTAAAAAGATTAAGAGAAATTGGGTACATTCCAAAATGGAAGGTTATCCTCGCTGCTGATTTCGGTGTTCCTCAAATGAGAGAGCGCCTCTTTGTTGTGGCGACTCTTGGGAAAAACGGTTTCTTATTCCCCGATCCAACGCACTCAGATGCATCAGAAGGAGAAACACTGTTCACAAACCAAGTGTACAACACAGTCGGAGAGGCGATTAAAGGCTTGGGCAAACCCACTCCAAAGCGAGCAGGAAAAACCAACTATGATGATGTCAAAAACAATCATGTAGATGTTACCCCTGTTCGTGATCGGGAACGCATCGCACAGGTTCCTGAAGGATCGTACCTAGCTGCACAAATGCATTTAGGAGAGGATCTTCGTAAAGGTTTGTCAAAAAAAGATACGACCAAGTATCTCCGACTTCATCGTCGACGTCCCTCAAACACTTTAAGATGCGGTGAGATCTTTTATCATCCGATAGAGGACAGGTACTTAACCCCACGCGAGTATATGCGAATTCACGGTTATCCCGATGAGTACGAGCTGAAAGGGCCGATTAGGTCCCGAACGGGAACGGTAAAAACGCTCGATCAACACAGACAAGTGGCTAATTCCGTCCCACCACCCTTGGCGCGAGCCTTAGGAAATAGCATCCTCCATTACCTCCATGAGTAAGAAAATTTTCGAATTATTTGGCTATAGGATTGATAAGTGGAATCAAGAGGCGGCATACAATCGGGCTAAAGCATGGTGTCCATTTATGGGCGCAGAGTGTGATGGCGGAGGAAATCGTTACCTCTCTGCGATAGACCTAGACAAGAATCCTGCATTAAAACCATACTTTCCTGACAAGAAGGTTGTTCAAGCTGGTGTTTGTTCCTTGCAACTTAAAGATAATGAACAACCTTGGATAGTATGCCCTAGACGGCTTTTGTCTTTAAGACAAAATTCGGGTTATGATTATCAGCAAAATGTAAAGCATGAGCTATCAAAGTATTCAAAATTAAAAAAGGGGGAGAGTTATCGTGTTTGGTCTGAGGTGAAGATGAAAGTTTCTACAATCACCGATGATGAGCAAGAAAAGTATTTTGATTATTCGTTTGATTATATAATCGCAGGTAAAGAGAGGCTCCAGCTTTCGAAGGTAGCTGAAATTTTGAATCTGACTGAACGAAGAGCCAAAGCGATTGCTGAGAAGAATGGTTTCACTCTTGCATTGCGAGATAATGAGCTCTGGGTGGATGACTTTCCGTCTATCCCTTTGATCATTGTGGAGATTATGACGTCAAGCACCTCTGGTGGAGACAAAAACAAGAGATCTCAGATCGCGATGGCGTTTGAGGATGCAGTGATTAATGGAGAAAGACATTTGGCCCCTGGGATTAATTACCGCCAAGTGTGGGCCAGAATGGTTAGCCAATTAATTGTTAAGTCGCAGGTCGGGCTTTCTTGGGGCGGAATGACGTTTTGGGTTGTTCAAGACGTTCTAACTGATTACATCTCCGATAGTACTGCTCTGAATTTGGCGCACTATCTGAACCAAAACGCGGATGAAGTTAATGTATTAGCTTTCAGTTATGGCGACTTGAAACAGAGCGATAGTGCTAACTCGATTCTCGAGATCAAAGATTCTCAATTTTTCTCAGGTCCGATCTCAGAGAAAGCAGGTGAAAGGGCGGTCGGAGGCTTTACTGATATCGTGAAGATTGGTGCTGCTCCTCCAGTTGAACATTTGTGGCGGTCTCTTTTTTTGAAGGCACCTTCTGGATTTTTTAGTGCAAGTTAGTTATTTGATTGATTTACAGCACTTTGCGAACAGAAGGTGTTTCTGAGGAGATCCAGACGATTTGGATGTTCGATCTATTTCGCCTGCTGTGCGTCCAGCTTTCTGTCTTTCTGATCCATCCTTGACTTGATGCCGTCCGCATTAAGCTTCCGATGAGTCGTCCCGCCTCGTCATTGGTAAAACCGTTGCGCACAAGGGCCTCGTAGAGCAAATCCCCTGTAAATGGCTCATTCGGAAGCAACTGGGAATGAAGAATCTTGAGCGCCTGGTTCCTTCGAGATTGTGGGATTGGTTCCATTTTTAATTGTTTAAAATTTGGTCCCTCTGAACTCGTTTGCTGGGTCAGACTCAAAAATGGTCGGACCATAGCGGAGTTGGTGTTTTGACTGATCGCGCAGCATCAGGGCGTGTTGCCAGCAAACCCAATCCACTCCCTTAGGACTTACCACCCGCATCAGTGGACAGGTCAACAGGGAACCACTTATTATTTACACAAAAAATTGTTTATGTATCAGTTTTTTGAAATTTTCTAGAAATTTCATGCCGTAATTTTAAGATTCATTAAACAAGGAGCAAACTCGACAATCGTTGATTGTTTCAAGTTTTTCAATTCAGAATAAAAAAAACGCAGATGCGGAGATCAAAAGATCCTGCATTTAGAATTGTTTTGTTTAATTAAGAAATTAACGCAGATGATCCCCTATAACACAGACCCCCACATAAGTGCATTTGAAGGATACAGAATGGATTGGCTTGTAACAATCAAGTCATTTAATTTGGGCGCACTATTCTCAAGGGCTACTTTAAATGGGGAAAGTAATAGGAAAGAGATTTCGCTGTTATTGGCGATAAAAGCGGGTAAAAGATTAAATTTGGGCAAAAACAATCTCATTTTTGTCAGTTGCAGTGAGTTCGGCAGGAGTGGTTTAGGGCATCTGCATATTCTTTTCAGCTTCGACGGCATGAGAAATTCTCCAAGCAAGCAGCAGAAACTTCTGCATTGTGAACAGTTTTTCTTGAATGCAGTAATCCAAGCTTTCTCAATAGATCTTAGACTTAAATTGCCGAAGGGATCGGAGATTCATTTAGTGCCAGTTTCGCCTGGAATTGAGAATTCCAAAAGAGTCCTATCCTACGTAATGAAACTTGAGAGAGGCAAAAAAGATAAAGAGGTGATGATGCCTAAATGGTTCAAGGCTAGAAGAGCTGAAAAGAAATGGAATTGGAAGGATGCAGGCACTGCTTGTTGTGAAGACCTGTGCTCTGAGGGGGAGTTTTCAAATGGAATTAAAGCTATTTTAAAACTCGATGACGGAATTGAAGTTCGAACTTGCCCAGAAAATTGGAGAAATGGTCTTTCTTCCCATAAATCTGAGTGCGTGGTGTCATTTGATCCGAACAAAGATCTGATTATTCCGACATTCAAGATGGAGGAGGGTGCGGTGAAGGTCTTTTGTGAATACAGTTCTGCTATCCAGGGGAGCATCGAGTTTTTTCAGAGAGCGCCATAAATCAGGCACGGCCTTTTTTACTCCAGAAAACACCTTTTCTAAAGACTTGGTGTTGAAAAACTCATGTAACACCCTAGAATCGTGAGTGATGAAAGTGTTTTCATATCTTCGCGTTTCTTCTCGTGGGCAACTCGATGGGGATGGCTTCGAGCGGCAGCGAGCCAAGATCAAGGTGTGGGCGAAGGCCCATGGAGCGACAGTTGAGCGCGAATTTCTTGAGGAGGGAATTTCTGGGGCAAATGAATTGGACGGACGGCCTGCTATGGTGGAACTGCTTGGGGCGATTGCTGCAAATGGCGTGCGAACAGTCGTTGTTGAAAGGGCTGACCGTTTTGCTCGTGACCTTGTCGCATCTGAGCTGCTCCTGCGCGAGTTCTCACGCCTTGGCGTCAATGTGATCGAGGCAGAAGGGGGCAATGACCTTTCTGCTGGTGACTCAGACAATCCAACGGCAAAACTTGTCAGGCAAATTTTAGCAGCGGTTGCGGAGTTCGATAAGACCAGCATCGTCTTAAAACTCAAGGCAGCTCGCGTGCGGGCTCGCAAAGCGAAGGGCCGCTGTGAGGGGCGCAAACCATTTGGCGAGCGTGAGGGGGAAGCCGAAACCCTAGAGCTGATCCGCAACCTTCGTAGAAAGCCAAGAATGGGTAAGCGGATGACCTTTGTTGAGATTGCCGATCATCTCAACAGCGAAGGTGTCCCAACACGAACTGGTAAGCTTTGGCATGGGGAGGTCATTCGCCGTCTTCTGGGCGCGGAACGACGGGACTGAACCCAAGGTTTACGCCTAAACTCATGCTCTTTTTTCGACGGTTAAAATCTACTCAGAGAGGGAGAAAGTTGTTCATATTGAGTTCATATAAGGCTTATGAACATGATTTGCTTCTGTAGGGAGAGATCTTCAACTCCCCTCGCCTCCACCATTCTGTAAATGAACAACTTACAGATTCGGGAGGGTGCTTGTAGTGCTCGTTGTAGTACAATGTCCGCCTTCGCCTGCCACCGTCCCACCACGAAAATGCCGTATCACCACGCAGCTATCTAGCAGTAAACCGCCACTGGAGATTGCCATTATCGCGGTCAGCTGCTGCTTTGACAGCCTGTGCGAAAGCTTCACCCTCTTCAGCGTCTAGGCAACCTGCTGTGGCATGGAGGGCAGCAAGACGGCGCTCCTTGGATTTCGGATTCAAGGAGTGAACGTAAAGGGCTACATCAACGAGCGTTGGATTCGGCAGTTCGTTGAGATCCCGCAGAATGGATTCGATCACTGTCATAATTAGACCCACCACCGCTGTGAATTAAGTGCGAACTGGTTTTTCGCCAAAACAATGGCACCGCATAGGGCCTACTCCGCCGCTGCAAGTGCCAGCGTGATTCCGACTTTTTGTTCGATGGCGAAAAGGCGTGGCGCGATGTTTTGCTGGACGAACAAAGCGAGGCTTTCAAGCGAAAGCGGGGGTGTAAGGCATGATGGTGTCGGCAAGTTTGCCTTGCGGGCGTGCAACAGTGTCTGGCACTTTGGGCCGCCGAAACAAAGGCTAGTGGGAAGGGGATCAACTTTTTACGTCTCATTGTGAATGAATGCCCCAATGCACACGTCGTATGGATCAACGATGGCGAAAACTGGGACGATGATTCAATCCATAGACCCGTCGCAATCTGGGGTAGAAACGAGCGGCAGTTTCGGGCCGAGATCCGCAGGGGTATCCGACAATTGCGCCTCCGGGAACGGACCGGTGGATAGGTTGATGAAGACAGGATCCGAAAAACCACGGCGCGTCTAGGTGCATACCCCCTTGGCCGACAGATTGGGCATCAAGGTGCCGTATTCTGATAACTCGTCTTTCCTCTCGCATCGGAAGCCGAATTGAGGGTGGATCCGTTTGGCTTTCCTGAAGCAATGTTCCGCTCGTGAGCAACCAAACGAAAGCGCACATCGACCTGTGGAAAAACGCCGAAACCAGACGCCTCACGCGCACAAACCAACACCGACCATTCCCAATGTTACCAACGTTCTCTCGGCTGCAGCCGTTGCCGGCCTTGAAAGCGCCCCCAACGGGTAACGCCTCAATCCATTCTACGGAGAGTGTATCTATTCCGGCGTAAGTATATCAGCGCGCCGCACAAAACATGTCGTGTCCCTTGGTTTCTATATCTCTCGACAACTCCTGCACCCCGAGAACCTTCGCACGAACAAGCGCTGACACCATGGACGCAACTCGCACCCATTCTGAAGAATCACGTGTGCAGTACTTTGCAAGGCTGATCCGGCATGCTGTAATCGGCCGCAACATCCCCCTCGGGCTGTAGCTCCGCGGGTGACGGCCCCGGAGCGGTAGTGGCCTCGACCGTTGGCGGGGGGGCGTAATGGGGGCGTAAAAGCACCTCGGCGTCGGCTGGGTTCCAAGCCCCCTTCCCCTCCGTAGGCCCTTGAGACTGTCCCGGCCAAGCGCTGCCGTGCTTGCGAAAGTGCCCCTCAAAGGCCGACCAGTTTAAGTTCGCCACAAACTCCGAATGTTCGACAAGGATGTCGTAAGGACCTGCCCGTGAGAGTAATTTCACGACGATTGGGATCAGGTCCAAGAGGAAGAGCGTGCCGAACACCACACAAAACTGGAAGAGTCCCGCGAGCCACCGAAATTGTAACTTAGCATCTTCGGGCATGTCCGGCGGCGGAAGAAAAATGACTTTGTAGAGGCCGATCGTCTCCTCCATCGGATCAAAAATTCCATTAATCTTACCCTCTAGTCGGCTGATGGGTGGGAGGAAAGTGTCGTCATGTCGCTGCTGCGCCCGACTATGGTCTTCCTCCCTTGTTTGGGTGTGTGCATCAAGCTTGCGCAACAGTTGCGCGTGCGCTGCATCGGCTGTCTCAATTTGAGTGTTGAGTTGAGCAAGTCGGTCACGTCGGGTTTTATCGCGCTCCTTTGCCTCGTCCAAAAAGGCAGTACGTTTAGCGCTCAAGCTGTCGAGGTAGGCGTTCCTATCCGTGAGCCGCCCCTTGGCAAGAGCCTCCTCCTCGGACGCCAGTTCAGCCATCGCAGTCTTGAGTGCGAGCTCCAGTCGACGGATCTCCCCTGCCACGCGCGCATCTCTCAATTTGATGTCTTTAAGGCGCGGACCGTCTCCCGGTTTTTTTGCTTCTGGGTAAAACTCGTTTGGGAGCCCTAGTTCCTCACGTGCGGTTGCTTCCACAAGACGGCGGTGCATGGCTTGCTGCTCCTCCGCCAGCTTGCCGAGGCGCTCAAGGGTCTCATTTTGAACGTCAATCCGGGCGATGATGTTGAGGGTCGTCCCGGAAGCGGGCGCGACGAAATCAGTGGCTGTCACACGCCTCCTTTCGTCCTCCATCTTTGAGTCCGCAAACAGCTCTGGATTGAGCTGCGAACGTTCGAGGTCGGGAAGCTGGGCAGACAAACCCTCGCGAAGTTTCGTATAATCTCCGTTCAGTTTGCGACGGTCTACCTCGCTCGTATCTCGCAATTTTACGAGCTCCTCCCTCAATTGCGCCCGTCCCTGAGCCTCGGTATTTCGAAGGTCATTGAGTTTGGCCTGCAGTTCGGTCTGGTACCGGAAGCGGATGGCGGGACGGTATTGATCAAGGCAAAAGGGAAAGGCGATGGCCAAACTGACGACGCTCGCGAGTCCCAGTCGGAAAAGCACTTGAATGAGACGACGCCAAAGCGGCTGGAACGGCCGGTACAACGCGATGAGCGTCCGGTCGGTGTTGAGGATGACAAACGCCCAGAGCAGGGAAACGAAGAGGACGGGGAAAAACGGTGGATCGGAGAAGCGGCTTTTCGCGAAAAAAAACATTCCGAGAAACACCATGCTTGTGGGGACTAGAATTGTAGAACCGAGGACGGCGACGCGCTCCCGCTCTGCAGCCGGACAGAGGCGCAGCGTGTCCCAGTGCGCGCCCGCGAGCCAATAAAGGGCGCTTTGGAAACGGTTGGGGTGAACGGCCTCGTTTGCGTTTGGAGAGCGAGGTTTGTCAGAGGTTCGTGGGTCACTCATTGCTGGAAAATGTTTGAGGACAGCTTCTTGAACTGGAGCTCAAAAAGCGGCGAATGAACACCACATTGTAGCGGTGCACCCTTGCCTAACGATGCATAAAGTAGAATGGATAAGAAATTGTTTTCCACATCCCCGGCACAATTTCTTCAGCCTGGACGCGGGGGCGTTAGTGCGTCCTGCGAAGCAGTGCGCTTCTGGCTGGGTGAAAGGCCCAGCGTCATAAAGGTATAAGTAAACAACGACACCTTTGCATTGCGTTGATGTCAGCTAAGTCCATGAAATACAGACAGACTCATTTCGAGTCCCAATCCGAAAGACCAAGAGGCCTTGAAGATGGGCGAAACGGCGTCGACGAAGCGTACACAGGCGGCGCACATAGGCCGTAGGGAAGTCGCATCTTCCTGCAGAGCTGACACAGCCCCGGAAGCGCGTTTTAGAAGCGGACGACGAGATGTTTAACGCCATTGAAGTCCAAGTCGAAGGTTCGATAAAGGTGCCAGAATCGGAGAGTCCGTCGGGGTCTACCAAGGCCACGGCATGTGTGCAAAGAAGCGTTCCTGAACAGGAGAGACCCGACCCGTTCCTCTGCTGCCTGCGAGCAGGGGCCATCAACGGTCAACCAAACGAAGACGTTGTGGGAAGCGTTCCGGAGTCAGACCCGCCCATAGTAGGCGGAGACGGTAACGCCGTTCACGAGGCAAAGGGGCGGGCTGAAGAACAACGCCAGCCTGTTACTTGCCTGCCGCCCTCGCCCTGATTACTGATTTCCATCCTGGCGGCACCCAAGCTCGTGCAATTGGAATTCATCAGACTGGGATTTACGTTGGGCTAGTAGGCAGTGAGGTCTATTTGGCGGTTCTGGCGGCGCCGCGTTGAAGGCGCGCGGTTGGGTTTTTTTGTATCGCATTCGGTGGTTTCGCTTTGCTCAACCGACCGGCGTTGATGCCTCCTGCATCGGAACTGTCATTGGCAGCCTCACTGCCTGCTAGCCGTGGTGATCGCTGACGCTCGACGTCGTATAAAACATCTTTGAGGTACGGCACCGCTTAGGGGCGCGGGCGATTCTTAAGGTGTGTGCTTTAGCGAGTTCCGGACGGCTGCAAATTTTCTCAAAAACGTTTGAGAGGCAGGCGCAGGGCTCTTGTTAGCTGGTTGTGCACAGAGAGTTTCGAGAAAATAAAGGGCGCGGTCTCTTCTCGAGGTGGTAGCGGTCCCCATTTTCTCTCGGCTGTTGAAGTAAGTAAAAAGGCGCAAATCAGCTCGATGAATCCGAACATGCTGAAACTAGCGAAACGTCTTGTCTTGAGCGAGACGAAGGACAGCAACTCCCACCAAAGTAAGATCGAGGCGGGTTTCACTGTTTGCGAGAAACTGCGACAGGAGCTTGTCACGCTTTCAGGAATCTCGGGCGTGTGTGCACTTTTGAATCGGACGGTGCAACTTCTCAATAAGGAGGATGTCGTCGGCCTAGGAATCATAAAAATACGGCTGGATGGATCCTTGGAAAGGGCGGAGGTTATCAGGGGGCCCGGCGATAAAGAGGCGTTGGAAAGGGATCCCGTTATTTTACCGGCTCAGTTATTGGACCTGTTGGTTACGTTAATTGGGGAAACTCTTGCGGTCCAAATTGTCGGAACGGTTTGGCCCGAGGTGGAGCTCGCCGACATGAAACAAGATGTCGGCCAAAAGGAGGGAGCGAAATGAGACCTATTGAAGAAAAGCGGAAGGAACCACTTGCGATCCGAAAATTGCCCACTGGGGTACGCGGTTTGAACGAGATATTGGGCGGCGGTGTCCCTGAGTTTTCATTTACAGTCATCGCAGGCCTGCCGGGATGCGGGAAAACCACCCTCGCGCACCAAATCGTCTTCGCAAACGCGACCCTCGAAAAGCCTGCACTCTACTTTAGTGTCCTTGGAGAATCGTCTCTTAAAATGCTGCGTTACCAGCAGCAATACAGTTTTTTCGATGTGTCGAAGATCGGAACGGCCGTGCGTTTCATCAGCCTCGCCGACATGGCCCTCACGCAGAGCCTCGAAGTGGTGCTTCAGGAGATTATTAAGCAGGTTACGGCGATAAAGCCGGGGATTGTGGTGGTGGATTCCTTTCGCTCTTTGGAGTCGATTCACGCTGGGGTGATTCCGAAAATGGAGATGACCTCCGGACTTCAGCGCCTCTCTCAGTTTCTCGCGACTTGGGAAGCCACCACTTTTTTAGTGGGAGAATACTTCGAGGAGGATGTCCGCCTCAATCCGGTGTTTTCCCTCGCGGACGGCCTCATCTGGCTATGGCAGGTGGTAGAGAGAAATTCTGTGGTTCGGAAATTACAGGTTTTGAAAATGCGAGGGCAAGGCTCGGTGCCCGGGTTGCACACGTTTCGGATTAACGAAAACGGGGTGCAGGCCTTTTCTCGCACCTTAGGATTGTTGCGAGGCCGAGCGGAATACACGGACCGAAAACGTATATCTCTCGGTTTGCCAGAATTGGATGGGATGTTGGGAGGTGGTGCCTTCGAAGGGGATAGCATTCTAATAACAGGCCCCTCAGGGACGGGAAAATCAGCCTTGGCCACGCAGTTCATCGCAGAGGGACTGCGTCATGGGGAGGCTGGAATCATCGCAATTTTTGAAGAGCGTCCGGAAGGTTATCTAAGTCGGGCTGGCTCCTTCGGTCTTATGCTCAAGGAAGCAAATGAAAAGGGCTCGCTTGAAATCCTTTATCTGCGGCCACTTGACCTTTCTGTGGATGAAACGATGCAGGTGATTCTCGATGCAATAGACCGGCTTGGGGCGAAGCGATTGGTGATCGATTCCCTAGTTGGTTTTGAAATGGCGCTGGCTCCGAACTTCCGCGCAGATTTTCGAGAATCGCTTTATCGAATGATAGGCGCATTGACCGGAGCTGGGGTCACGGTTCTGAGCACTGTGGAGGTGGAGGACACTTTTGACGCCCTTTCGTTTAGCCACTACGCAATCTCATTTCTCACCGACGACATCATTAGAATGCGTTATGTAGAAATTAACGGCCAGCTCAGGAAAGTACTCATGGTCATTAAGATGCGTGGAGGAAACCACAGTAAAGACATTCGCGAATATGTGATAAACGATACTGGGGTAATAATTTTGCCTCCTCGAGAAACGGGCTACGATAAAATGAGCAGCGGGTTGCCGCAACAGTCAGTACAGCGGGAAGAAACACCACCGGAAAGCAAGGCCAAGCCATAGAGGAGCGGCAATGAAGGCGAATACGGATCTCATTTCGGCATCCTGCGTCATGGATTTGCCAAGGCACTGCGTTGCGTTTGCGCAATTTGCCCCGCAAGGGTTCGCCTTGGTCGAGGGAGAATCCTGCGTCGTATTGTGTGTTAATTCCGCTTTCAGTCGATTGCTTCAAAAGCCCGTGGAGGAACTTGTGGGAAAGCGGTTTGAAGAGTTGTTTGCTGATAATCACAGCTGCGCGCACGCCTTTGACCGCGTCCACAGCACAGGAAAGCCTGAACGCCACGTGGAGGTGAAAGGTAGCGAGGCGCATCCGATTTATTGGTCCTGCACTCTATGGCCGGTGGGTTCTAAAGAGCACGTAGACTATGTCATGTTAGAAATCACCCTTGTAGATGAACACCCCCAAAAGGCGCTGGAGATGAGTGAGGCGTTGCTGATGGGCAGCGTGCGGCAGCATTTGCTCGTAGAGGAATCCGCTGCTTTAAACGAGCGGCTCAGACTAGAAATAGGGGAGCGAAAGCGAACGGAAAAAGCGCTGCTCGAATCTCAATCACAGTTGAGAGATTTCTCGGCCAAGCTTGAAAGCGAGGTGATAGAGCGCACGGCGAAACTGAACGAAACGAGCAGCCAGTTGGAGGCTTTCGTTTTCATGGTTGCACATGATTTGAGGGCGCCATTGAGGGCGATGCAGGGGTTTTCGACGCTGCTCATTGAGGACGCTGGAGTTGCATTGAGCGATAGCACGAAGGATTATGCCAAAAGAATCGTGAAGGCGGCGCAGTTCATGGACGACCTGCTGTGTGATTTGCTTGCGTTTAGTCGGATTAGCCAGCAGCAGATCGAGTTGTTCCCAGTCAGCTTGGAAGAGGTCGTGCAGGGCGTCATCTCGCAACTTCAAAAGACTTTGGGAGAAACCAAGGCTCAGATCACTCTCCCCAAACAATGGCCATTTGTGCTCGGATATAAACCGATCCTGCGGCAAGTTTTGTTCAACTTATTGAGTAATGCGCTAAAGTTTAGCGCGCCGGATCGCCCCCCGCGGCTGGTAATAAGGACGGAAGAGCAGGCGGGATTTATGCGGGTCTGGGTGGAAGACAACGGCATTGGAATTCCTGCGGAGTATCAAACCGAAATTTTTCATCCCTTTACCCGACTGAACGGGGTGCAGTACGAAGGCACGGGAATCGGTCTTTCGATTGTGAAGAAGGGGGTGGAACGCATGGGAGGGAGCGTTGGTGTGGAATCCACACCCGGGAAAGGAAGCCAATTTTGGTTTGAACTCAGGAAGCCCTTGTCGCCATGAACAGGGACGGAACCATTCTTTTGGCGGACGATAGCGAGGACGACATTCTGCTGACTCGAATCGCGTTTGAAAAAGCTGGGATAAAAAACTCTTTGCAAGAAGTGCACAACGGCGAGGAGGCAATCGCTTACCTCAAGGGTGAAGCGCCTTATAACGACCGCGCTCGATTTCCGCTGCCGATCCTCCTGTTAATGGATCTGAAAATGCCGAGGAAAGATGGCTGTGAGGTGCTCACGTGGTTACGGGCTCAAAAAGGTCTCAGGCGTCTGCCGGTGATCATTCTCAGCGCTTCAATGCGTGTGGAGGATGTGACAAGGGCATTTGATAGCGGAGCAAATTCATTCTTGCTAAAGCCAAGCTCGCTGTCTGAGTTGGTTGCTGCGATAGAAGCACTCGGTAACTGGATGAAATTCAATCACTTTCCCTCGCTTACTGACGATGCTTAAGGCTGATACGAGGGTGCCGTTGCGGGCGTTCAATGGCGAAGCGCTGGATTAACGAACTAAGGGGGCGAAGCGGGCCTTTACTTCGCCTTTATCGAAGTCCCACACCATGAGCACGCCGTTGGTGCCCCCTGCGGTCAGCACTTTGCCATCACGGGGAAGTGCAAGCGCTTGCACGAAAGTGGTTGTTTGTGGGTAGAGCCGCACTTCTTTTCCGTCTGGACCGGCTAGTCGGACTTTCTGATCCCCAGAACTGGTCACGAGCGAGCCTTTGATATCGGTAAAGCGTACTGCCGTGATTTCCTTATCGAAGCCGTCTACGCTGCGGACTCGGAGTCCTGTTTTGATGTCCCAGACTTTTACTGTGTTATCCGCGCCTGCAGTCGCGATCTGACGACCGTCCGCGCGCCAGTTCAGGGAGAGCACTTGTCCGGTATGGCCTTCGAGTCCGCGAAAGACTTTACGACTGGCGCAATCGATGAGTCTTACGAGGCGGTCGGCCCCCGAGGAGGCGAGGGTCGTGCCATCGGGCGAAAACTCCAGAGCGAGCACCGCATCGACGTGGGCTTTGGGGACGTCGCCGGTTTTGCGGTTGGTGTCGAGATTCCAGAGCTGAATTTCGCCACCACGAGAAGGCTCACCGCCACCGACTGCGAGGGTCTTGCCGTCGGGCGAAAATGCGAGCGCGTTAATGCGGTCGATGAAGGGCGCTTGATCCGTGGGAGCGCCGAGATTGTGGAGGAAAGTCCATGGCGCAGAGACTTGCCACGCGGCAACCTTGGAGGCGTCGCCGCTCCATAACTGGCCCGCTTCGTCGAAGGCGAGGACGCTGCTGGCGGAATCCAGAGCGCGACCTGTGTTAAAAACGGCTGCGGCTGCGGCGTCGTTTCCGGACCACGTGGCCAACGTTCCGGCATCATCCGAACTCGCGAGCCACAATCCATTCTGGGAAAATGTCAGTCGCCTCCAAGGGCGCGCGCCATCGGTGGCCTCCTTGCGGATGCGTTGGAGCTCCGCCTCTGCGGCCTTGCGCAACGTCTCCTGTTTGGTGACGGCGTCTGTGGCGAGCTTGGCGTCTGCGAGAGCCTTTTCTTGTTCGGCGGCGGAAAGCGTTACTTCCGCTTCTGCCAAGGAGAGCAGAGTGGCCGCATTTTTTTGTGCTAATTCAGCCGCAGCGATCGCTTCATCGGTGGGAGGTTTTTCGCCCCCAGCGACTTTGGCGTCGCTCAACGTTTGGGCCGCTTTCTGTTTGGCCTCAAAATCTTTGCGTTTGGGTTCGACTTCTGGCGGCGCTTTTTTGGCGCGCTCTTGGGTGGTCTTAACGAATTTGTCCGCCTCAGTTAGAGCAGTTTTAAGTAGCGTTTCCTGAGATAATTCCACCTGCGCTTTTACGTCCGCTTGGCTGACTGCCTGATCTAAAAGTCGATTGCCCTTGCGCTCTGCAAGCGGCTTCCCTTGTGCATCCCAAATTTTGAGTGAGCCGTCCTCGGCGGCGGTAGCGAAACGGGCGCCATCCGGGCGCATGGCAAATGCGGTGATCTTGCCGCCATGTTTACAAAGGAACGGCGTTTGCGGGTTGGTGGGATTTGTAAATGTGACGGTGCCGGACTCGCTCACGATTGCAGTGCCGGAGCCTAGCATTAGAGCCGAGAGGTTTGGTGGCGGAGTGGCGGCGGGCAGGGATACCTCGCCGGGCCATGTCCACAGTTTGACTTCGCGGAATGCTCCGGTGGCGAGGGTCTTGCCGTCGGGGCTGAATGCGAGTGCCCCAATTTGGTCGGCGTGAGCCAGTTCGTTCAGCACGCACGCGCCGGTGGGCAGATGATAGATGAAAAGCCGATTTGCGCGGGAACACGCCGCGAACTGTCCGTCGGGAGTTACCGCGACGGCGAGAATGCCCTGCAAATGGGGAGGGAAGGATTGAAAGGCGATTTTGCGTTCTGCAATTTCGGGAACCTTAGCGCCCTGCTCGATCCAAAGTTTGAGAAGAGCGAGTTGTTGGGGTGTTAGATTTTTCGCCTTCGCCTTGTTGTCGCGCGGCGGCATGGCGGTGTCTGGGTCAGAGTGGAGGGCTGCGGAAAAGAGGAGGCTCTTTGCGGATTGCCCGGGA
>Ga0209597_1000708_pt1 | contig 21759 bp, 18 predicted proteins | sample M_140625_MF_Meta_FD_187316 | JGI IMG/M metagenome (GOLD analysis project Ga0209597, IMG submission 187316) | Freshwater microbial communities from Lake Montjoie, Canada to study carbon cycling - M_140625_MF_MetaG (SPAdes) (version 2) | ecosystem: Environmental > Aquatic > Freshwater > Lake... | reverse complement strand
ATCGGGCGCGCGCACCCGAAGCTTTCCAAGCTCGGCGGAGGCGGCTGGGAGAAATCACGCAAGGCCGCGGAGAAAGCGACCGCCGACCTCGCTGCGCAACTGCTGGCTATGCAGGCCGCACGCTCGACGAAGCCCGGCATCACGCACCCCAAGGACGCGGACAACGCATGGATGGGCGAGTTCGAGCGTTCCTTCCCGCACCGCGAGACTCCCGACCAGACGCGCGCGATCATCGACGTGAAGGCCGACATGGAACGGCCCGCGCCAATGGACCGGCTCATCAGCGGCGACGTCGGCTTCGGCAAGACCGAGGTAGCCCTGCGTGCGGCCTTCAAGTGTGTACTCGGCGGACGTCAGGTAGCGATTCTCGCACCCACGACCGTGCTCGCCCAGCAGCACTTCGAAAGCTTCAAAGACCGCCTCTCCCGCTGGCCGGTCTCCGTTGAACTCCTCAGCAGCTATCGCACCGCCAAACAGAAGGCCGACGTTCGGGCACGGGCCGCGGCCGGTACCTTAGACATCGTCGTTGGCACACACGCCCTGCTCTCCGATGGCACGAGCTTCGGCAAGCTTGGCCTGGTCATCATTGACGAAGAACACCGCTTCGGCGTGCGTCACAAGGAGCGGCTCAAGCAGATGCGCACCGAGGTCGACGTCCTCGCCATGAGCGCCACGCCCATCCCGCGAACGCTCTACCTCGCGCTTGTCGGCGCGCGCGACCTCAGCGTCATCGAGACCCCGCCGCGCGAGCGCCTGCCCATCCGCACCATCGTGCGCAGCTATGACGAGAAGCTCGTGCGCGACGCCGTGAAGGCCGAGCTTGCCCGGGGTGGCCAGGTCTTCTACCTGCACAATCGCGTCGAGACTATCCAGGCCGTCGCCGAACGCCTCGCCGCCTTGCTCCCCAAGGCACGCATTATCGTCGGCCATGGCCAGATGCCCGCTGGACAGCTCGAGGAAGTCATGTCGGCGTTTGTCGCCGGCGAGTACGACATGCTCGTGTGTACGACCATCATCGAGACCGGCCTCGACATCCCGAACTGCAACACCCTGATCATCGAGGGTGCCGATCGGTTCGGCCTCGCGCAGCTCTACCAGCTGCGTGGTCGCGTCGGCCGCTTCAATCGCCAGGCCTACGCCTACCTCTTCCTTCATCGCCACGCCGCGCTCGTCGGCACGGCGCATCGCCGCCTGTCCGCCATCCGGCAACACAACCAGCTCGGCGCCGGTTTCCGGATCGCCATGCGCGACCTCGAGCTGCGAGGCGCCGGCAACATCCTTGGTGCGGCGCAGAGCGGCCACGTTGCGACCGTCGGCTTCGACCTCTACTGCCAGCTCCTGCGCCGCAGCGTAGCTAAGTTACGCGGCGACAAAGGAGCCGTCATCGACCGGTGCGAAGTGCTACTAGACTTCATCGACCATACCCAGGCCGCGCTGGGCACCGAACACACGAACAGCAGCGATGGCGAAGTCCCCTTGCTGACCGCCACGCTACCCTCCGACTGGATTCCGGAGACCCGCCTGCGGATCGAGGCCTTCCGGCGCATCGCCCTCGCGCTCGATGCAGCCGAAATCGCCGAGCTCAGGGCCTCGCTCAAGGACCGCTACGGCAAACTCCCACCCGAAGCAGAGGCCCTGCTCAGCCTAGCTGAGATCCGTTGCCTGGCGGAGGAGAAAAGTGTCGTATCGGTGACGACCGACGGGGCCGTCATACGTTGCCTGTCTGCTGCCGCCGACCGCGCACCCGAGCCTATTCTCGTCGGTAACCGGTTTCCCCGCTTGACCGTGCGAGACCCCCTGCGGAAACTGAAGGAAATCCGAGGCTTCCTCTCAAGACTGCCCTCTCCTACCGATCGATGAAATCTATCCTACTATCCAGCCTACTCATCCTGATCACGACCGCCGTGTCCGCCCAGATAAAGCAGCTCACGCTTGAGGAAACCGCCGCCAAGCGCTGGTCTGAGATGCACGTCGACCGTATCGCCGCCGACGCCGACGGCACCGGCATCACGACTTCGGACATCCGCCGCCAAGTCGACCCCATCATCGGCCAGATCCGCGCCAGTACCAAGAGCGACGCCGAGTTCGATAAAGCCGTCGCCACCGTCGCAGACGAGACCCTGAACTCCATCGCCGAGCGCCTCCTCGTCATCGCCGAGTTCCGCACCAGCACCGCCCGCCTGCCCTCCTCGTACATCGACGCCGACATCGAGGAAACCATCCGTCGCGACTTCAATGGCGACCGCAATCGCTTCGTCGCCTCCCTCCGCGCCGCTGGCACCACGCCCCTCGCCCATCGCAAGTTCATCGAGGACCGCATCATCTTCGATTATATGGTCAGCCAAATCCGCCGAGCGGCGCTGGACGTCAACCCGGGAAAGATTCTGGAATACTACGAGAAGAATAAAGCCGACTTCGCGCGCAAGGAAGAGGTGAAGATACGCCAGATCACGATCACCCAGAGCGCCGCCGAGAAGCCTGAGGAAACCGCGGCCCGCGCCGCCGCAATCGCCGACGCGCTGCGACACCCTGAGAAGATCGCCGCCACGCTCGAACGCTTCAAGGTACCAGGAAAGCCGATCGCCGGAACCCCCACCTTCGCCGACGTCGCCGCGCGCGTGAGTACCGACGACTTCGCCAGCAAGGGCGGCGACACCGGGTGGCGCACCCTCGATGACCTTAACGAGATCGTCACCGCCACGCTCAAGACGCTGAAGGCTGGCGAAATCTCTGACCCACTGAAGTTCGAGGTCGGCTCCACGCCCCTCTACGTCATCGTCAGCCCGGACGCGAATCGCCCCAAGGGGTTCGCCGACGTGAACGACTCTGATGTGATGGCGGCGATCGAAAACAAGGTCCGGCAGATCAACATGAATATCGCCGTCAAGAACTGGCTGGATGAACTCCGCGCTAAGCACCACGTCGAAGCCAAACTCCGCTGAGATGAGCGCCGCCCGAGGCGCCCCTGCGGCCGCAACGGAACCCGCCACCCCCTATTCCTGCCAGGCGTTCCAGCGCCGGTGCGCCGGCGTCCTACTTCACCCGACGGCCTTACCCGGCGAAGGACCCGTAGGTTCGCTCGGCGCCGAAGCCCGTCGCTTCGTCGACATCATCGCCGCGGCCGGCTTCTCCTGGTGGCAGGTCTGTCCACTTGGCCCCACCGGCTATGGCGACTCGCCCTACCAGGCTCTGTCCGTCTTCGCTGGCAACCCCTACCTTCTCGACCTAGCGGACCTCGGAGCGCGCAAACTGCTCACGCCCGAGGAGATTGCCTCGCTGCGGCGCGGTATCGATGGACGGACCGACTACGGCCGTCTCTGGAATCAGCTGCGCCCAATGCTCCAGCGCGCCGCGCGCCGCGGCGCCGTCATCTTGAAGCAGAACGCCGCCTTCGGTCGCTTCCACGAAAAGCACGCCGGCTGGCTGGAGTCCTGGTGCCGATTCTCCGCCTTGCGCGAAGTGAACGGCTTCATCGCGCCAGACAAGTGGACGATTGACGAAGCCCCCACCAACCTCGTCGCCGAGGCCGAGGTACTGCAGTTCCTCTTCGCCGAACAGTGGCGGTCGCTTCGCGAATACGCACAGAGTAAAGGCGTCCGACTCTTCGGCGACGAACCCATCTACGTCTCCGCCGACGGATGCGATGCCAAGACACGTCCCGAACTTTTTCAGCTCGACCAAGCCGGCCGGCCGCTCTCCGTCGCCGGCGTGCCGCCCGACTACTTCGCCGCAGACGGCCAGCTGTGGGGCAATCCGCTCTATGCGTGGGACCGTCATGCCGCCGATGGCTTCGCGTGGTGGAAGGCGCGCGTGCATCACGACCTCGACCTCTTCGATGCGATCCGCATCGACCACTTCCGCGGCATTCATGATTTCTGGAGCGTGCCCGCCGGAGCGCCCAACGCTCGCGAAGGCCAATGGTTCGATGGCCCCGGGCTCGCCTTTACAGGTGCACTGGCTGGGCTCCCGCTCGTCGCCGAAGATCTCGGACTGCTCTCGCCTGGCGTAGACGTGCTCCGGACGGCCTCAGGTCTGCCCGGCATGTCGGTGCTGCAGTTCGGCTTCGGCGGCCCGCCCGAGGGCAATCCCCACTTCCCGACGAATATCACCGCCGACCGCGTCGTCTACACCGGCACGCACGATAACGATACCATAGTCGGCTGGTATGCGCAGGCCTCGGCTGAGGAACGCACGCGCGTCGAAGCGGTCTTCGGCGCGATGGACGCCCCGCATATCGCGCTCGCCGAGGCCGCGCTGGCTTCGCCGGGTATCGCCGCCTTCATCCCCGTCCAGGACCTACTCGGGCTGGGAGCCGAAGCCCGCTTTAATACGCCCGGCAATCCTCAGGGTAATTGGGCCTGGCGCATGAGCGACCTACAGCTCACCACGCTTGCGGCGACGGCCGGCGCGTGGAAGCAGCGACTGAAGGCTACGCAGCGGCTCAACGCGTAAGCCGGCGGTACTTCGGGCGACGCGGCGTATCTGACTCAAGGCCGAGACGTTTGCGCCGGTCTTCAAGATAATCGCCGTAGTTACCCTCATGCCAAACCACCGTGCTGTCGTCTTCAAAGGCGAGGATGTGCGTGGCGACGCGATCAAGAAACCAGCGGTCGTGCGTCACGATCACCGCGCACCCTGCGAAACCCTCGAGGGCGTCCTCCAGCGCGCGAATCGTGTTTACGTCGAGATCGTTAGTCGGCTCGTCGAGCAGAAGCACGTTCGCGCCTGCCTTGATGAGGCGAGCGAGGTGAATGCGATTTCGTTCGCCGCCAGACATCACCCCGACCTTGCGTTGCTGCACGTCGCCCGTGAAGCCAAAGCGCGCCGCATAGGCGCGGGCCGGCACCATGATCTTGCCGAGGTGAACCATGTCCTGCCCGTCGGAAATTGCGGACCAGAGGGGCGCGTCCGCGGGAAGCGAATCGCGGGACTGGTCGACGTAGGCGAGCTTGACCGAGTCGCCGACGGTGAGCGTACCCTTGTCGGGCTTCTCCTGACCGGTGATCATACGGAAGAGCGTCGTCTTACCCGCGCCATTGGGGCCGACCACGCCGACGATGCCGCCCGCTGGCAACGTGAAATTGACGTCTTCCATCAGGATGCGGTCGCCGTAGCCCTTGGAGAGGCCGCGGGCCTCGATGACCGCGCCGCCGAGACGGGGGCCGGGCGGAATCCAGATCTCGGCCAGCTTCTCCTGGAGATTCTGGTCCTGCGTGAGCATCTGTTCGTAGGCGCGGAGACGGGCCTTATTCTTGGCCACGCGCGCCTTGGGCGAAGCGCCAGCCCACTCGCGTTCGCGTTCCATCGAGCGCGAACGGGCGGCGGACTGCTTCTCCTCCATCTCGAGACGCTGCTGCTTCTGCTGGAGCCACGAGGAGTAGTTGCCCTTCCATGGGATACCGCGTCCGCGGTCGAGCTCGAGAATCCAGCCCGCGACATTATCGAGGAAGTAGCGGTCGTGCGTGATCGCAATGACCGTGCCCTTATAAGTTTGGAGGTGGCGTTCGAGCCAGGCGACCGTGTCAGCGTCGAGGTGGTTAGTCGGCTCGTCGAGCAGCAGGATGTCTGGCTCCATGAGCAGTAGGCGACAGAGCGCCACGCGGCGTTTCTCGCCGCCGGACAGCGCGGAGACCACCGCCTCGCCAGGCGGGCATCGCAGGGCTTCCATCGCCATCTCGATGCGGGCGTCGAGGTCCCAGCCGCCGCGCGTGTCGAGAATCGTCTGGATCTCGCCTTGGCGGGCCAGAATCTTCTCCTGCTCCTTGGCGTCGTCGGTCTCCGAGACCTTCACGAACGTCTCGTCATATTCCTCGAGGAGCGCCTTCATCGGACCCGCCGCCTGCATCACGCATGCCTGGACCGTGAGGTGTTCGTCGAGCCGGGGCTCTTGGGCGAGGTAGCCCAGAGTGTAGCCAGGCACCTGACTGATCGCGCCGTCGAATTCCTTGTCTTCGCCCGCCATGATTTTGAGCAGCGTGGATTTGCCGGAACCGTTGAGACCCAGGACGCCGATTTTGGCTCCATAATAGTAAGAGAGCGAAATATCGCGGAAAACGGGTTTCTTTTCGAAGTACTTCGTGACCCCCGTCATCGTGAAGATTACTTTTTCGTCGGCCATAGGGGAAGGTTCTGTGAAGACCCCCGGGGGGCAAGCGGAACCCTCCTGGGCGGAGGGGCTTACCGCACTTGACATCCACTCCAAGGTGCCCAAGGTAAGTTTTAGTTCACCTTTACCGAGGTGGGTCCTACCGGACCCGCTTTTTTTGTCCCCAAATCATTTCACCGAAAACCCGCACCCACCACTATGAGCGTCGATATCAAACCCTTCCTCCAATATCTCGAAAAGGAGAAGAACATCAAAAAAGAAGAGGCCTGCGCCCTGATCGTGGAGGCCATCAAGTCCTCCGTCGAGAAATCGGTCATGGCTGGACAGAACGTGGAGATCAACGCCGACCCCGTGTCTGGCAAGCTCGACGCCTTCGTCGTCCTCCGCGTGACCGACTCCGTGTCGGACCCCCTCCAGGAGATCAACCCGGTCGCCGCCGCCCTCATCGAGGCCGACGTCAAGGTCGGACAGGAAGTCCGCAAGCCCATCAACGTGGCGGACCTTGGCCGTATCGCCGCCAAGACCACCCAGCAGCTGCTCAACCAACGCTTCCGCAAAATCGAGAAGGACCAGGTCTTCCAGGAGTATAAGGACAAAGTCGGCGACATCGTCACCGGCACCGTCCGTCGTACCGAGCGCGGTAACGTCGTGATCGAACTCGGCACCGCCGAAGCCGTCCTCACTCATAAGGAACGCTGCCATGGCGACGAGTTCCGCACCGGTGACCGTATCCGCTGCCTCCTCCTCGAAATCCGCGAAGACCCCCAGCGCGGCCGCGAGTTCGTACTCTCCCGTGCCAACCCAGCCTTCGTGCGCCGCCTCCTCGAGCTCGAGGTCGCCGAAATCGCCGATAAGACCGTCATCATCGCCGCCATGGCACGCGATCCGGGCTATCGCACCAAGATTGCCGTCGACTCCCGCGACCCCAAGGTCGACCCAGTCGGCGCCTGCGTTGGCGCCCGCGGCGCCCGCGTCCGCAACATCGTCAAGGAACTCGGCGGCGAGAAAATCGACATCATTCGCTACCATGCCGAGCCGCTCAAGCTGCTTGAAGAAGCTATCCGCCCGGCCAAGCCGCGCAACGTCCGCATCGACGAACGCACGCGCTCCATCCACTTCGAAGTGGACGAAGACGACATGCGCATCGCTATCGGCAGCAAGGGCCGCAACGCGCGCCTCACCTCCAAGCTCATGGGCTGGGGCCTCAATATCCAGAAGGCCACGCACGCCGCTGAAAGCTTCGAAGCCAAGGCTGGCGACGCCGCCGTCCGCATCGCTGAGCAGCTCGGCCTCCCCGCCGAGCTCATCGCGAAGTTCGTCGGCCTCGGCATCTCCAGCGTCGAAGCCCTCGAAGGCGCGACGGTGGAAGACTTCAAGGAAAGCGGCATCCCGGCCGAAGAGGTCGAAGCCGTCCTCGCCGCCTACGCCAAGGGCCGCCGTTCGTAATCCTTCCGCACCCCACCCTATCGCCACCCTTCGCCAGCGCACATGACCGAGAAGAAGAAAACCGAAGCCAAAAAGCCCGCGCCCACGCAGCGTTTCAGCGACGTGGCCAAGGAGCTCGGCGTCGAGGTCAAGGCGCTGCTCGCCCTAGTCGACCAGTTCGTGGTCGCTCGTCCCGACTACAAAGACTACGTTTACACCGACGGAAAAAAGCCCGCGGCTTCGAGCAACTTCGGTAAGATCTACCGCGAAGACTTCCTGACCTTCGCAGCCGACAAGCTCCCGAAGAAGGCCGAGCCTGTGCCTGAACCGGTCGTCGAAGCCCCCAAGGCTCCGGAGCCGGCCAAGCCCGTTGCGCCGGTCGCCAAGCCTGGTACGCCGCCTCCGGTGAGCATGCCTCCGCGCCCGACCATCGCGCCGACGCCGCTACCGTCTGCCCGCCCCCCGGTAGCTCCGATCGTCCCTCGTCCGTCGATCGCGCCGACGCCCGCCAAGGCTGATCTGCCGCCTATCGTTGTTAGCACCCCGCCATCTATCCCCTCGCGCCCGACCAACGTCCCGCCGGTCGTCCGCCCGCCCATCGCGCCAGTTGTCAACCGTCCGGCCGCCACCGGCAACCAAGCAGCGCCCGGCAGCAGGGGTGCCATCACCGTCCGTCCGCCTATCGTAGTGCGCGACTTCGCGATCGCGCTTAACCTGAAGCCTTTCCAGGTCATCGGTAACCTGATGGAACTGAATAAGGTCGTCAGCGTTTCCTCCGTCATCGAGGAAGCCGACGCCCGCAAGGTCGCCGAACGCCACGGCTACACGCTGGAAATCCGTCACCGCGGCGAAGGTGCCCAGCCCGTCAAGAAGGTCGAAAAGCCTTCCGAAGACGATCCGGCGCTCATGACCTCACGCCCGCCCGTCGTCTGTGTGCTCGGCCACGTCGACCACGGCAAGACCACGCTCCTCGACTTCTTCCGCAAGACCAACGTTGTCTCAGGCGAAGCTGGCGGCATCACCCAGCACATCGGCGCCTACTCCGTTTCTTACCAGGGCGAAAAGCCTGAGTACAAGGGCAAGACTGTCACCTTCCTCGACACTCCCGGCCACGCCGCCTTTGCCAAGATGCGCGAGCGCGGAGCCTCCGTTACGGACGTCGCCGTGCTCGTCGTGGCGGCAGACGACGGCTTCATGCCGCAGACCGAAGAAGCCCTCAAGTTCGCCCAGAAACACGCCAGCGCCATCGTGGCGGCGATCAATAAGGTCGACGCCAAGGGCGCCAACATCGACCGCGTGAAGCAGCAGATGCAGCAACGCAACATCACCCCGGAAGATTGGGGTGGCGAAACCATCACCAGCCCGGTGTCGGCGCTCAAGGGCACCGGCATGACCGAGCTCCTCGAGTCGATCCTCCTCCAGGCTGAAGTCCTCGACCTTAAGGCTAACGCGAAGTGCCCTGCGCAGGGCGTCGTCATCGAATCCCAGATGGAGACCGGCCGCGGCCCTACCGCCACGGTCATCGTCCAGAAGGGCACACTTAAGCCCGGCGACTCGTTCGTCTGCGGTGAGACTTGGTGCAAGGTGCGTGCGCTTATGGATGAACGCGGCAACCGCATGCCTTCCGCCGCGCCCGGCGCTCCGGCGCTCGTCCTAGGCTGGGATGCCGTCCCGGCCCCCGGCACCAAATTCAAAACCGTCAAGACCGACCGCGAAGCCCGCGAGATCGCTGAAGAAGCCGCCCTCGCCGCCCGCAGGGCCGCCGAAGCGGTGCAGCAGGCACCGAACACCGGCGCCCGCCCCGGCATGACGGACCTCGAGCGCCTCATGGCTGCCCTCGTCCAGGACAAGGAGAAGGTTCTCCGTGTGCTACTCAAGGCCGACGTCAAAGGCACACTCGAAGCCCTCGAAGGCTGTCTCGTCGAAATCAAATCGAGCAAGGTACGCCTCGAGATCGTCGGCGGCTCCGTCGGCCCCGTCTCCCAGAGCGACGTCTCGCTCGCCGAGGCGGCTAAGGCGATCATCGTCGCGTTTGATACCAAGCTCGAGAACGGCGTCCAGCCACAGCTCAAGCGCACCGCCGTCCGTCTCATCACCCATGACATCATCTACGAGCTGATCACCCTCGTGAAGGAGGCTATGACCGAACTCCTCGACCCCGAAGTCCGCGAGAATAAACTCGGTGCCGCCGAAGTGCGTGCCGTCTTCCCTCTTGGCAAGGAGCATAAGGTTGCCGGTTGCATGGTCACCGAAGGCCTCATCCGCCGCGCCTCCAAAGCGCGCGTGGTGCGCGGCGGCAAGATCATCCACAACGGCCCTGTCGAGACCCTGCGTCGCTTCAAGGACGACGCCTCCGAGGTCAAGGCCGGCTTTGAATGCGGTATCAAGCTCGGCGGCTACGACGAGTACCAGCCTGGCGACATCATCGAAGCCGTCGAGATGCTGCAGACGCGTCCGTCGCTCTAAGCTTTATGTCTCAACGTCAGCTCCGGGTCGCCGAACTGGTCCAGCGCGAGGTCTCCACCGCGCTGCGCCAGAACTGGCCCACGGAAGCCGCGCTGATCACCATCACCGTCGCAAGCGTCTCCCCCGACCTACGCCAGTGCCGCGTGGGCTATGCCGTCTCGGGAGACGACGCTGTACGCAAAAAGGCCCGCGCATTCTTGAAGCGCGTGCGCACCGAACTCCGCTCGACCGTCGGCGGCATCCTGCAGATGAAGCATGCGCCGGATATTCTCTTTACCGAAGACGACATCACTGGCGGCGTGGCGCGCGTCCAAGCCCTCTTGGATGAGATGACCCGCAAGGATCGTACCACCAATCCTCCCAAGGCCGACTAAGCGGTCGGCGGAACGACTTCGGGAAAGTCTTTCAGCGCTTCGCGGACCACCGCGGCGCGCCGGCTATCGCGTCCGTCGCTGTCGAGTTCCTGGCCGGCACGCGCCTGCACGTGGGCGGGCTGGCCTTCGATCATCAGGCGGTCGACGAGGTGGCGGCGTTCTTCCGGCAGGCAACCCATATCGCAAGCCAGCCGGAGATGCGAAAGCATGTTCATCGCCTCGGAGCTAGTGAGCAGGCGCGCGGAGCGCAGCACACCGAGCGAGCGGGCGAGGCGGTCGACGAACTTCTCGCCTTCTTCCTGCGCGAGCTTGCGACGGGCGTTCCACTCCTGTTCGACTACGTTTTTAATCCAGCCACCGAGATGCTTGAGTATCGACTCCTCGGAAAGCCCGAGGGTCTGCTGGTTGGAGATTTGGAAGACGTTACCAGCGGCCTCGGTGCCTTCGCCCAGCCAGCCGCGGACTGCGAGGCCGTCCTGGTTGAGGGCGCGCGAGACCTTGTCCATGTGACCGGCGAGGCAGAGGCCGGGCAAGTGCACCATCGCGGAAGCGCGCAGGCCCGTACCGACATTAGTAGGACAGGCAGTGAGATAACCGAGCCGGTCCGAGAAGGCCAGTTTCAGCGTGCCGCCAAGGGCGTCGTCGAGCTGTTCGGCGATATGCCAAGTGCCACGGAGATGCCATCCCGCCTTCACGACCTGAATGCGCAGATGATCCTCTTCGTTAACCATCACAGAGCAGGTCTGGTCGCGACTGATGACGGCCGCACCGCTCTTACCCGCGGCGAGCTCTTTAGAGACGAGATGGCGTTCGACGAGCACGGCGCGGTCGCGGTCGCCAAGTTCACCCATGCGCAGCACGTGGCCCCGACGGAACTTCGGAAGGGCGTCGAGGGCTTCGACGCATCGGTCGGCGATTTCCTTGCGCTGCGGCACCTTGGCCCAACCCGGAAAAGGCATGCCCTCGAGATTACGGGCGAGGCGGATGCGCGTGCTGAGTACGACCGCCTGCTGCGCACCCAAGAGGTGAGTCAGTTCGTTTTCGGCGGCTAGGATGTCTTCGACGGAGGACATACTCAGGAATTCGCGAGCTGTTGCTCAAGGTCGGTAATCTCATCGCGCAGGCGCGCGGCGGCTTCGTAGTCTTCGCCGGTGATGGCTTTCTCCATCTCAAAACGGGCGTCATTGAGGCGGCGGCGAAGCTGGCCGGCAGGCAAGGTGCCCGCGGGAGCGCGACCGACATGGGAAGCTTCGTGCTGCACCTTGAGGAGCAGGCCGCCCAGCGCATCGCCGAACGTCTCCCAGCAATCCGGGCAGCCGAGCCGGCCTCGCTTGCGGAAATCGATGTCCGTGAAGCCACACTTAGGGCAAGTGAGCGTGGGGGCTGGGGATGCGGTCGTCAGGGCGTCGGCCAGCTGGAAGACGGCCGGATCGGTTGCCCCACCCTTCTGAGCGCAAGTCTCGCAGAGATGCACCTTCGTGACATTCCCATGGACGACCTGAGAGAGGTGGACCGTGGCGGCCTCCTCACAGAGCGAACACTTGATGGGCTGGGACATCTACCTTCAGAGAATGGCAAGGAGGCCAATTGGCAAGGGCAAGCGGGGAGCGGGGTTTGACTTCATAGCCAGCGTTCACTTGATGGGAGGTCGTCAGATGTCTCACAAGCCCCGCATCGTCATCACCGGCCTCGGCCTCACCGCCCCCAACGGTAATTCGCTGGGCGAGTTCCGGGCCAACCTGCTCGCTGGCAAGGCCCGTATCGCTGTAATCGACGTACGCCACATGGGCCAGCACCCCGCTGGCGTGTGTGACTTCGATACCACCAAATGGCAGAAGCGGAAGGAGCTCCGCATTGGTACCCGCGTGGGGTCGATCTCCATCTTCTGTTCCCGCGAAGCACTCGGCGACTCCGGCCTCGACTGGGATAAAGTCGATAAATCCCGCGTCGGCGTCTACCTTGGCATCACCGAACACGGCAACGTCGAGACCGAAAACGAGATTCATAACATCTCCCAGTTCGGCAACGACACCAAGTATTGGACGCATCATCACAACCCCCGCACCGTGGCGAACAACCCGGCCGGCGAGGTCACGATGAACATGGGAATCACTGGCCCGCATTACACCATCGGTGCCGCCTGTGCCGCAGGTAACGCCGGCCTCATCCAGGCCGCCCAGATGCTGCAGCTCGGCGAGGTCGATATCGCCTTCGCCGGCGGCGTCTCCGAATCCATCCACACCTTCGGTATCTTTGCTGGTTTCAAGAACCAAGGAGCGCTCGGCGCCCATGAGGACCCGACCAAGGCCTCCCGTCCCTTCGATAAGAACCGCAACGGCATCGTCATCTCCGAAGGTGGCGCCATCTACGTCCTCGAGCGCCTCGATGACGCCCTTGCCCGCGGCGCCCGGATCATCGCCGAGATCGCCGGCTGGTGCATCAACTCCGACGCCACGGACGCCGTGCTGCCCAACCCTGAGCGCCAGTCCGAGTGCGTCCGCATGGCCCTGAAACGGGCGGGCATGAAGCCTCAGGATATACACATAGTCTCCACCCATGCCACCGCGACGGCCCTGGGGGATATCCAAGAATGTACCGCCCTCCGGAACGTCTTCACTGACTGCCCAGACACCAAAATCAACAACACCAAGAGCTTCATTGGCCACTGCATGGGGGCGGCCGGCGCCCTTGAATTAGCGGGAAATCTGCCCTCTTTTGAGGATAATTGGGTACACCCGACCATTAATATCGATGAATTAGACCCCGAATGCGCCATGCCGGGCTTGGTGGTCAACCAGCCGATCAAGGTCGCCCGGGTGAATACCATCCTAAACAACTCTTTCGGCATGCTCGGCATCAATTCCGCCCTCATTGTTAAGAAATATGGGGTTGCCTGACAGAGTTTGGGCGTTTCAAACAGACCCTGAAAACATGACTAAGGACGACATCAAGCAGGTGGTTCTCGATATCATCGCCGACATCGCACCGGACGAGAGCCTAGCCACCGTGAAACCGGAGGTCCGCCTTCGCGACCAGCTCTCCCTGGATTCCATGGACTTCTTGGATATCGTTATGGAACTCCGCAAGAAGCACGGTATCGAAGTCCCGGAAGCCGACTACGTCCAGCTGGCCTCCCTTGACTCCTGCGCCAACTACCTCCTCCCGAAGTTCCAGGCCAAGGGCAAGTAAGGGCTAACCCATATCCCCCCTCAAAAGACCGCCCCCAAGGCGGTCTTTTGCTTGGAGGCGTCCGCAACCCTCCGCTCCCAGCGGTGTTCTTGATTTGCCCACCCTCCATCCCCCACCCACGCTCCCGACTGTGCAACTCGTCCGCCTCCTCCTCGTCGCCTCCCTCACCCTAACTGCCCTCCCGGCCTTGGCCGAGACCGTCCAGCTGCGTCGTCCGGGTAATGCCACCATCATCACTTTCGAGTACATCACTCAGGACGAGACCGCCATCATGGTGAAGCGCCTGGATTCCGACGCCGTCCTAAATTACAAGTGGGAGGACCTCGATCTCGACTGGATCAAGAAGAATAACCCGAAGGTCTGGGCCGAACGTGAACAGATGATAGCCGAAGCCAAGGCTGAGAAGAAAATGACCAAGAAGGAAGCCGAGGCAGACCCCTTCGCCCAGGAGGTCTCCGCCAGTGATATGAAGTCATTCCTCGCTATCCTATCCATCTCTCTGCAGGACGGCCTTAAGGGGGTGAACCTCAGCTTGAATAAGGTCGAAGTAGTATGCGCAGAGTTTCAGCTCGAAGAGGCCCAGTTCTGGGTCGGCTACGAAGATCTCAAACGTGCGAGCAAGATCGCCGGTAAGAATGAGCCGAACGTCAGGGCAGAATCTGCGGTCGAGGAACCCAAGGAGAAAGCCGGCAAACCTTTGAGCCCGAAAGCCAAGGCCGCCGCCGCTAAGATTAAAACCCGCTCCGCAGAGAGCCAAGCCGCCGAGGCCACCGCGAGGAAAGACTTTGAAGCGGACGCCCGGCCCTTCAACACGTTTGGCTACCTGCGTATGCTCGCCGAAGGCGGTAGCAGGGCTAAGCCTGTCTGGATGATGCTACGCCGCGCTACGGCCGACCGCGAGGCGATGAAAAAAGTCTTTGATAAGTACGCCCAGATGGCTGGCGACCTCGCCGAAAAGCCCGAAGCCAAGGCCTCCAAGGGCGAACTAATAGTCCTCAAGAAGGCCCTCGAGAATTGCGCCGAGTCAATCGGCAAGGTCAGTCGCGAAAATATCGCCGTCGAGGCTCGCCTGCAGACGGACTGCCGCACCCTGCTGACCTTGGCGATGCGCTGAGTCTCCACCTGATCATAATCAAAGAGTCCGGCCGCCTCCCCGAGGAAAGACGGCCGGTTTTGAATGGTGGAGCCTATCGGGCTTGAACCGACGACCTCTTGCATGCCATGCAAGCGCTCTACCAGCTGAGCTAAGGCCCCGTTAAATGGGAAGTTAAACAAACGTGACGTTAAGGGCACGGTCAACGCTTTTTTCCCACCCTTCCTAGTCTCTGGTTGCCAATGGGCGGTGGCTGCTTTGCCTTCCCCTCGTGGAAGAGTCCGAAAACCAGCCAGAACCAGCCGAACAGGGCGTCGAAGCCCAAGCCAGCAGCCAAGGCGGACGCAGCCAGGGCGGTATCCGCATCGAAAAAGATTTTATCGAATCCTTGCCTGTCGGCGAGTGGAACGGACCGATAGAACTGATCGAGTCAGAGAAGGACGCAGAAAAGGCCATCGCCTCCCTCGCCCGCGACCGCGTCCTAGGCTTCGATACAGAAACCAAGCCTTCGCACACTCGCGGCGAATACAACCTGCCCTCGATTCTGCAGCTGGCCGGTGAGCGCCACATCTTCGTCTTCCGCCTCGACCACTGCGGCGGTATCCCCCTCGCCTTTCCGGTCCTCTGCAACGAACGCCAAGCCAAGGTCGGCGTCGCCGTTCGCGATGACGTCAAGAACCTCCGCGCCCGCGCGCCGTTCGACGACCGCGCCTTCATCGATATCGCCGACCACACGAAGAAGACCGGCCTAGTGAACACAGGGCTCCAAGCCCTCGCCGCCCATTTCCTGAACTTGCAGATGAAGAAGTCAAAGAAGGTGCAGACTTCCAATTGGGCCAAGCCGCTCGATGAACGTCAGATCCAATACGCCGCCAACGATGCTTGGTTCAGCCGTGAGCTGTTCCTAAAGCTCGAGCAGGACGGCCTGATCCCGCGGTTCGAATGAACCCGGAAGCCACCCGCGCAGCCGAGGCGTTGGGATTGGACGCCACCCGCCGGCACATCTTCCTCTGCGTAAAGTCGACCGAGCAGACCTGCTGCGGCGGAGAACTCGCGGCGAAATCCTGGGAGCACCTGAAGGTCCGGCTGAAGCAGCTGGGTCTGTCGGACAAAGGCGGTATCCAACGCACCAAGGCCGACTGCCTGCGCGTCTGCGTCGCTGGACCCGTTGCCGTGGTCTACCCCGAAGGCGTCTGGTACGGCCAATGCACACCGGAGAATCTCGACCGTATCATCACTGAGCACCTCGTCGGCGGGAAGATTGTCGGAGACCTCCACATCGCCGGGCCTAATTCGGCTTAGGCTCTTTTTTCTTCGGGAGGTCGACCTTCTGGGTCAGCGCCCGCAGTTTTGGGTAAAGTTCGGCGTAAGGCACGTCCTGGACGGCTGAGCCCGACTTCACGGCCATCGAAGCAGACACGCCGGCCGACTCGCCGAGGATCATCCAGACGGGCTCCATCCGGATGGAGGTCATAGCGATATGGCTGGCAGACACGCACACGGGCACGAGGAGGTTGGAGCACTGGGCCTTATTCGGGACGATCGACCGATAAGGAATCCGGTAGATGCCACGGTGCTCCTGCTCGAGATAAAGCATGGAATAATATCCACCCATCAGCGCGACCTTACCGTCGAGGGCGACGGTCGTATAGGGCCATTCGTCGACGCCGTACGAGGCCAGGCCGACGGAATCGGCAGGATTGGTCCGTCCTTCCATGTCCTTCTGGGTGACGACGTAATCCGAGATCATCCGACGCGCCTCGCGGACGTAAAGCTGGTGCGGATAGCCCTTAGTGTCGTCGAACGCGCCTCTCTCCAGGCCGGCGCTGAGCGCGATTTCCTTCTGCTTCGCCGGTACCGACGGGTCGGTCCGTAGGAAGTGCGTCATGCCGCGAACGAAGTCCTGCTGCTCCTTCCAGATTTTGGCTCTGGTTGCGTAATCGCCGTTCGGGTAGCTAGCGTTATGACCGTAGTTCGTCGGCGCAAACAAGGCTCGCGCGAGATTACCGGCGCCGCCCGAATAGACGCGACCGCCGCTCTTCTCCCAGCCGTCGACCTGCCCGCGCATCACGCGGCCAGAAAGGATATCCACCCCCTGCTGGAACGCCCGACGATAGAGCTCGAACTGTTTTGGGTCGTAGTTCGCCGGCGGCTCGATCGGCAGGCTTTCGCCCTTGAAGACGAAGCGCCAGCGGAAGCCGTAACCCATCGTAAGCTTATCCGCTTCGCCGACCGTAGCGACGGGCGTCGACTGCAGTCCCGGTAGTAGGCCGCTCTGCGGATCTCCGGCCTTCACGTAAGGATCGATCGCGTAGACCGACATCGGGGGCTGTGCCCCAGCCAGACTCTCACCGTAGGTCGACTTCGCCTCGCGTCCGAAGGTATACGCGACGTTGGAGCGGGCCATGAGGTCGCCTTCGTAGGAACAATCGATGAAGACCTTCGCCGTGATCGTGCGGGCTGCGGCTTTGGTCGGCAGCGCCGGCGGGCAGCCGGTTTCGTCGAAGGGTGCCAGGTCCAAGGTGATCGCGCGGATGACGCCCGCAGACTTTTCGACCGCGCTGACCCGATGCTCGAAAAGCACGGCGACGCCGGCAGACTTGAGCATCTCGGCAAAGACCGCGCGATACTGGGCATCGTTGTAATCCTTCTTCAGGATAGGCCGGGTCGAACCGCTGACGGCCTCTTCACGCCCCCAGTCGATGTGCATCAAGCCACCGCCGGTCATCCCACCCAGCCAGCGGCTCGGCTCAACGACGATGACTTTAGCTCCTTCCTTTGCAGCGGCGCAGGCAGCCATCACGCCGCTCGCATTACCGCCATAAACACATACGTCATAGAGCTCGGGTTTTTCAGCACGGAGCACCGAAAATCCGAGGAGCAAAGCGAGGACGAGACGCATCATAGGGATACACCCTTGCTAGGGTGCCCCGCTCAAAAGTCAAAGCGCGGCTTACTTCAGCGCCTTCTCGATGGCCTTCTCGAGTTCTTCGGAGTCAGGCTCAACTTCGGAACTGAAGCGGGCGATCAGCTTACCGTCTGCGCCGATGAGGAACTTGTTGAAATTCCAACCCACCGGCCCGGGGTGCCCGGCGTCCTTGCCGGTGAGTTTCTCGAAAAGCGGGTGCGCGTCATTACCCTTGATGGCGACCTTAGCGTACATCGGGAAGGTCACCTTGAAGTTCGTCTTGCAGAACTTCTTGATGTCTTTCTCCGAAGCCGGCTCCTGGCCGCCGAAGTCGTTGCACGGGAAGCCCGCGACGACGAGGCCCTTGGTCTTGAAGTTATCATACAGCGCCTGAAGCCCCGCATACTGACGGGTGTAGCCGCACTCGCTGGCGACGTTGACGACAAGCCAGGCTTTGCCGCCCTTGACGACCCCGAGGGTGGTCGCCTTGCCGTCGATATCCTTCACGGAGACACCGAGCAGTCCGGGAGCTTTATCGTCAGCGTGCAAGGAAGTCATGAGTATCGTCAAAGCTAGGGCGAGGAGTCGCATAAGCAAATCGTAGCCATGGCCGACCCGGTGGCAAGCGGACGCCGCCTATTCGTCCTCCGAATCCTTGGCCCAAACGGCCGTCAAAACGGCCCGAAAAGCGTCCGCATCGACCAAGGTGTCTGGACGGTCGATGATTTCGATGCAGTCAGCGTTTTCCCAATACTCGCCCTCCTTCTTCACGTTCCAGAAAGCCAAGGAGAGCGCCTGCCAGAGTTCGAAGCCCTGGAGCTTGCCGCGCGGCATCCAGGCGACGGCCACGGTTACGTCTTCGGTCCAGTCCGACTCTTCCCAGAGCACGTCGAACTTGCCGCACTCGCTGGGCCCGAGGAACTGCGTCACGAACTCCGTATGCTGCGGACCCGCGTCGAGGAAATAACGGCAGGCCACTTCGCGGGCGGCCGGCTCGAGGTCTTCGCCGCCGTCGTCATGATAAGTAAAAGGCTGCACCATACCTCACGGTCGGAGGCCGAAGCGGCTTCGGCAAGTCAGGATTCGCGGCGCGAAGACCAGGCCAGCACCACCCACCCTGCGATCAGGAGCGACCCACCGATCGGCGTGATGGCGCCGAACCAACGAGGCGCGCCCAAGGCCATCGCGTAAAGCGTCCCGGCGAAGGTCACGGACCCCATAGCCCAAAGGAGCGCCGGCAAAGCAGAGCGCCCGGCGGTCGCGCCGATGGCGACCGCATGCGTCAGCAGATAGAAGGTCGCGGTCTGCCACCAGCCCGCCGCTTCGGGGATCAGGGCAAGGCGCTCCTTGAACCCATGGGCGCCGAAGGCCCCCAGCGCGATGGCGATCGCGCCGAGGAGGCCCGCGGTGACCAGACGATTCATCGCTTAAGCGCCGGCGTCGGCGCCGCTCTTCTTCTGCGTGAAGACGAGACCCTTCTCGCCGACGGACACGATGACCGGCTCTTCCTTATTGTAGTCGTCGCGCAAGATGGATTCGGCCAGCGGGTCCTCGAGAAGACGTTCGACCGCGCGACGAAGCGGGCGGGCACCGTATTTCTCGTCCCAGCCGTTTTCGACCAGGTAGCCGCGGGCGGCCTCGTTGACCACGAGCTTCACGCCGAGGTCGAGGAGACGTTTGGCGACCTTGTCGACCTCGATATCGACAATCTTGGTCATGTGCGTCTTCGCGAGCTGCTGGAAGATGACGATATCGGTGAGGCGATTGAGGAACTCCGGCTTAAAGGCGCGCTTGGTCTCGTCCATGATACGCTCCTTGAGCTTTTCGTAGTCGCGGGTGGAATCCACGCCGACGTCGAACCCGACCGAGTTGTTGCGCTGTAGCACATCGGCCCCGACGTTGGAGGTCATGATGATGATCGTGTTACGGAAGTCGACGACGCGGCCAAGGGAGTCGGTGAGGCGGCCGTCTTCGAGCGCCTGCAGGAGGAGCTGGATGACGTCCGGGTGGGCCTTCTCGATTTCGTCGAAGAGCACGACGGAGTAAGGCTTACGACGGACCGCTTCGGTGAGCTGGCCGCCTTCGTCGTGACCGACGTAACCGGGAGGCGAGCCGATGAGGCGGGAGACCGTAAACTTCTCCATGTACTCGGACATGTCGATCTGGATGACCGCTTCCTTCTCGCCGAACATACGTTCGGCCAGGGAGCGGGCGAGGAGCGTTTTACCAACGCCGGTAGGGCCGAGAAAGAGGAAGGATCCGATCGGGCGACGGGGGTCCTTGAGGTCGGCACGTGACCGACGGAGGGCGCGGGCGACGACTTCGCAGGCACGCTCTTGTCCGATGACGGCCGTCTGCAGATCCGTCTCGAGCTCAAGGAGCTTCTTGGTCTCCTTCTTCTCGAGCCGGTTAAGGGGCACACCGGTCCAGTCGGCGACGATGTGGAGCATCTCATCTTCACCGACGATAATGCGCTTCTCGTCGCGCTTCTTGCGCCACTCCTCGAGCATCTTCTCGCGCTTGGCGCGGAGTTTCTTCTCGGTATCGCGGAGATTAGCGGCTTCCTCGAACTTCTGGTGGCGGGAGGCGTCTTCCTTCTGCTGCACGACCTTGTCGATCTCGGTCTGCACCGTGTCGATGTCGGCCGGGACGTTTAGGGAACGGATACGAGCGCGGGCGCCGGCCTCGTCCATGACGTCGATCGCCTTGTCCGGCAGGTGACGGGCGGTGATATAGCGATGCGAGAGACGGACGGCGGCCTCGATGGCGGCGTCGGTATATTCGCACTTGTGGTGCTCTTCGTACTTCGAGCGGATACCGCGCAGGATGAGCACCGCGTCCTCCGGGGTCGGATCGTCGATCTTGACGGACTGGAAGCGGCGTTCAAGGGCGGCGTCCTTCTCGATGTGCTTGCGGAACTCGGAGAGCGTGGTGGCGCCGACGCACTGGATTTCGCCGCGGGAAAGGGCCGGCTTGAGGATGTTGGAAGCGTCCATCGCACCTTCGGCGGCACCAGCGCCGACGATTGTGTGCATCTCATCGATAAACAGGATGATATTCTTGGCCCGTTTAATCTCGTCCATGATGCCCTTAATGCGCTCTTCAAACTGACCGCGATATTTCGTACCAGCGACCATCAGGGCGAGGTCGAGGGTGATGACCTTACGGTCGAGGAGGATTTCCGGGACGATGCCCGAGGCAATCTCCTGTGCGAGGCCTTCGACGATGGCGGTCTTACCCACGCCAGCTTCGCCGATGAGGACGGGGTTGTTCTTCGTGCGACGGCAGAGAATTTGCACCACGCGGCGGATTTCTTCTTTTCGGCCGATGACCGGATCGAGTTCGCCCGCCTTGGCGAGTTCGGTGAGATCGCGGCCATAGGTCTTCAGTAGTGAGAGGCGCTCGTTGCGGCCAGGCCGGGAGGCCTCCTCAGAGGAAGATCGGCGTGAGGGAGGCGGAGTATCTTCAGAAGCATCTTCGGAAGGTGGTGGCGACTCGCCGTCCTTCTTCTCCGATTCGTCGGCGGCGGAAGGATCGATGTCGGCGAGGATTTCCTTACGGCAGCGCTCTAGATCGACGTCAAGCTGCTGCAGGACACGAGCGGCAACGCCCTCACCTTCCTTCAGGAGCCCGAGGAGAATATGTTCGGTACCGACATAAGCATGGCCGAGAGCGCGAGCTTCGGTGACAGCATGAGCCATGACCTTCTGCACGCGCGGTGTGAGCGGAATCGTGTCGGGAGCCTTCGCTTCTTCCGGACCAGGGCCGACCTGCTTCTCAACGGCGCCACGGACCGTCTTGAGGTCGAGGCCCATGCGGCCAAGGACGTTGACGGCGACGCCCTCGCCGAGCTTGATGAGCCCGAGCAGGATGTGCTCCGTGCCGACGTAGTTATGATTAAACCGGCGGGCTTCCGCCCGGGCCAGTTCCACGACCTTGCGGGCGCGGGGAGTGAAATTATTGTTTTTGTCCTTATCCATAGAAAGAGGGTTTTAGGCTAAACGCCCGTAGGGGGTAGTAGCAGGGACTATGCCCGAAGTGCGGATTGGTTCAAGCGTTCCCCCATGTTGGCAAAAACCCCGCCTTTTGCCTTTGCCAGTCAGGGGCCCCGACTGTTTCTTAATCCTTCAAACCATGGGTATCAGCATGCAAGCGGCGGGCGAGGCCCTCCGAGACCTCGTCAAGGGTCTTAAAGGCC
>Ga0209597_1000706_pt1 | contig 21772 bp, 20 predicted proteins | sample M_140625_MF_Meta_FD_187316 | JGI IMG/M metagenome (GOLD analysis project Ga0209597, IMG submission 187316) | Freshwater microbial communities from Lake Montjoie, Canada to study carbon cycling - M_140625_MF_MetaG (SPAdes) (version 2) | ecosystem: Environmental > Aquatic > Freshwater > Lake... | reverse complement strand
ACACATCCTACTCATTGTGGTTATTGTAATCATTGTCAAAAACAAATTATTACTGAAGATGATATGGCTGTTAAATCTACTGATGATGGAAATGCTCTATATTGTAAGAAATGTTTTGATGAAGATAAGATGCTTAATGATATGATGAGAGATTTTATGTCTAAAAATAAACTTACACCTGCTGAAAAAGCTAGAGATAAGGCTAGAGATAAAGCTACTAATGAAAAGTATAAATTATGGTTATTAAAAGAAGAAAAAAGAGAAAAAGAAGCTGATGAAAAATATAGCAAGCTTTTAAAGGAAAGATTTGATAAATATAAAGATTTAGAATAAAGTATGAAATGGAAAAACGGAACAATTAGTCTAAAAGTTTTTAAAGGTTTAAACTTAAAGGTATGATTTTTTTTTCATACTTTTTATATACTCTTCTTTTTTATTTTATAAATAAAGTTATTCTTCCAAATCATACTTTTTATATATACTAAGTAATTTATAGTATTATTTTAAAAATTGATAATTATATATATAATAAATACATTACCTATGGAATACATATTACAAGACTATATTGATAATCGTATTGAAAAGACATATGACCCTAATGATAAGATACTTGCTTGTTGTATTCAATATGATGTTTTACTTATTGCTAAAAATAATGATATACATTATAGTTGTCGTGAAACATCTAAATTTCTTTTAAAAGATACTAATATAAAAAGAAAAGTTTCTGGTGGTAGTCAATACTATACTGGATTGAAATACAAAAATGATTAATCACTATCTTCTTCACTTGAACTTTCTTTACTTTCTTCTTCTTCATCATCACTTGAAAAATGAAGTTCTTCTATATAATCTTCTTGTAATCCTTGATTTACATATCCTATTTTCTTATCTATTTTATTTGGTTCTGGTAATAAACTATAATCAATATTAAGTCTTTGTTTAACTTCTTTTAGAATTTGAATAATTTCTTCTTTATTTTTCTTAGAATAATTTAAAACTAATAATTCTCCTTTATCATTCTTATTATTTTTGATTATAGTTCTTAATTGACTTATTGAAAATACTTCAAATATAATATTCTTATTTGTTAAAGAAGTTTGATGATAATATATTACTTCCCATTGTTTATGATAAGCACTTCTAATATGTTTTCTATAATTTGCATCTTCTAATCCTGCTATATCACTTACTACAAATATTTTACCACATTTACATTTATTATTAAAAGCGTGTGTCATGCGATGTATTTTACTTCTATCATTTGAAACTCCTTCTGTTATTTCTTCTCCTGTTATAAGGTCAAATTGTTTTGCTTTACAATTCTTTACACAATGTTTGCAATTTAAACTAAATCCTGTTTGAGTAGATGTATCTATTTCTCTATAAGATATATCATAAGGACAAGGTAATTTACAACTACCACATAATCTTTTACAATCATCTTCAGTAAAACCTATTTTTATTAATAGTTTTCTAATTTCATTACATCTTTTCTTATATTTAGCTGCTTTCTTATCTTCATTTCTTAATCTCATTTCTTCAAATTTTAATCTTTCTCTTTCTTGTCTATTTCTTTCTTTTAATTCTGCTGCTTTTGCTTTTGCTTCTATTTTACCATTTACTTCATCTTCATCTTTCATAGATAATATAGCATTTATTTTATCAATCATTTCCTGACTATCACCTGGTTTTGCTTTATATAATCTTTCATTTGGATAAATAAGATGTCTAGGAACTACTTGGTCTCCTCTTATAAAAGTAGGACGAGTGCTAAATAAAGGAATACCCATTGGAACATCATATTCATCCATTTTTTGATATATATACATTTATAACATATAAATAATCATTTTTTTTTTTAAGTAATTTTATAATAATAACTACTATAACTACTATAACTACTATATACTAAAAAGTATGATTTGGAAGAATAACTTTATTTATAAAATAAAAAAGAAGAGTATATAAAAAGTATGAAAAAAAAATCATACCTTTAAGTTTAAACCTTAAAAAACTTTCACACTAATTGTTCCGTTTTTCCATTTCATACTTTTTTAGAAAAAAAATGATTAATTCATTATATAATATATCATTATATAATGTTTGAGGCTAAGTTTATTGAAATGATTACTCACTTTCATCAATATGATAAAAAAATAAAAGAATTTAATAAATTGTTGTCAATTAGAAATGTGCATAATGATAAAGATGTATTAAATACTATACAATTAGAAATAAAACAATTAGAATTATATTATGAACTACATGGAGAATTTAATAACTATTATTCTAGGTTCTATTTTAATTATTACAAAAAAAAATCAGGGATTAAATCCAGATGAGATTGATGTTATATACTATTTCTAACTATATCACTTATACTAAGTTCTAATGTAGGTTTATTCCAGAGTAAGTTCTTAGCCCAATAGGCATTAGTTAGGATGTTGTTATTATCTTCTTTATGATGTCGTAATAAATATAAACGCTTCCTCTCATCAGCAAGAGAAGGAGAACTTCTATAATATTGGATATAATCTGCGTATCTATTATCTCCCACGTGAAATGTCTTAACTTTAATACCATCTTTATATATAACTACTTTTAATTTTTTATTTTTATTATTACTTTCACTTACATCAAAAGTATATACCATCTATATAAATAATCTAAAATAATCATATATAGATGAAGGAACTTACATTATATAAAATTGGTATAGGAATGTTTTGTATATGGGAGACTTATTATACCTATTGGTGGTTCTCAATATATAAAGAACTTAAAAAAAATGATTAATTATATTATATGATAATGTATTACCAAGATGTTTGAACGTGAGTTTATTGAAATGATAATAAATTTTAAAAAATTTATAAATGAATTTAAAAAATCAAGATTTCTACAAGGATGTAGAAAAAAACCAAATAAACCTAATATGCAATATGATGTAAATTTAAAATTAGAACCATATAAATTATGGTATGATTTGCATCAAAAATTTACTGAATACTATTGGAATTTCTATTTTTCATTTTAAAAAAAAATGATTGAAATTGATATAAAGACTAATATAATGTTTGACCCAAAGTTTGTAATACTACTAATCAAATATAATGAATATGAATTACTTGTATCAAATAATCGTGCCAATTATAGTCTAATGGAAGCAAAAATGCGAAGAAACTATAGTAAAATAAAAAGAAATTTAATGGAACCTATGGATATATGGGAAGATTGTAATACTTTCATAGAAAATAATCCAGAATTCATAGAATACTATGATAATTGGTATTGTAATTTTAATCAAAAGTAAGAATAACTTTCTTATCAATCATTTCAAATTTTATATCCAATTCTTCTTTACCAATACCAAAATGTTTTAACATATATCTCTTTTTGTTATAGAACTTTTTATGGTCTCTATCATAGTATTGAGGCATTATACTAAAAGAAAATAATAATTATTTATATAAAGTAAATTAACCATAATACTTATTTTGTAAAAGATTATATGCCCATCTAACATCTTCAGGAGCAACTCCTTTTTTAGGAGCTATTACTCCTTCATCAGTTAAATATCCTTCATTTCTTAAAAACTTTTGAACTTCTTCTTTAGACCATTTATTAACTTCTGCTTCATCATATTTATAATTAAACTCAGGAACTATCTTTTCTATTCTTTTAATTAATTTTATAATTCTTTCATATTCTAAAGCATACATATAAGCATCTTCTGTCAATTGATATATTTTTTGTTGATTTCTAAATGAATATGGTTTATCTTGTAATGGTTTAACTTTATTAGCAAGTTTAAGTCCTTCACCTCTATTTAGTTCAGCGTCTTCAGTCCATAATTTAATAGCATTTTCTTTTGTATAATTATTTTTAAAATAGTTAGGTTCTTCTTTTTCTCTCTTTTCATTTTCAATTTTTTTAGCCATTTTTTTAATTTTAGTCATTTGAGTTTCGTGATTAGTTTCCAATGCTTTCTTCTCTTCTGCTTCTTGAAGAAAATTTAATCTTTCATTACTGTCCTTTGCTACTTTCTCAAATAATTTCTTAGCTAAATTTTTTCGCACTATATTTCTTACTATACGACCTTTATAATTCCTTGCTATTATATCAGCAGCTGCTTTCTTTTTTTCTTCATCTAAACTTTTATTTTTAACATTTCTTACTAATTTTTGTATTCTTTTAGCAGCTGCATCTTTAACTTGTTTATCAGTTAATGTCTTAATATCTTCTCTTTTTTTCTGTCTTCGTGCTTCATATCTATTTAAGTCTATTTGTCTTTGTTTTTGTATTCTTTCAGCTTCTTGTATTTTTTGTTTTCTTAATGCTTCAGTTTCAGCTGTATCTGTATTAATATTAATTGTTGCAGTAGGTTTAAATTGCATATTTTGAAGTCCATATTTATTTAAAGCTTCTTGAACTTTTCTTTTTCTTCTTATATTTTCAAGTGTCTTTTTAGCTAATACATTTTTAATATTTCTTTGTATAATTTCACCAGCAGCATTTACTCTTGCTTGTTCTTGTCGTAAAACTTCTACTTGCTGTGTTGCTAATCTTGTTCTTATAGCATTATTTATAATTGAAGCAGCATTTACTCTTCCTTGTTCTTGTCGTAAAACTTCTACTTGTCGTGTTGCAAATCTTGCTCTTATAGCATTATTTATAATTGAAGCAGCAGCATTTGGTGCTAATGGTGGTGGAGGTGGAGGTGGTGGAGGTGGAGGTCCTGGAGGTGGTGGAGGTGGAGCAAATCCTGCTGGTGGAGGTATTGGTTGTTGTATTAAATTTCTTCTTGGTATATTTTCCTTTGTTTCATAACTTTCATATTTGGAAGTTCTAGGAACTCGTTGTATCTTAATATTACTTTTAGAATTTTTAGTTAAATTAATAGCAGTCTTTCCATTATGGAAAGATAATTGATGTCTAACAGGTGTAGTAGTATCCCATAAATGAAGTTTATTCTTACTATCCTTTCCAATCATCTTAGGAGGAACTGATATAGTAGTTGAACCAAAGGCTACATATTTTTTTGAAGGCATATCTATATAAATGCGATATTTTTCTTTAATTTTAATATTTTATAATTATAAATGAAAGGTAATATATATGCCATTAAATCACTATCATCAAATCATATCTATATTGGATGCACTAAACAACCTATATCAGTAAGATTTAGTAAGCATAAATATGATAGTAGATGTAATCATCGTATAAAACCATTACATAAGATTATAATGGCTAATGGAGGATTTGATAATTTCTATATAAAGACTTTAAAAGAGATTACTTGTAATTCATTGGATGAACTACGAGTAATAGAAAAAAAGATAATACAAGACTATCGTAATAATAAAGACTTCTCATTGATGAATAGTCAATTGAATTAATTAATATTATTTCTTTGTCTTTCTAATAAAAGCATTATAAGCCCATCTAATATAACCTTGACCTTCAGGAACTTTAGAATAATCTATAACTTTACCTTCTAGAACTCCTGAATCACGTAAAATTTGTTCTAATTCTTTAATAGATAAATCATTAATTTCATCTTTAGTCCATTCACGACTGGTTTCTTTTGTTTTAGCTTTACTTTTAGATTTTTCTTTAGCTTTTTGTATTGCTTCTTCATCTCTTGTTTTCTTATCAGCAGCAAGTGCTTTAGCTTCAATATCTAAATATTCTTTTTTAACTCTATTAAATAATTCCCATTCAGGCTCTGTAGTTGCTAATATGCCATCAAATTCATTTTTGGATAATTTATTTTTCTCTAATATAAATTTAGTATATAATTTATATATCTTATCATATAATCTATCTCTTTCACTAATAGTCAAAGAATTACCAGCAAAATCTCTAAGCCATAAATCACTAATTTCTTCTTCTAAATCATTTATATTAGCTTTTATTATAGCTATTTCTTCTCTTCTTTTTTCTTTAGCTTTTAATTGTTCTTCTTTTATAGCTTTTGTGTCTTCAATATCTTTAGCAAATGTTTTTAATAATGATTTCATTATTTTTATTTCATACTTTAAATCTTCTTCAGTTATTCCCCAATTTTTATAAATACTTGGTAAATCTTTTTTTGGTAAGTCATCAATAGTAATTAAAACATCATCAAGAATAGCCTTATATTTTCTTAAATCACTTTCTTTTTTAGATATATTCATTTTATCAGTTTTTTCAAATGATAATTTTACTTTTTGCAAATCTAAAACTTTACCTTTTAATTCAGCTACAATCTGTGCATTTTTATTAGCAAATGATTTTTCTCTTTCTATTTGTTTTGCTATTTGTTCTTGCCCTTTTTTAATCATTTCTTCTTCTTGTTGTTTTTTAAGTCTTTCTTCCTCTTTTTTCTTCTTTTCTTCCTCTTTCTTTTTAGCATTATATTCCCTTATAGCTTCATCATTAAAATCTTTAATATAAATATTTTCATTTAATATTAATGCTTTAGAATTATTTATCAATTCTTCCCATCCTATAAAATCTTTATAAGCAATTTTTCTCCAATCTCCAATATTATAACTATTTTTAAATTTAATTACATCATTATATGCTTTCTCTAATTTAAATTTATTTTCAGTTCTTGTATCAATATTTTGACTTGTATCTATTTTTTCATATTTATTTTTAAGTTTATTAATTAATGGTTGAACTTTAGATTTTAATTTATCATATTTTTCCCAATCAACTTCTTTTGGTTTTTCAGCTTCTTTTGGTTTTTCAACTTCTTTTGCTTTTTCAGCTTCTTTTGCTTTTCTTCTTGCTTCTTTTTCAGCTTCTTTTGCTTCTCTTCTTGCTTCATTTTCTGCTAATTGTTTTTGTCTATTTCTTTCTTGCGCTTCTCTTATTTTAGCTTGTTTCTCTTCTTCTATATTTTTAACTTCTTTTTCTACTTTTTTAACTTCTACTTTTATTTCCTCTTCTTCTTTTTCTACTATTTGTTTTAATTGTTCATCTGCTTTCGCATCTTCTTCTTCTATAATCTTTTCCATATTTTTTCTTGAATTAGATTTAACAATATTATCATAATAGTTATTAATCTTTTGTTTTTTTTGTAAAATTTCTTCTTCTAATTTTATTTTCTTTATTTTTGCATTATCAAGATATGCTTTACTCCTACCTACCTCTTTTCTAGCGTCATCCGCAGCATCTTGAGACATAAATGCTCTTGAAACAATACTATAATCATTTTCTTTAATTTTATTTTCTAACCTTTTAATTTCTAATTCATTTCGTGCTCTTTCATTTCTATATTTATCATCAATTAATTTAAGTTCTTTATTTCTATCTTCTTCATATTTCTTTCTTTGTTTCTCATTTAATTTAACATTCTTTTTTAATGTTCTTAAAATTTTAATACCAAATACTTTACCTTTTGATGGGTCCTGTTTCATTAATAATAATGCTTTAAATTTTTCTTCTATTTTTGTAATCTTAGATTTTTGAAGAAATTTAAGTTCTTTGATTTTCTCTTCTATTACTTTAATACTATTAATTGCTCTCTCATATTTTATTTTTCTTTCATCATCACTTTTAAATAATGAACCTAATAATCTCATAGCTGTAGGTTTATTTTCTTCTTTTAATTTTTTAAACTCATCTAATCTCAATTGTTGTTCTTGTATTAAATTAAAATATTTTTTATTAATATCAAATAAATCTTTATTATAATTATCATAAATTTCTTTATTTTTCTCTTTAAAGTCTTTATATCTCTTTGCGAAAGCTTCAACTCCTCTCTTGCGTTTCTTAATATCATCAATTGCTGATGTTCTTATTCTGGATTGAAGTTCAGTTAAAGCTTTAATTTCCTTTTCTTTTGTTGCTATTGCTTGTTCTGCTACTTTAACTTTATCTTTTTCATCTTTCATTTGTTGTAATAATTTCTTTGCTTTTGTTTTTCTAAATAATCTTTGAATTGGAGATACATCAGGTAATGGTATATTAGATTGTTTAGAAGCTATATTTAATATATTTAATTTTTCATTTCTACCAAAATCATCTAATCCTTTTATTTGACCTTGTTTATCAAGTAAAGGATTTTTAAAAGAAGCCATTTCTAATACATTTAATTTTTCACTTCTACCAAAATCATCTAATCCTTTTATTTGACCTTGTTTATTAAGTAAAGGATTTTTAAAAGAAGCCATTTCTAATACATTTAATTTTTCACTTCTACCAAAATCATCTAATCCTTTTATTTGACCTTGTTTATCAAGTAAAGGATTTTTAAAAGAAGCCATTTCTAATACATTTAATTTTTCACTTCTACCAAAATCATCTAATCCTTTTATTTGACCTTGTTTATTAAGTAAAGGATTTTTAAAAGATTGTTTAGAAGCTATATCCAATATATTTAATTTTTCATTTCTACCAAAATCATTTAATAACTTAATTTGTTTTTGTTGTGATATTTTTTGTTTATTTTTTTCAACTTTAATAATATCTTGTCTCATTTGGTCTGCTATTTTTTTAGTTTGTAATTGTTTTAATACTTGTTCTTTCATTTGTTCTTTTTCAAATCTTTTTTGTTTTTTAATCATAAGAAGTAGTTGAAGCCTTATAAAATCTTGTTTTCTTTTTTCTTCTTTAAATAATGGATATACTATATTAAATTTTTCTCTATTAATATCTTTTCTACTAATTAATTCACTAGGACCTTGAAATGGAATTTGTATTGGAAATTGTATTGGTGCAGGTGCTTGTGCTGGTAAAGGTGCAGGTCTTGCTGGTATTAATAAATTATTTATTAATGGAACTGCTTGTCTATTTCTTGGAATTATAGCTAATTGATTAGAAGGAGGAGGTGGAGGTGGAGGAATAAATGGTCTTGGTGGTGGAGGTGGAGGTGGAGGAATAAATGGTCTTGGTGGTGGAGGTGGAGGTGGAGGTGCAGGCATAAATGGTCTTGGAATTTGTTGAGGTCTTGGAGGTGGAGGTGGAGGTGGTCTTGGAGGTGCAGGTGGATGTGGTCTTGGAGGTGCAGGTGGTGGTTGTCTTGGTGGAGGAGGTGGTGGTGCTGGTATTAATAAATTATTTACTAATGGATTAACTTGTCCTGCTACTGGAAATTGAGAATATTGTGTTGAATTAGAAACTCTTGAAATTTTTCTAGTAGAATTAGGATTAATTTCAAAATTAATTGCTGGTATATTATTATGAATTGTAATATTATGTCTTTTAGGTGTAGTAGTATTATATAAATGAGGTCTTAATCTATTATCAAAACCAATCATCTTTTCAGGAACAATAATTTTAGTTGAACCCATTTTTACATATGATTTGGTTTTAGGTTTAGGTTTTCTCGGCATAATTCTATATATAATAAATAAAATTTAAAAAAAATAATTAAAAATATTGCCCGTATGCAAACACAGGTGCTATATTTGCTGCAGCAACTCTTGCTTTTGAATTTAATGCTCTAAATCCACCTCGTGGAAGCATAGGTCCTTCAATACCTCGCATTGCTGCACTTCTTATATATCTAGCCGCACGTCCAACTGAAGCAGGAGCAACAATACTTGGGTCATAAGGAAGTTGGCGTTTGGCAGCACGACTTGCACGAGCTTTTACTAATGCTGCTAGTTGTTTAGCAGTTGCTGTTCCTTTTCCTCGTGCTTTTGGAGCAACAGCAGTAGAAGCATAAACAACTCCAGTAGAAGTATCAACAACTACTTTACGGGGACGTCCTGGTGGTTTTTTACCAATTGAAGTTAAATAAGCTTTATATCCGCCTTTTGGAAGTTTAGGACCTGCTCTTCGTGCATATTTAGTAGTATCAGTTAATGCAGCAATTAATTGTGCACGGCGCTCAGCAGTAGCGCGATTAAAAGTAGTTTTTTTAATTCCAGGTCTATTTTTAATAACTACAAATGAAGATGTCTTTTTGTTTTTACTCCCTTTGGGTCTTCCTCGCGGCATTAATTATCTATTATATATATAATATTTTAATTTTATAGAATGAATAACAATAATCTTTACAACAATAATGCCTTCATTGGAATAACTCATCAAGACTATTTCAAAACTGCTTCAAACGCACTAGCAACTCAAATATACATAACTTCCAATACTCTTGAAGGACATCTTTCAAATACTTCCAATATTCTTGAAAATCATTTATATACTACTTCTAATATACTTGATAGTAAAGCATCAAACTTTACTACAACTACTTCTAATCTCATTTTAGCACGATATGACCCTTTGATAAGAGAAGAAACAGAACATATAATATTGCCATTACCAACAGATTTGAAACATACTTATATTTATAATTCAAATCTTCTTGGAGAAATAAGATTTTGGTGTAAATCAACATCTACTTTTCCAGTAGCTATTCCAATAGGTGTTCCGGATTATAGAGTTAAAATAGATATTGATGGAAAATTAAAAGTTTATTATACATATGACCCTTTTATTAGTTTAACAATAACTAATAGTTGGATAGATGTTGCTACATCATTAATATCATTAGTAGCAAGTGATATTAATATAGGTATAACATTAGCAGGATTAGAAGCACAAATTCAAAATAATATGGTTACAGTTCAAGAACAATTTGCAGCATTATTTTGTAATTTATATGAAGATGATATTATTAATGGAGCTGCAAGAACTAGATTAGAACAAGATACAGCAGCAATTTTAGCATCATCATCAGTCACAACAACAAGAGGAACATTAGAACAATTATATACATATCTATCAGCTTTTTATAGAACTCAAAGATTGTCAAGATTATCACAAGCAGTTAATCTTATTAATTTAAGAATTTCTCAAAATGCTGCTGCTGCTTTTTTTCTAGGAATTGGAGGTGTTGCTCTAAGTTTTATATATTCAATATCACAAGCAGAAAGTCATAATGATTATATTAGCACAGTTTTAAATGGTAAAATTAGTAGTAATTTAAATTTTACAACAGAACAAAAGAGAGAATTATATGAGAGTAATGCTCTTTCTATAACTTCTAATTATATAGACCAATTAGAAGGATATTATAATTTAAGTTTAGCACAAGGTTTCATTAATTCTAATATTCAAACTCAACAATATATTCCATCAATCAAAACTGAAGCTATATATGTAAATTCGGGTAATATTAATGGTATTGATATTAATAATTTAAAAACTTCTGGAAATATAATTGAAAATGGTTTATCTCTTTCATCTAAATACATAACTTCTAATCAAATTTACAATCTTTCAAATAATTATAGCGCCGAGAGACAGTATCCTCCCAAATTATATACAACCACACAAACCGAAGATACAGCAACATTATTATCAACATTAGTATATCATCAATCTCTATATTTAGATAATCAATCAATCTCCTATGGGGCAGGTTTCTATGAATTATATTCCTCATCAACATATGATACTCCTACTACTAAAAATAGATTATTTAACTATAATACTACCGAAACAACCACATCAGCACGATGGGCTATTAATCAATATAGTTCAGGAACAGGAGATTATATATCAGGAAATTTCATTATATCTGGTTATTATGGTGATTGGATTATTATCAAAATGCCTCAATCTATTATGCTTACAAGATATAGAATTTACCAAAGAACAGATTTCTTAACAAAAGCACCTTCTTTATGGAAATGTTATGGTTCTACCGACGGTATAACTTTCTATGAAATAACAGCAGCATCACAAACAACTCGGCTAACATCCTATACTAATGGATATTATGAAAAAACAATAGCAACAAATATTCCTTTATATAATTATATAGGATTTGTATTCTCATCCTTATTATCAGTCAGTGGAGCAACAGATTTATCATTTGCAGAACTTCAACTGTTCGGTAAAGAACTTCTTAATCAAACAGTTGTATCTAATATTTATACTACTTCTAATGTTTGTAAAAATTTAATTATATATGACACTCCTCAGGTGTCTAAACACTTTGCATTTTATTGTCAAACAACAACACCTATATATATAAATGGAGGTAATACTCAATATTATAAATATGATATTGATATGACAAATTATACAACAACAGGATATATACAAATTGGTTCAGGGTCTAATGACCCTTATAGAATATTTAGAATAAGAGCATTTTTTGGAAGTTGCTATTTTTCAAAAATAACAAATGGATTACCTGATATATTACATTATGAAATATATATGAGTTCAAAAGCAGCAGCAGGAGGTTCAGGAACAACAGCAGGAATTAATATTTTTGCCGTAGGCTACCCAAATAATTCATCTTTAAATGTAATACCTCCAAATAATCTTTTTATTTTATCAAATCCATCAAATAATTTTAATTATATCACTTTGGTCTCAACATCTCCAGCTGATGTGAGATGCGTCATCGAGGACTTACTATCATAATTAGACATAATATCAATATGTCTTTTTGATTTCATATGTCTTGTTATATTAGTTCTACAACCTAAAAATCCACATTCACAAGTAATTTTTTCTAATAATCTTTTTAATATTTTTTCTTTATTTTTTTCTCTATATTCCTTATCAGTTTTTGCTTTTTCTTCTTTATGTGTTTCACGATATTTTATTTTACATTCATCTAAATGTTCTTTATGTTGTTCTATATACTCCTTATTTGTTCTTGTAGGTAATTTACAATTTAAAGACGCTTTTAATTCTTCAATCCAATACCTTTCTCTTTTTTTTGCATCATTACCATCAATTGCTTCATATCTTTCAATTTCAATCATATCCCAATTATCCCATCCACCATTATCACGAATAAAAGCATAAACATTATAATCATATCCTTTTGCAGTTTCATTATTACAACAAGATTTATGCCTATTTTTTCTTTTTCTAAAATCAGTAGTTTGACCTACATAAATATTAGTAATACTTAAATCATTACAACATAGTTTATAAATAATAGTATTACTATAATTAATATTAGTTCTTGGCATAATGTCTTATAATGTCAAATATTTAAATCAATTTTTTAATTAGTTAAAGTTTTTTATAATTATTATTAATAAGATAAATCAAAATGCCAACATTACCATATTTAACAGATACAAGCACACAATTGACAGGAACTTATACGGCATCAACATCAGCTTTAGATAATTTTATTACATCAAATTATGTTTCTACTGTTTCTAATTTACTTATAACTAATATTAATTCAAGACAACCTAATTTAACAGCTGCTACTAATTTAGTAGGTATTGGAAGTGCCATAACTGCTTTAGATTACAATAAAATAACTATTAATAAACCATCTGTATTTCCTGCTGATATGACCACCATTTATAGTAAAACAGAAACTAATAGCTTATTAGATGCAAAGCAAGCAACTCTAACAGCAGCAACAAATATCTTAGGAGTAGGTTCAGCAATAACAGCATTAGATTATAATAAGATTACTTTAAATAAACCAACAAATTTTCAAAGTGATTATAATACAACCGTTATAAATAAACCTACTTACACATCACCTTTATCATCAAATCTCGCAACAAATACTATTTCAATAAGTTTAGCATCTTATTCTACAACTGGAACTGATACTAATTATGTTTTAAAAACTGGTTCAACTATGACTGGGGCAATAGTTAATACATCAACAACAACAAGTGAATTTAAAGGAATACAATTTGCACATGCAGCAAGAATAACTCATATACCTTATATTCCTGATGGTAATATTTATTTTAGAGCACCAGTTATAATTGATAATATTGCTGATTATTTAAGTTTTGGTTCAAGATTAGGAGATAATATAATAAGATTATATGGGACTACTTTTGGATTTGGTATTAATGATGGCACATTAAGATATAATGTTCCAGCTGGTTCAGTTCATAGATTTTACCACGGAACAACAAATACGGCATGGATTGATGATACAGGTAGATTAAAAGCAACTATTTTTGAAGGTAGTGGTGCATCATTAACAAATGTCCCATATGGAAGTATTACAAGTGTCCCTGACTTCTTACTTAAAACAGGAGGGACTATGACAGGAACTTTAAATGGAACTACAATTAATGCTACAACAGCATTACAAGAAGCAGGAACTAATTTAACTTCTAAATATTTACAATTATCAGGAGGAACTTTAACAGGAACTTTAAATGGAACTACAATTTTTACAACAGGAAATGTAGGGGTTGGAACTAATAATCAAATAGCATCATTAGTTGTTGGAAATATAGATGGTGATGGTAGTGATGGTTCAATAGCATTTTCTAAAAGACAAAATGTTGGAACTAAAAGAAATTTTAAAATGGGTATGAATGGAGATTATACTTTTTGTATAGGTGATTATGGAAGTGGTAATACAACTGCTAATCCTTGGAGCACAAATTATTTTAATATTAGATATGCTGATGGAAATGTAGGTATAGGAATACAAGGTTCGGGAAGTTATAAATTATATGTTGATGGAACTACTTATTTTAATAATAATTCAACTGTTAATGGAACTTTAACTGCTACAACATTTTCTGGAAGTGGTGCAAGTTTAACTAATCTCCCTTTATCTGCTTATTCTACAACAGGAAATGATAGTTCTTATTTATTAAAGACAGGAGGTGTTATGAGTGGTCAAATAACAGGAATAACAACTTTAAATGCTACAACAGGGATATTTGGTTCAATATCAACAACCAATACTACTAATCTTAATACTCCACAATTTGGAGTATTTGGTGGTATTGGTGATAGATTAATATTATATGCAGGAACAGCATCAGTTCATCCATATTCATTAGGTATTAATAGTGCTGTTTTATGGTATTCAGTGCCAGCAACAGCAAGTCATATTTTCTATGTTGCTGGTAATCCAATCACAACTATAAGTAGCACAGGATTATCAACAACAGGATTAATTAATGCATCAACTAATTTACAAGAAGGAGGAACTAATTTAACTTCTAAATATTTGAAATTAGATGGAACAAATACGATGAGTGGTGGTTTAAAGTTTAATAATATTATTTCAACAAAAGTAATATCATTATATGATGCGTCTCCTGCTAATAATTTTCAATTTGTAGGTTTTGGTAATAATAATGGTTTATGTATTAATACATATCAAGAAAATGATGCATTTCAATTTAAAGTAGGAACAACATCAACAACATCAAAAGAAGTTATGAGAATACAAGGAAATGGTAAAGTTGGTATTGGAACTAATGACCCAAAGACTTTATTACATTTAAGAGGTGCTAAACCAGCAACATTAAAAATAGAAACAAATAATAGTGATATTGGAGAAGTATGTTGCATTGAATTTGGAATACCAGCATTTCTATCAAGTAGATGTGCAAAGATAATATCAACAACTTACGGAGGTGATAAAGCAGATATTCAATTTTTAACATCTGGAAATGCTGGAACAACTGATAGTTCTGTTAGAATGACAATTAAAGAAGATGGAAATATAGGTATTGGAACAGATACACCGCGATCATTACTTCATATCAAAGGAACTTCTCCTGCTTTAACAATTATGGCACAAGGTGGAACAGGAGCAACAACTCAATTAAATTTATCAACATATGACCATACAACAAATGCTCCAAATTGTAGTCTTATTGCAACTGATAATGGAACTTTTGGTGCTACTTTTGAAATAAAACAAAAAACAAGCGGAGCAAATGCAAACGCACAATTTACATCATTATCTATAAATGCTTCCGGAACTGTAAATATAGTTAATACATTACAAGTTGCAGGAAATGATATAAATAATTTTTTATTTAATAATACTGGTAGAAATCACTCAATATATCAAGATTTTAACGCTATTGATAAATTTGGATATACCTATATGTGGGCAGGAACAAATGGACCAGGAACAGCAGGCAGTTATTATAGTTGGTATATAGGATTAGGTAATGAATATCCATTCGCAAATTCAGTCAATGGTTATTATGGAATGCAGTTTGCTATTGGAAGAAGTGAAACTTATCCTAAATTATCAGTAAGAAGAAAAGAAAATAATGCTTGGACTGGTTGGGAGGGTTTAACAGCAGAAAGAGCAGTATCTTTAACAGCAGGAGATAAAACCATATCAGGAGAATTAACAGTTAATCAATCTCATATTGCAGGATTAAGAGTCAATGGAGGAGATACTAATACATTATATAATTATGGTAGAGATTTAGGTTTATTAGTGAATACGGGACAATCTATTAATTTTATGATGTGGGGAGGTAATGGTAATATTATGACAGTTAATAATAGCGGTGTTGTTATTGATGTGGATGGTGTTCCAATAACAATTGATAATAAAGGCATAATAATTGGAACATTTACAAATCATTATTATCCATTTGTAGTTAATAGAACAATTAATGGAACGCTTTCGTACGTATTTGTGAGAACGGGGTGGAATGGTGGGAGTGATTATAATACTAATTCATATACTGGTGATACATCAGCATCATTTGCGGGACAAATTCATGTTTCAGGGAATATTTTAAATTCAAGTGATATTAGAATAAAAAAAGAAATTAATGATATTACCGATGATGGAGCATTACAACAAATATTATCAATTCAACCAAAAACATATAAATATATTGATTATTTGTCAAAAAATAATTCAACTGTATATGGTTTTATCGCACAACAAGTAAAAGAAGTAATACCTCACGCTGTTGAATTAGTTAAAGATATAATCCCAAATATTTATAAAAGAGCTATTTGTGATAGTAATATTATAACATTAGAAAATGATGTAAGTCAAGAATTAAATATAAATGATAATATAAAAATTTATGATGAATTTGGTAATGATAATATGTATAATATAACAGAAATTAATTCAAATGTAATTAAAATAGATAAGGATATTAATACATCAAACATCTTTGTATTTGGTAAGGAAGTAGATGATTTTCATACATTAAAAAAAGATTATATATTTACTTTAAATGTATGCGCTACTCAGGAATTATATAAACTAATACAAAAACAAAATGAAGTAATTGAAGAATTAAGAAATAGAATATCAGTATTAGAAAATAACTAATAACTCTAAATTAAAATATTTTCTTATAGATAGAATATATGTCTGCTGTAATACCTCCAAATCTCAATGAAGTTTATCGTGCTATGTCAGGTTATAGAAAATCTCTTCTACGTTTCTATCCAGACCGCAGCGGCAAAATAAATTCTCTTGATACACTCCGCTGGACGTTACCAAAGGAAGTTATGCTTATGGATACTTTGATGCATAGTTTTGAAATTACTACTACTGCTTCTCAAAGTGCGTCTTCTACTCGTCAAGGAACTTTCTTCCCTCGTAATAGTGCTTCTATTATTGATACTATCACTGTTTTTATCAACGGTCAAGTTTTTGAAAATATTTCTTCTTATAATCATCTCTTCAATCTCATTTATGATAATACCTGCGGACACGCTTTTTATCAATCAGGAATTCGTGCTCTTGAATGTGCTGACCCATCCATCCGTTATACTCTAGCTGCTGGAGGAACTGCTGAAACTTTAGCAGCTGCTATTCAAGGAGTAAGTGCTACTGGAACAACTGATGCTTCAGTTTGTGATACTAACCGTCTCTTACAAATCCGCAATTGGTGCGGCTTTCTCGGCACTTGCCCAAAAGTTCTTGACCTCACAAATGTTGAGGTAGTTGTAGAAATACGATATGCCCCATCTACTATTCTATGGAAAGGCATTGAAGCTACTGCGACTGTCACAGAAATTACTCCAACCTATACTCTTGATAATTATTATATGACTGTAATGAAAATTAATTTTGATGATGATTATTATCAAATGGCATTAAACTCTCTAAAAGCTTCTGGTAATTATTCAATCACCTTCAAAACTTATGCCAATGCCCGAAGTGCCAAAGTTGCTCGTTCATCAAATCCTAATTTACAATTCTCAACAACTGCTAAATGGCTGTGTAAATTATATTTCACTTTCATTCATAAGGATTTTGATACAATGACTTTCTTACAAAACCAAGGAACAGCTGCTGCTGTTGCCACTAAAAGTTTCAGTGAATTACAAGCTGACTTTAAGACTAATATCATAGCCTTCAATCAATCCCGATATTTCCAGAAGAATGCTACTTCTCTAACAGAAGCTCAGGTAGAAATCAATGGCATTCCAGTATATCCTTTCCCTCAAACTCCTGCTCTAATCAAAAATAATAACTTAGAAGCATTTGACCTTGAAAATAATATTTATGCTAGTGATTATCCTGGACTTCAATCATTAGAACAATGGACCAAGTATGGATTTGTTCAAGCAGTTTCTTTTGAGCATCGTGATGCCTGGAAAAATGGCATCATCTCTGGCTTCCCCAATCCCACTTCTAACTTACTTAATATCAAATATTCAACTACTTTCAATAGTGCTAATACTAATGAACTTTACATCCTCGCATTTGCTGAACGAGTAGTTAAAGCTAATTTCTTTGGAAGTGCTGTTTCAATTGAATATTAAAACAAAAAAAATAAAATTAATTCTCAGTATTCTCAATAATAACACTAGTATCATTATCATCTCCTTGAATAGTATCAATAATAATTTGCAATTCAAGAGACATATCATCAAATAAATCTCTTAAATAATTTAATTGAACTATATCATCTTCGGTAATAGTATCAAATTGATTAGACATATATATAGAATTATAATTCTTAATATTAGTTTTTAAATCACTTAATTTTTTATTACTTAATTTAATAAATGTATCAATAGTAGATAATCCTTCAATTTCAATTTCCATTATAATAATTGTAGAAAAAAATAAATTATCTCTTAAACGCATCTAAGAATGCTTGTAATTTAGTATCAACCGCCGCAGAAGGTTTTTGATTAGGAGGAGGATTGATGATTTCAGTAATTTCTTTATCACTTACAGTTAAATCAAGGGTCTTAGGACTTGTTTTAGATTTAGGCTCTTTTTTAGGTTTAGAAATAGTAGCATCTTTTTTAGGGACAGGTTTAGGTTTAGTTTTAGAAAGACTTTTATCAAGTTTTTCATTAAAAATATCAATAATAACTTGTTGTTGAGTTGCCATATAGGATTTAAGTTCATCCAATTCCTTTTTATTATTTTTATCACAATTATCAATAAGATATTTGATTATTCCAATATGATTTTTATTAACTTCTTTTGGTGCTACTTTAGATTTAGTAGCCTTTTTTACAGGTATAATGATTTCTTCATCTTCTTCATCATCTTCATCTTCATCTTCATCCTCAATATCAATTTCTGGTTCAGGCTCCGGTGGCGGAGGTAATGGTAATGATAATGGTAGTGCAACTTGTTTCTTTGAAACTCTAGGTTTAGATATTTTCTTTGGAGGAGGTCTTTTGGCATCTCCCATTTTACGGATTTCATCAATAGTAGGTTCTATATTCATATTAATATTTAATAACTATAGAGAAAAAATATTTATATATTTTAATACAGACGCAATGATAAAAGAAACAGTAATACAATCTCTACCGGCTCCTCATTTCCAAATTACAAAAAGAAAAGAACCTCAATCATCAAATCCTGACCTACCTCCACTCTTTTTCTCTTGTCTAATTACTGGTAGTAAAAATTCAGGTAAGACATATGCTATGACTTCACTATTGAAGTTATTTGAAAAAAATCCTATTTATGATATACATGGAAATGAGTTAGAACAAAGGATAATATTATTCTCACCAACAGCAAGAGCAGAGACCAATATCATTTTTAAGAATTTAGAATTTTTAAATGATGATGATATTTATTTAGAATATGATGATGAAACATTAGAAGAATTATTAGTAGAAATAAAAGCTAATGTAGATGCCGTAAATGAATATGAAAAGTATTTGAAAATTTTAGAAAAATATGAGAAAACAAATCAGGAAATAACTGATGAGGAATATTGGATATTATATCAAAATAATTTTGAAACAATACAACCGGTGCAACATAAAATAACTCATTTCGTATTTGATGACTTAATAGGAGATAAGAATACATTCAAAAAGGCACGAGACAGTGGTCTAGTAAAGTTCCTATTGAAACACCGACATCTTTATTGTAATATTTTTATAACAACTCAATACGTATCAGCCATTCAACCTATTATAAGAAATAATATAGACATCTTCTGTATCTTCAAATATGCAAATCTAAAAGATATTCTAATGAAGTTTTATCCAGTAGTTTCCGGTATAATGACAGAAGACCAATTTAAAGAATTGTATTTACATGCTACGGAAGATAAATATAATTTCTTAACAGTCATAACTCATAATGCTCTTAAAGGTAAATTATTAATAAGAAGGAATTGGAATACTAATTTAAGTATAAGTTAAAAATAAAAATATAAAAATCTCAAATATAAATATAGTTGAATGGAAAGAGCAGATTCAATCATTGATTTTAATTTTACTAGAGCTCAACAAGAAAGATTTAATGTCCTATGGGAAGAGACACAAAAAGTTCATCCTACATTAACTAAGGACCCAGTATCAAAAGAGAAGTCAAGAGTAATCCTAGCTCATTTTGTTATTAATAATGAAGTTCTAGAATTTAGTAATAATGAAGTAGATATAAAAGAATATGAAGAATTAGGAAAAGAATTATCTTCTCAATCTTTAGTAGATAAAGATGGATGCCCCTAATAATTCAATAAATAAAGGAGCAATAACAACTACAAAACAGAAGGATATAAATGTCAATCGTATTAACCGTTCTTATTATCTAAATTTATTTAGTGGTGCTGCTGAGAAGACTTTGAACGGTTCTAATAATGCTATTTTCAAATGGAATATAAGAGACCTACAATTAGGTTCAAGTGCTGAAATAGCATTAGTGCAATTAATTCATACAAACGCTGCTAATGGCACAGGATATACATTACGAATATTAGAAACTTATGCTGATGGTTATGATGCTTATAATCAAACATCAGCAGTTGCATATATGGGTATGGGATTGAATACTCCATCAATTCCAACTTATCATAAACTCATATCAAATAATTTAAATACAATATCAATAGTAGCAACAGATGATAATAGTGCTGCTGATAAAGTTTATTCAGGAATTGGGACAAGTATAACATTTGGAATGGTCCTACATATTTTAGACTATTTTGATAAAGACAATACTTTTTAAAAAAGTATGAAATGGAAAAACGGAACAATTAGTGTGAAAGTTTTTAAAGGTTTAAACTTAAAGGTATGATTTTTTTTTCATACTTTTTATATACTCTTCTTTTTTATTTTATAAATTAAGTTATTCTTCCAAATCATACTTTTTATATATAGTAGTAATTATTATATTTTTATTAATAAGAATGGATAAAATACATAATCTATATATTACATCAGCAACCAATAAGGCAGGTAATACTAACTATAATTATAATTTATATTTTAGTAATTATGGAATAACAATATTACCAGATGAAGATGCCTATTTAAATATAACATCATTTCAAACTCTCAATACCTTCTATAATATTAATTCCTATTCAAAGACATTTCAAATCAAATATATAACTTTACAAGATACGACCTTTACTTATAGTTTTACAATAGAAGAAGGTAATTATAACATTCAAGAGTTTCAAGATGCTATTAATACTTTATGCAGTCAATATTTCACGATGACATATGATACAAAAAAGAATAAATGGAAATATTATAATATATTAACACCAGGAATGGACTTATTTATAATACCATCTATTTTCAATTATAAATATTTTGGTTTAGCTCCAAATGTAATAAATGAGATATTTGAAGG
>Ga0209597_1000705_pt1 | contig 21846 bp, 17 predicted proteins | sample M_140625_MF_Meta_FD_187316 | JGI IMG/M metagenome (GOLD analysis project Ga0209597, IMG submission 187316) | Freshwater microbial communities from Lake Montjoie, Canada to study carbon cycling - M_140625_MF_MetaG (SPAdes) (version 2) | ecosystem: Environmental > Aquatic > Freshwater > Lake... | reverse complement strand
CTGCCTCTATTTATCTTTGCCAACTGCACCTATCCGCTCGGCACCGAACGGGAATCCTTCGATGGCAGAACTTCCACCTATACCATCACCTCCAGGGAGCAGGTGCATCTGCCCAACGAGTGGAAACTGGAAAACTTGAAGACCCTGGCCACCAGTGATGAATTCCTGCCATCTTTTGAGCGTGGCTGGGGCGATTCGCCCAAAGGCGGACTCACGACCTACAAGTTCCGCGACCCCGAGATGAGACTCCCCGGCACAGACCGCGCACTGGGTCTCACTCTGAACGGCGTCACCGATAGCTATGGCGTGCGATTCCGCATAACGAAGAACCACTACCTCACAGACGTCAAAGCACCGCCGCAGGATTACGTGGCAAGCGTCCTCATCAAACCGGGTGACACCAAGGTCGTCGTTGGCCTTGCTGATTTCATTGATTCCAAGAAGCAAACCATGCCCGACTGGAGCAACGTCTCCACCCTCACACTGGAATTCATTCAAAAAGGAAAGTCGATACCCCTGAAGGGTAATCCCATGCTCCAGTCACTTGAGTGGACGGCTGGGAAGGCGGAGAAATAGCATGAGCATGGGGGGCGCCCCGGGGGACAGACACTTTTCCCTCTCCATGTTTTGTGCCGTGAAAAGCAATTCTCCCTTAAGCGCGCCCCGCGACGATACCGCGCACGCGAGCTGCGGAATAGGGTGAAAAGCAATTTCTTACCAATTGCGATCAGTGTGATTCTTTGCGTGCCTTGGGGCCAACCGCTGCGCCCTTTGGTCTCCCTCCGCTGGCGTCGAGGCGCTGCCACCAGTCGGGACCCTCTGCGTTGATGGCTGCATTGTGTTCGATTAAACGCTGACGCATTACCGCGAAACGGGCCGGTTCGGTTTCCTTGAGATCCGTCGTTTCCTTGGGATCCTTTTTTAGATCATACAGCTCAAACTGGGTGAGGTCGCTGTTTGCGAGAATTTTCCACGAATCGGTGCGCATCGCCATTTTGGCGTTCGGCGCCATTTCAAGGCGCCAGAAAAGGGGCTGGGGTCGCTCAATAGGTGTCTCGATATTCAGCAGCATGGGAAGAATGTTAACGCCGTCCAAGACATGGTTCGTTGGGACTTTAGCCCCCGCGACGGAGAGCATTGTGGGGAAGAGATCACTGCCGATCACGGGTTTATCCAGGGTCTGTCCCGGAGTAATCTTTCCTGGCCAGCGCACCATCCCAGGAACGCGGATTCCGCCCTCGTGCATGTCACGTTTTCTCCCCCTCAAACCGCCATTTGATCCGCGGCCTGGAGACTTAATGCCGTCGCCCTCGGGGCCGTTGTCGGAGGTGAAGAAAACAAAAGTGTCATCCGAAAGTTTCATTTCGGCGAGGGTCTTCATGAGGGTCCCGAAGGCGTGATCCATTTGCGTTACGTTGGCGTGATGCTCGCGCTCGACATCGTCGGTGAGTTCCGGGTAGAGCGCCTTGAATTTAGGATCGGATTTGATCGGGTAGTGCGGTTCGTGGGTCCAGACCGCAAGAAAAAATGGCTTCGCGGGGTCGCGTTTTTCCTTGAGCCAGGTGAGTGCCTCCTCGACCACCAGCGGTGCTGAGTAACCCTGCAGCGGACCGACTGGGATGCCGTTGCGCACGAAGTTGGAGGGGTTTTCGTGGCTCGGTCCGGCGTTATTTTGCGTCGCCATCCACCAGTCATACCCATGGTCGCTGGGTTGGGGTTGCGCCGGATTGTTGAACAAGCCGTTCAGATGCCATTTGCCGGTGTGGCAGGTCGTGTACCCTTCTTTTTTCAAAATCGCAGGCAGCGTTGTCTCCGTGGTGCGCAGGTGCACTTCTGCGCCTTCTGCAATCCAAGTATAGACCCCATTGCGATGGGGGGTGCGACCTGTCAAAATTGCCGATCTCGAGGGACTGCACACGGCGCTCGCCGCGTAACATTGCGTTAGGCGGATACCCTCCTTCGCAAAGGCGTCTAAATTTGGAGTCTGAATGGTTGGGTGACCGAAGCACCCGAGGTCTCCGTAGCCAAGATCATCGGCGAGGAAGAGAATGACATTGGGAGATGCTGCAGACGCAGCCGGTTCTACCGCAAGCAATGCGAGCAGGATGAATGCACGGTGAAACATGGTTATGGTTGGGGGGAAAGAACCTATGCGAGGTTTATGGCGACGGAGCTAAAACCAATGCGGTTGTTAAATGCGATGCGGTTGGGAACGACCGAGAAGAGGCTGGGCTGGGCCGAGCAAAAAATCAAGGGGCGGGCAATGTGATCCTGTTGCGGGACCTCGAAGCGCTCTCTACATTTGGGAAAGGGTTTTTATGAATACAAGCAATGTCGTTCCTTGTTCCAGCTGTGGAACTCCTGCGGATTTTTTCGCGAAACCCATGGGACCCTTTTGCTCTGTGCGCTGCCAGATGGTGGACCTCGATCGCTGGTTTTCCGAGGACTACCGCATCAGTGAGCCTCTCTGCCCGGACCATTTTTCGGGATATGAACACGAGCTGGGCGGAGTTGCAGAAAATGCGGAAGGAGAGACGCTGGACCGGTAATTACTGAGTCTCGTTAGGCCTGCTGCAAATTCGAGGAGCGCCCGCTCATGGGAGAAGCTTTGCTTTCCCTCGGCTCCTCCACGGGTACAGTCACCCCCCCGTCTGAGGATCAGCCACGTTGAATTCACCATGCGAGCCCCCTCTTTCCGCCGTTTATCAAGCGCGCCCCGCGACGATACCGCGCGCGCGCTGCGGAATGGGGAGAAAAGCAATTTCTTACCAATGATACGGTGCGCCTAACGGCAACTGGCCGTTGTGAAAGTTTAACGACTCGGTTTCATACCACCTATTTAGGTTCTCTGGATGATTCAAAAGACCTCAGCACCTGGGAGCGCGGAGCCCCAGCTCCGCAATGCCTGTCTGAGCTTTTGGAGCGTCGAAGCGGAGCTGGGGCTCCGCGTTCACGGGAAAGAAGGACCAGTTTTCTTCAAGATTTGGTATTAGACGCTCTCGCAGATTGCAGGCTCCGGTTGAGCAGACCCGCTTGGGGGGCATGCACCTGCGTCCAAGCGGAAAAAATCGTGCTGGGATGGCAAAAGCAAATCCCTATCCCTCCTTATCCCTTTAACACCGGCACGTTTCGGATCAGTGAGACCTGAATATCGTCCAAAAACTGCCCGGGAAATTCCACCGCTGTCTCTCCATAAACACGCTTCCCTTCACGAGCGGCTTTCGCATCCGTAATATGAAAACTGAGCAGCAGATACTTCGTTCCCGGCGGAACACGTAACTCCAAGCGGGCCTTTTGCCATCCGCCCCCATTTGGGCTGAACTTAAATCCCCGTTGTGCGGACGCCGGGATAAAGCTCCCCGCAAGTTCCTCGCCATTCGGAGAGCTGCGATCCACCTGCCTGCGGTGAATCCCAGAAACGCCACCGGTTGGCAACGCGTCCAATGCGTCCACCGCCAAATTAAACGCATATCCGTTTGGTGGCTGAAACGGTATCCCCTGAAAACTCGCATCCACCGTTACCAGAGCTTTTCCATCCACAAGATCGGCCTCATGTCCCCTCAAATCAATGATCCGATAGAGGTCTCCCGAATAACTAAATTGCGGTGGTTTACCCTCATAATCGGCGCGCAGAATTTGAAGCATCTTGTTTCCACTCGCAGGTTTTATCCCCTGCGACTCACCCACGATCGTGGTGTAATCCCCGCTCCAATAGTCTGGACTACTGGGAACACCGGTGACCTTGGGAAAAGCATCCACCTCAAAGCTCTCCAATAAAATTGAAATCGCCTTTCCTCCCGTTGCCGACACATATGCAAATACCATCGATGCACTAAAGAGCCCTATCACCAGCCCAGCAGCCGCCGCTGCCAGCGGCCTCCACTGCGACAAAGTCCTTCCCGCACTCCGTTGGGGCGCAAATTCCACCCCTACCGGAGCAGGCACATTCGAGCCTCCTATCGTCCCTGCCCCCAACTCCGTAAGCCGCGTATCGACCGTCGCGAGCGTCCGCAACAGGGCCCGCGCCTCCGGACTCTCCCGCAACAACTCCTGAAGCCGCGGACACTCCGCCTCCGAAATCGTGCCGTCCAAATACCCGTGCAGCAGTCCTATTTCCTTCGTCGTCATCCTATGGCTCCTCCTTCAGCGAGCGTTTTTTCCACACAAACACACAATTCCTGCCTAATTCTTGCAATTAATTGGTAAAGTGAACCTTCCGTGCGTCCGAGTTGCGCCGCCAAATCCTTCATGGAGGCCTCGGGACTATACGCCGCCAGCGCCAGCTTACGCCGCTCCACGGGCAACTTTGCCACACATCCATCGAGCGCCTCCAGTTGCTGGTGCCTGAGAGGCATCTCCTCCGCCCCCTCCTCCGCGAGCTTCGCCACGATATCCTCGTCCAAAACGAGCCTTTCACGCGCAAAGCGGCGCCGTGCCATCAAAATTTCGTACCGCGCAATCATCGCTACCCACGCCCCGAACTTCCCGTGTTCATTGAGAGTCGAGAACTTCTGCCAGGCCACGACACTCACCGACTGCATAACCTCGTCCACCTCGCAAGTTCTTGGAATACAGGAGCGAACAAACGCCCGCAGCGTCTGCTCGTGCTGGGTCCACAAGCGCAAAAAACCGGCATTCAGGTCGATGGGGGCTGGGATGGGGGTATCGACTTCCATAATATATCCGATTCGGCTTCACAGAATAGCTGCCGCTACGCGGCTAATTTAACGAAATTTCTTCCGTTTACTTAGGGCTTCTTAAATGAGGCCCAATCTCGCTAACGGCCAACGATGTGTGCAGCAGGGTGGTCAGGAGTGTGAGAGCGTGTTTCATGACAAATGATTTTGGTGATGGGCATGGCTCGTTTCTCGCCATCACTTCGCGCGCTGATCCATTTCACAGTCGGCGTCCATCGGCACAGCGGGGCCGCTTTGGTCCACGGGATGCGTGAAGAGATAGCGCAAGACCTCGTCGTAAACCCACTGGCCTATCGCATCCTTGCCGCCGGGCACGACGATGGTGTGCGCACGGCCGCTGTTGTTTTTAACGTCGATGTTGGTGATGAGCCGGCGCGTGTTGCCGTAGGGCGGCTTGGCGGTGTCGATGTTCACGATGGGGCCGTGGTTGTGCATCTTGAGCAGTTGCCAGGAGCGGCAGTAATGATTCGCGACCCAGCCCCCATCGAGCACATGGGAGAGGCCGAAGAAGCGGTTTGATGGCGTGGCGGAGACCTCGCCCTGCCAGGTCTCAGTGTTGTCACGCGGGCCGGAGAACATCACCACTCGGTCCACCTTCTGATGCATGGCAAAGCGCGCCGCGGTGGTGCTGCCGTGCGAGATGCCACTCATGATGACCTTTTCCCACCGCAGGCCGCTGCCGTCTTCGGTGAGGAACTGCTCCCACTTTCCGTCCGGATTCTCCTTCGCAAGCCACTTCACGAACTGCAGCGAGCGTTCCATCATGCCGTCAGGCTTCGGGATGTTCACCAGTGGGCTGAAATCCTCTCCCGTGGCTGCTTCGAGGCGGATCTTGCCGATCGCCGTGCCGCTGCCGTCCTCGTATTGAGTCTTAGTGAGGCCTGCGAACCAGCCGTTCGAGTAATGAGGCTGGATGCCGTGATAGCCATAGCTGGAGATGCGCTCAAACAGCCCCTGATTGTGCCCCATAAGCCAGATCACGAGTTTCCCCTGCGAAGGCACGCGGGTGTCCACTACAGCATGTTGGAGGTCGGCGGGTTTCCCTTTGTCATCCGTGAAGGTGAACTTGATCTCCGGGTGCTCTCTGGCAAGGGGATCGATCTCGCTGGCCCGTTTGGCGAGATCATAGCGCTGGGGCTCCGCCGCATGCAGATGGCTGCCGAGGAGGAGCGTGAAGACAAGGATGGCCGTGCCAAGGAGGGCCGGTGTCGTTGATTGGGTGCGTTTGTTCATGATGAGTCCAAGGTAAAATAATGTGCGTCTCACCGAGTCGCGGGCTCATAAACGAGTTGTTCTATCTGCTCGACGATGCGCCGTGCATAGGCGGCTTTGTCGATATGATCGCTGAAAACGCCGGGCAGCCTTAGCTCTTTGGGAATTTGGTGCGTCTTGGACTGGGCGAGGGCTGCACGGATCTCGGGGCGAGTCATTTCGCGCAATGTTGCCGGGCGCAAATAGACAGCTCCAATCGACATAAATGTATTCTCGATCGTCGTCGTGTTTTTAATCTCGATCGTTTGTGATCCCTGCAGCAAATCCAACGCGCCGACCTCTTGGAGGGCCATGCCACGGCGAGTGTCAGGAACGAACCCACGGAGCACCTGTTCCCCGGCACTGATTTCAAATCCATTGCCGTGCCGCCCCTGCGCAAATTCCAAAGTCACTAGATAACGCCCCGCCTTTGGAAGATTCGTCTTCCAGATCAGCGCGCCTTCGGAAGGCAACACCGGTGCTAAAACAACGTCGGTATCGAACCCGTCGCCGTCCGGAAATGGCTGGAGCTTTGGGGGCACCAACATGCCGTTCTTATTCCACTCGGCGTGCTGTGGATCGAGAAGGAGTGCTCCATTGGGAAACGGGGAGACCGGTTCGGCCTGTAAAACCAACGGAAACAAAGCAGCGAAAATCCAGTGCATCATTTTCATAGGTGTCTTTTTTGGAGGGGTATAGCTTCTGGTTTGGGCGCCGGAAAAAGACACCGTTGCCGCTCGGTGCTAAGGCGAAGTGCCGTCTGCGAGTATCGCGAGCGGGTTGGGTGTGATCGCGGGCTTCGGGATCTTGGCTGCTTCGAAGGGCATGGCTCGCGGCTTTTTACTTGAAAATGTCCGTCGTGGGCATCGCCGCTTTCAACCTCGCCACAGTCTCTACGCTCGTCGGCGTTTCCCGAATCCCCAGGTTCGTCAGAAATCCGAGTTTCACAAGATCCTCGTAAGCCGCGTCGGTCACCTTTTTGAGTCCTCGTAATTCGAGCTTCTTGAGTCGGGTCATGCCTTGCAGCGTACCGCTTTGGATGCCGGTATTGGTGATTCCGGTGTTGTAGGAAATATTGAGGGTTTCCAGACTGCTCAACTGCGGCAGGTGCTGGAGGGTGCCATCGGTGAGGTTGTTGAACGTCAATTCCAGTCCCTTTAAATTCAGCTTTGAAACATGGACCAATCCGGGGCCGTTGATCTCGTTTCGGGTCAGATCCAAGAGCGCAAGTTTTGGGGAGCCCTTGAGGTACTGGAGCGACTCATCGGTAAGCCCACAGTCCATCAAATGCAAAACCTGCACCGTCTCCAGCTTTGCTAAGGCCAGAAGCGCCTCCTTTGACAGATGAGCCCGCATGATGGTTAAGCTCCGGAGCCCTTTCCAAGCTGCTAATCTTTCGATCTCCTGGGCGCTTACCTCGCGATTGCCAATGGATAAATTCGAGAGCCGCTTGCACGCCTGGAGATGTCCTACAGTCTCTTCATCGATTACATTAGAGAGCCCCACCGAACCAAGCTTCGGGCAGGCCGCCAGCGCCCCGAGATCTTTGGACTCCACTTTTGTGTCCCACAAATCAATGCTTTCTAAAGTGTGAGACTGGCTGCACGCCTTGAGTGTTTTGCCCGTGACACGAGGGCGCTCGTTGTGGCGCTCGATGCTCGGATACGACCATTGGGGCGCCCCAAACCCCGCTTTTTCGTACCGCTCAATCGGCGAAAACGTCAGGTAACGCAGGTTGGGAAGTTTAAGAAGCGCCTCGACCCCGGAATCATCGACGCTGGTTTCGTAAAGACTGACAAACGCAAGATCAGGCATTAGAGCCGTGAGAGGCATTAAATCGTTAGTCACTTTCACGCCCCATAAACCGAGATGCGTCAGCTTTGCGGGAGTCCCGCTCCAGCGGAAGAGATGCAACGAATTGCGCCGCCCCTCAATGAGCCCGGTTTCGCTCATTTTATTCAAGGCCGAGAGCAGCTCAGGCGAGGTCTCGCCCGGCGCACCAAACGGATTGTATTGGTGCGGAGGGACCGGCTTGAGGGCAGCCGTCGGAGCCGCTTCACCCGCCGCAAAACCAGCCCCATTCAGGAACAGGTTGGTGCAGACGAGTAGGGATAACAGAGAAATTCTTTTCATAAGGGGGGAGTAGGGGCCTCATTCAGGGCGACAGCCCTTCACTTGATAGCTGCCGCCTCGTTGCTGATTTAACGGAATTTCTTCCTCTTCTTTGGCTCCCCTGCGGAAGCAGGCTTTATTTCTCGGAGTGGATCACCTTCCGCGAGGCCAGACGGCACATCCTCCAATCCGAGACCCGCACTTAAACGATGAGCTCTTTAATGACACCAGTGCTATCCCCATGACGCTCCACGGGAACGCCTGCTCCCTTTAGAAGGGTCAGCCAGGCGTTGCACAAAGGCGTCCCCTTGGGCAGTACGAGGTTCTGCCCCATCTTGAGTCCGGCCCCGTGTCCGGCGAGCAGGGTGGGGCAGTTGTCTCCGTTGTGTTCGGTTCGCGTGTTGGTCCCGTACGCGATGGTCGTGTGGTCCAAGAGACAGCTGCCGTCTGCCTCCTTGGTTGATTTGAGTTTGTCCAGCAGGCCCGCAAGCAATTCGCTATTCGCAATATCCCGGCGTTGGGACGCGTCGAATTTCTCCGCCATCGTCGAGTGGTAATGGCTCATGTCGTGCGGAGCCACCTTGATGTCGAGACTCGTGAGCAGAGTGTCCACTGGTTGCCGGTAGCCGAGCACGCGCGTGCTGTCGGTTTGTAAAGCGGCCACGATGATGTCGTACATCAGTTTGATCTCCTGATAACCCGCCAAGCCCGGACTGGGCTCCGCAATCGGAGCCTTCGGCCGCGGCACTTCCAGCCACTGCTCGTCCTTGCTGAGGCGGGTCTCGATGTCTCGGATTCCGTCAAAATATTCCTCCAGTTTTGCAGTGTCGTTTTTGCCGAGACCCCGCTGAAGGTCATGCGCATCTTCAAGGACGGTATCCATGACGCTGTGCCGCCGCTTGAGGAGCGCTTTGCGTTTTTCAAGCGATGTGTTTTCGCCAGAGAAAAGACGGTGAAAAGCTTCCACGGGGGTTTTGTGAGCGGCAATCGGCTTGCCACCCGCATCCCAGCCGAGGGACAGCCCCGGTCCGTGGCCGGAATTCCCCGCGTAGGTGCTGCAATCCAACTGCAGCGACGTAAAGCGGGTCTGCAAGCCGAAGTGCTCTGCCGCGACCTGATCGGCTGAGATCGTATTGTGAAAACTCTTCCCGGGGACGGCGAACTGGTTGGCGCCCGTGAGCCAGAAAGTGCTGCCACAGTGGCCCGCGTTTACGAATCGGTGCGTCAAACCCTGCAGGACTGTGAAATCCGCCTTGTGGCGGGCCAGGGGTTCCAATCCTTTGGAAATCTCATAATCGGCACCCGACTGCGTCGGATCCGGGAACCAAGTCTCCGTGGTGAGCCCCCAGCCCAGCCCCATAAAAAGGAGACGCTTCGGATTCGCGGCTGTGGTGGCAGCTGAGGCAAACCGGCGGAAGCCGAGGGATTCCAGAAAAGGGAGGGCGATCAGGGAGGTGCCGGAACGCAGAAAATGGCGACGGGAAAGGTTGTTGTTCATAGGGGGTTACTTGTTTTGAAACGCTTCGCTCTGGACCAGGGCGTGGAGGAATTCCCTCAGCCCGAAATTGTGTTTTTGGGCTTTCTGGACGATCGATTCCACAAGCGCATCGTCACTGAAGCCGCAAGGCCGGCCGAGGCCGTATTCGATGAGAGACGAGGTAATGCCCCGCGCAAAGGCATCCGTACGGGTGGCGACAACGTTCCGCATTTCATGAAAATCACGGAAGGGCGGCCCCCGGTGAAAGACGCCTGCCGGATCGATGACCCAGCTCTTTTTCGCGTTTGGCAGAGGTTTACCGTCGTTGTCGCGAGCCTGAAAAGAGTCCTCGGTTCGCCAGAGTCCGACTGCATCAAAGTTTTCGAGCCCGAACCCAATGGGGTCAATCTTACGATGGCAACTCGCGCATTGGGCGTCCTCCTGATGCGCTGACACCCGTTCGCGCGTGGTAAGCACCTTTCCGGCCAGTCGCGTGAGCGCCGGTACATTGGCGGGAGCCGGAGGCGGCGGATCATTGAGAACCTTTCGGAGTACCCAGGCGCCGCGTTCCACGGGACTGGTGTGTTCGCCGTTGCTGCCCATGGCCAGAACAGCCGCCATCCCCAGCAATCCGCCACGGGGCGAATCCTGCGGTAGCGGAACTTTCCGGAAAACGTCCCCATGGACGCCTTCGATACCGTAGTAGCTCGCAAGCAGGCTGTTGATCACCACATAGTCCGCTTTCAGGAGGTCCCGAATGCTGGCGTTTTCCTTCAGGAGATAAGCCAGCGTTTCGTAGATCTCCTCACGAGCGGCCCACTTCGTGCCAAAATCGAACTTGGGATAAAGCTCGGCACTAAACTGGAAGAAATCCAGACGGTCCATATTGAGCCACTGACGGGCAAAGGCTTTGACGAACTCCCTCGAACGCGGGTCGTTGAGGAGTCGGTCCGTCTGCTGGGCGAGCACCTTTGGTTGGAGCAATTCTCCGTTTTCTGCAAGGGCACGAAGGGTGGCATCGGGAGGTGCCCCCCACAGGAAATAGGACAGTCGGGTAGCCATTTCATGTCCCTGAAGTTTCCGGCGCGCCTCCGTCGCCGCGGGTTCGGCTCGGTAAAGAAACTTGGGCGAAGCGAGCACCACAGACAGCGTCTCCTTGAGTGCCACGCTGTGTTTGGTTCCCTCGGCCCGGGCATCTTCGTAAAGGCGGACGAGCCGGTCGATGTAGCGTTCCGTGGGTTTGTTCCCTCGGAAAGCTTCAACGGCAAAGCGTTCCAAAGCCTCCCGCAATTCGGAGGCCTTCGGAGCAGGTGTCTTGTCATCAAGGGAGATGCTCAGAGCCCGGATTCCTGGCGGGGTTTCCGCTTCGGTTTCAGGCACTCGCTCGATTTCAATCCAGTCCACCCAAATCGCAAAATCCGGGGCAACGCCGTTTAGCTTTTTGCCCTGTTCAAGCTTCATTTTAATTTGCTCGTTGCTGTCCGCCGTCCCCTTTTCGCGTACGCACAAGCGGTAAGCGTTTTGATCCCGCTGCACCCAAGTTCGGTGAAACGGAATCTCGATAATTTCCGGGGCCTCCACGGTGCCGATAACCTCATGACAACTACTCACCGGACGGCTCCGCCCTTTGAAGCCGAAATCCAAAAACCGGCGTTCCGGGGTGGCTTGGGGAGTCGCGCCCGCCCGGACGCGAATGACGTAGTCACCCGGGGGGAAATCTCCGGGAATACTCACAAAGAGGGCGGAGTTTAGCCCGCCATCTTGGTCTTGGATGGTCAAATAGGCGCCGGTGTCCAAGGCCGGTTGTTCAAGGTAACGTTTCTGATAAGCAAACGTAGAAGGCCCCCTGCTGAAAGCACGGTTGGCTTGGTCCGCATTGTTTTCATTCGTAGTAAACCCAAATTCCTCCGGGGCCGGCGCTCCAGGGATTTTTTTCCAAGAGCGGCGAAAGACGCCGTCGTTTTTGGAGCCCTTGCGCAGTTCCGCCACAATCTCAGCGTTCTCGGGCCTGCTCGCAGCCTCCTCTAGGGCCTTCACCCAGCGGGAAGCCCGCTCGTGTTTGTCTAGTTCGGTGTCGATGGACTCCTTCAACTTTTGGTTGGTCTCTTCCACCTCGTAGCGGAATTTTTTCTCAACACCGGCCGCAGCACGGAGCGCAAAAGCCTCCTCCAACGCTTTCATCGCAATCGACTCGTACTGCTCGACTTGGTTGCTAGACATGAAGAGGCCGGCACCAACCGTATCAAAACGGGCTGTATCGATGTCTGCCGGTAATTCGCTCACATCCACATCTGCTCCGAGCAGGGCGCGCAGTGTATTCTTGTATTCCCTCTGGTTGAGGCGACGCAGGGTGATGACCCCATGTTGGTCGCTCAGACTTCGCCGGGCGCTCACCAGCACATGGGCCAGATCGTCCAAAAAATCGGCTTTTTCCCGCGCCCCGGGTTGTTTCTCCTTCTCTGGGGGCATTTCACCGGAATTGAGTGCATCGAGTATTTTTTGCCAGCGTTCGGCCGTCTGAAGATCCTTCGGGGCGAAGGCGAGATCGTCCACGCGAAACTTGCCCTTTTGTTTTTCGGCGCCATGACATCCCTCACAGTGGTCTTTTAAAAGCGCCCTGTGCCGCTCATTCATCATGGCGGCTTGATTCTTTTCCGCTGCGTGAATCCCTAATGGAGTCAGTAGCGCAAGAGCAAAGAGGGAGCAGGGGAGTCTCATTTGGGAGGAACGAAGGTCGGTATCCAGAGGGAGAACTATTCGGGTTCATTGTGAAGCTGCCGCCCTGCCGCCGATTTAACGAAATTTGTTTCGAAAACGCCGCCTTTTTCCGTTTTGCCGCCGAACCCAGCATCATTCCCGCAGGTGAGCGGGACAAACGCCCGTCGGTCGAAGGGCGCTTTTCGGACTGGGTGCAGGCCGGAAGAGTCTCTGTGCGCTGTTTCCAACACTGGTAATGACATGGTAGCCGCACTTCAGGGGCCATTTGCCGCAAGACGGACGAGCCCCCTGAACTAGAAGGGTTCTGAGCCATTTGCCGTGGGGAGAATGCGTTCGTGCTGTTTGCCATATTGCTATTCGGAAAGGAGTTCTTGGTTCTTGGTTCTTGGTTCTTGGTTCGCTTCAGGTCCAAGAGCTCCGAGCCGACGTTCCGATGGGAAGAGTCCGTCGCCTTGTTTCCTATCAGAATGCAAGAGGGAAGACAGAGGCTCACGAGTGCTACTGCAGCGATGTTTATTTTGGGGGAAGCTGTTCTTTGATGACAGGTGTCGCGCGCTCTGGCTTTTCCAAGGCCGAGAGAGTCGGGCTCTTTGGATAATCCTCTCCTGAGGCCTGTTGTTTATGAGAGAACAGGTTGATGAGGGCGGCTCCGATGCCAAACCAACAGACGATCCACCAACCTACGAAGCCGAACACGGGGATGATTCTGAAAATTCCGAGGGCGCAGATTCCCGTAAATACGGCGAGGTGATCAGAAGGGTTGGTCTGGTTAAAGCGATTGAGCAACCAGCGTCCAAATTGGAGGCCAACGACGGCGAGTCCGAATGTTTCCAGGGCAAAATTGAGTATCAATAAAAAAAAGAGAATCGGGATTCCCACGAAGACAAAGCACAGCGCAATTGCGCCGATCAAAAGGAGCCAGTAAATGGGAGTCCAAACGAAGCCGGTAATAAAAGACGCGCCCCGGCGATCACGCAGAATGGTATCGGCCCGTTGGATCGCATCTCCAAACAAGCTGATCAAAAGCAGTGAAATACAGGCGTTCCAAATCAGGAGTGTAAAGTGCCATGTCAGAACAAATTTCGAAAAGAAGAGCGAGGTAAAAAGACCTGCACCTGAAATTTTTGAGAATACCTCAGCGAAAGGAACGGACCTTTCACTAGATACCTGAGCGTTTGAGCCTTTGATCACCGTCCCACCCAAGGTCACTATCTCCCCCTGAATTTTCGCGTCAATTTTTACATCACCCCCGATGACGACGATTCTTCCCGTTACCGGAGCCAAGAGGATTGCGTCACCCCCGATCACTACGATATCCCCAAAGACCTCTTTCAGGACAGCTGCAGAGCCTCCGATGCACAACACCTGATGGTATGAGGTTTTTCGGATCACTAGGTTTCTGCCGACCGCAAAATTCGAATTGTCAGTAGGATCTGAATCGTCAGTCACAGAAACGGGATCAGTCCAACGCTTCACTTCGGATTCCCACTTGGCGCGCGAATCTTCTTTCGCAAAGGATGCTAACGTTGCAGTGGGATCGGCGTTCTTGTCTTTAATGGAGAGAGTCGTTTCTCCGGTGATCGCCGGGGTCTCGGAGACGCCCTTGGATTTTTCGGTGTGGGGAGGCGGGGTGTCTTTTTGTGCCGAGTCCGCTTGAGCTGTTCCGGTAGTGATTTTTTTCGAAATGGAGACATCGGCGATCGTGGTGCCATTGATTTTGATATCAGCCTTAAAGGATTGGGTTTCCTGTTCCTGCGCGTTGTTGAGAAGTGGGAAGCCAAATAGTGCGGCTCCGCAAAATAGAGCGTTAATAAAAGAACGTTTCATGGTGAATCGAGATGGGAGAAGTGGGCTGAAAGTTTAGGCGTGACGCGACCTGTGCGCTGTGGCTCGGAAGGAGAGGTAGGCGGCTCCTGTTGCGAAGAGCGGCGCAATGAAAAGAAGAGGCCAGATGTTTACAATCAGAATACGGCCTATGCCTTCAATGATTGTATAACATTCACTCGCAAAGAATATTGCATCCAATAATTTATTCATCAAAGAAACGAGGAAGCTTGAAATCTGGTGTCCGCTTGTAGCCAGAAAGTATGAGATCCAATTCAAAGGATTGATGTTTTCAGCGAGTAGTAAGGCGCCTAGAAATACAAAACCTGTGATGGCGGAAACGAGCAGCGCCAAGCGCCATTCTTTACGCCGCCGTTCGACTTTGATTCGCAAGAAGACGGCAGCCTCAAAGCCCGGAACGGTTACGGCTTGGGGCGCAAGGTGCCGGGCAAGCTGTGTCATAAACAAGTGAGCCTGCGCGGACTCTTCGTTTTCATCGAAAGATGCGATGGACGGTGGATCCACTTCATCAAAGGAATCGGACCACTTTTGGTATTTTGAATCAGGGCGACTTGGGTTCATCGGGGACTCCAATCTGGTGCGAGAGTTTCCTGCAATTGTCGGCGAGCGCGGGAGAGTCGGGTTTTGACGGTATCGACCGAAATGCCGAGCACCTCGCTGATTTCTTTCACGCTGAGCCCGCTGCTATGACGCAACAATAGGGGCTCTTTGTAAGTGGGATGTAGATTCTGAATTGCGGCGTCCAGGGCGGCTGAAAGTTCGGCAGAAACAAGTTGCCGGTCAGGCGTTAGATAAGCCGGTTGGAACTGTTCAAACACGCTTTCTTCAATCGGATCGGACTGGTGAGTCCGTTCGCGGCGTAGATGATCGCGGGCGTGATTGGCTGCGATGGTAAAAAACCACGCCGAAAAAGGGCGGCTTGGATCGTATCGCACGAGTTGGTTGTAAGCTTTCACAAAGACATCTTGGGCAAGTTCGGCGACCACGGCCTCACGGGCAACGTAACCCCGAAGAAACCGCAGGAGCGGGCCTTCGAAAGACCGGACGACGGTTTCGAAGTTTGCTTCAAGTTTTTCGGGTTGTGTCCCGTGTTCATAGGGCCAATTCATGAATGCTGGTCTATGAGGAGGTACGCGCGGCTTTCGAAACGGTGACAACAAAAGTGACCCGAGGGAGGAGATTGAGGAGTCCGGACGGTAAAGAGGCTCCGGATTTTCAGGGCATCGTGGCTGACGTTTTTTCTCTTCCTGATTGCAGGAGAGGTTGTTGTGAACTCATTCCGTGCAACCTTCAAACGCAAATTTGATTGTTAAAAAACCGAGATGGATGTTCGCGCCCACCGCGTCCAGGCGTAGGAAAGCATGCTGGAGTGGACGCAGGGGACAGACACTTTTCGCTCTTTCTGTGAGGCGGCCTGGACCGTAGAGCGTGGCCCACGTGATGTTGAGGAGTGGACGCAGTGACGGAGTTTACGGCTATGAAATGTCTAAATGTAATCAAAGACGGCGGTTGAATCTGGCCTTGTTCCCGCCGAGGGGGCGGCGGGGGACAGACACTGCCACTCTGCCACTTTTTGGCCCCCTCGCTTAGTTCTTAGTTCTTAGTTCTTAGTTGTTGGTTGTTGGGCTTCTCGGGGCTACTCGCGGCCCTCGAAGCGTTCCTCTTGCGGCAGGGCGTTGACCGTCCAGGTGGCAGGGTAGAAGCGCACGACACGCCCCGGGCGGTAGCCTTCGAGCATCATCCCGCATTTGACTTTGATCTGAACGCCGCTGCAGCCTCGGGCCACCGGTACTTTACTGAAAGATACGATGTTGCCGCCTTTACGATCATTGACGGGGTCGTAGGTCATGAGGGTAGGTAGCGCCACGGCGATACCACCTTTGGGAGCCTTTGGATCGTCCTCGGGTACGGAAAACGGCCACCCAAGCGGCTTTTCATCGATACCCTTGAGTTCGTCAAAGAGTTTGGGATCCACTCCATCGAAGAACGTGATCGTGACGTGCTGTGCATCGTCATCCACCGCGCTCACAAAGCCAGGCAGACCGCGCTCGCGGATGTGGTTTCGGTGGCATTCGAGTTGATGCGCGGTGGCGACTGCACGGCTCGCCTCGTCCAGCCAGATCTCTGTGAGGCGGCCCGGACCGTAGAGCGTGGCCCACGTGATGTTGAAGAGGACAGTCTGCCCGGGTCGCAATGCCTTCAGGTCCGCGATGCAGTCGTTTTGGAAGACGCGAGTGCGGGTGAGCAGGTCGAAAGTCTTCGCCTTAACGTCGCCGAGGACTTTGCCGTTCTCGATGAGCACGGCATGGAGCTTCATCGCGGTGAGATCGACGCTCTCGATTTTCCAGTGCTGCTTCTGCCGTGCTAGGAAGGTGAAATCGTCTTCCAAACGGAGGCAGCGCCGGAACTCCCATTCGTCCGTTTTGCGTTTGTTCGAGGTATCAGGCAGCGGTGTTTTGTCGTTGGGATCTCTCAGGTAAAACAATCCATGCAGGTGGGTGCCGAGCGGGATGTCCTGTAATGCGGCCGGTGCACCGTGATACCAGACCGAGCCGTAAGGCAGGAGGCCCGCTTCGAGCGGCAGATCTTGAAAACCCGCCTGCTGGCTGTCATTGCGATCCACGCGAATCTGGAACCGTCGCTCGGCATGATCCACATTCATGAGTTCGCCTGAAACTGCGTGCGCCGACCCCTCTGGCGGAAACTCACCTGCGACGAGTTGATACCAGTCCGGTTTGTCGCCGGGCTTTCGCTCCTTCGGGTTAACTCGCTTCTCGCTGGCCTTCACCGGTCCATCGGCGTCGGTGCGGAACCTAGGTTTCTCTTCGGCGTGCAGGAGTGCATTGAGAGCGCAGAGAGCGAGAAACGACGTGAGGATAAGGCGCATGTGTTCCTTCTTCTTGGTTCTTGAAACGCTGAGATTATCCCAACAAGTGAGAAACTCAGCGGGCGACGATGTCAGAGATGTTCTTGTCGCAAGGGATAGAAGCTACTTTATCAAGGGAGCCATCCTTACCGACCTTGTACGCGTTGATGGTCGCTCCGTTGAAGGCGGTCACGAAGAGGAACTCCCCTTTTGGTGAGAGCGTGAAACCCCACGGGATCTTGTCTGCGGGCGTGCGACCGATCAGAGAGATGTTGCCATTTTCTGCAACCCGATAGCGGGTGATCCAATCGAAGTCTCGTTGGTGTCCGCGGATGCCCGCGAATAGGAAGCGTCCGTCCGGGGTGATCACGATATCGGAGGAGGAAATACCTTCTTTGGGTTCGTCAGCTGTTACGGCGTCGCAGACGTTCCTGAACTTCAAGCGACCTTCGCTGTCTCGGTCGTAGACGGAGACGCCGAGGTTTTGCTCGTTGCTGAAGTAAACCACGGGAAGCGCGGGGTGGTAGGCCATGTGCCGCGGCCCAGTGCCGGCAGGAGGGAGGGCATTCGCCGGTTCCATCGGCTCGAGCCCGCCTGTCTTTGCGTCGAAGCGGTATTGGAGGATGGCGTTGTTCCCCTTCACGTAGGGAATGTAGATGTTGCGGTTGTCGGGCGAGGTCAGGATGCAGTGGGCCTCCTTGCGTCCTTCGTCGCGTCCCGCGACCCATCGGGTTGGGGCGCCGTTGTCGTCGAGTCCGTAAACATCCACTGCGCCGCTGCCGTAATCCGCGCTCAGCAGGAAGCGGCTTGAGCCATCTGTGCTGAGATATGCGGTGCCATGTTTCAGTTTGAAGCTCTGTTGGCTGGAGACGCCTCCATCGGCGTCGAGCGCGACGGTCGCAGCCGAGACGCTGTCGAGGGCGCCGCCGCCAGCCCCGACATAGAGCACCGGCTTGGAGGGATGCAGGGCGATGGTTCTGGCCGGGAAGCCAAGTTCCACTTTGGACTCCACGGCGAGCGCGATGCCGGTCGGGGAAGGTTTCGCTGCGATGACCCAGAGCTGTTTGCTTTCCGGGCTCGGAGCGTAAACGTGGAAAGGCGGCTCGCCATTCGCGATGGCGGTGAAGGCCAGCAGGGCGGAGAGGAGTTTCATGTTCTTGGTTCCTGGTGCTTTGTTCTTTGTTCTTTGTTCTTTGTTCTTTGTTCTTTGTTGTAGCGGCTCTGTAGGGCTACTCGCGGCCCTGAAATTCTTCTTCTCTGGGTAGAGCATTGACCTTCCAAGTGGGGGGATAGAAGCGGACGATCCGCTTTGGGCGGTAGCCTTCGAGCATCATGTCCATCTTGAGCTTGATCTGCACTCCGCTGCTGCCGGGTTCGACGGGAATTTGTTTCACTTCGAGGATACTGCCGGTTTTGCGGTCGTTCACGGGGTCGTAGGTCATGAGGCTGTTGCGCGCAACGGCGAGGCCTCCGCGCGGCTCGACGGGCGGCGGGCTGCCATCGGCCGGCGGTTTGGCGTTCGGGTCTTTGACCGTGAGTTCGTCGAAGAGCGGGGGATCGACATTGCCAAAGAAGGTGATGGTGACGAATTGAGGCGCATCCTCAACGGCGGTGACCCAGCCGGGTAGCCCGCGCTCGCGGGTGTGGATGCGGTGGCGTTCGAGTTGCTGCGCGGTGGCAAGGTTTCGCGCTGGTTCCTCGAGCCAAACGTCGGTGATGCGTCCTGGGCCGTAGAGTGTGACCCAAGTGAGATTGAACAGGACGTTTTGGCCGGGTTGCAGGGCTTTGAGATCAGCGAAGGCATTGCCTTTGAAGATGCGGGTGCTGGCCAAGAGGTCGAAGGTCTTCGGGGCAGGGGAGACTGGAGTGGTGGCGTTTTTGGGAACCCCAGCACTCCCTTTCTCCACGACTCCGTCACTCTCGGCTCCGCTCTGGAGCGATGCGGTGAGCTTCATGGTGGTGAGGTCCACGCTGTCGATCTTCCAGAGCTGCTTCTGCCGCTGATGATACGTGAAGTCGTCCTCGATGCGGAAGCAGCTGCGGAAGTTGAACTCCGGAGTTTTGCGCCTGAATGCCGTATCCGGCGGTGGCGTTTTATCATTCGGATCGGTCAGATAAAATAAGCCGTGCAAGTGTGTGCCCAGCGGGATGTCCTGAAGCGCTGCCGGTGCCCCATGATACCAGATGGAGCCATATGGGAGCATCCCCGCGTCGAGTGGGAGATCCCACACACCGCGATCCTGGCTGTCATTGCGATCCACCCGAATTTGAAACCTCCGCTCGAGGTGATCCATCCTCACGAGTTCGCCCGAGACGGAATGCGCCGATCCTTCCGGCGGAAACTGACCTTCGACGAGTTGATACCAGTCGGGTGCTGCATTCGGATCCTTGGGGTTCCGCTTCTTTTCGTCGGCCTTCACCGGACCATCAGCATCGGTGCGGAATTTGGGTTTGTCCTCGGCATGGAGGAGTGCGGTGAGAAGGCAGAGGGTGAGGAGAAGACGCATGCGTTCTTTGTTCTTGGTTCTTGGTTCTTTGTTCTTGGTTTTTTGTTCTTGGTTACAGAGGCGCGGTTCTTCGTTCGGGGCCTTCGTTGTTGGCGCGGTCGATCAGGTCCAACCAAGAACTAAGAACCACGAACTAACAAAGAACCACGAACCACGAACTAAGAACCAACAAAGAACTAAGAACCATGAACTAAGAACACTATGAAAGAATCTGTGAGAGCGGGCCCACGCTGTCTTGGAAATTGTCCGCTTTCACGTCCACGCGCTGCAACATGGTAAGAAGCAGGTTGCTGAGGCGAGCGTCGCCGTCGACGGGGCGCGAGCAAATCTTGTAGTGTTCCTGGGCGTTGGTGACGTCGTATTTGGTGATCTTCGGCAGGTTGAAATCCACGTGCGTGCCGTGTTTGTAGCCAAGCGCTTTGCCACCAGCGAGGAGCGTGGGAAGGTTGGCGTTGCCGTGGCTGTGGCCGTAGGCCATCCCGCTGCCCCAGAGCACTTGCGTGGTGTCGAGCAAGGGGGTGTCGCCTTCCTTGTGCTCTTTGAGCTGGTCCAGGAAGTAGCTTAGCTGGCCAATGAGGAAGGTATCCGTCTCCGTGAGGCGGCGGAGCTGCTCGGGGTCGCCGTTGTGGTGGCTGAGCCCGTGGCGGGTCTGCAAAATCCCAATTTCGGGGATGCCGCTGGTGTTGCCTTCGCTGCCGATGCCGCAGGTGATGACGCGCGTGGAATCGGTGCGCAACGCCATGACCATGAGGTCGTAGAAGAGGCGGTAATACTGTCCCGCCTCGGCCATGCTGAGCTTGCGCTGGAGACTGGCGGCTTCGGCGGCGGAAACGGCGGGTTTGGGCACGTTCAGCCACTCGTCGGCGCGGCGGGTGCGCTCCTCCACCTGGCGCACGGCGGTGAGGTATTCGTCGAGCTTGCTGCGGTCTTCGCTGCCTAGCTTGTTGTTCACGCGCTTCGCGTCATCAGCCACAATGTCGAGGATGCTGCCGCGACGGCTGAGACGGCGGCGGATGGTCTCCTTACTGTCCTTCTCGACGCCGAAGAGGACGTTGAAAATCTGCTGCGTATTGCGCTCGGCAGGAATCTGGATGCCATCCTTCGACCACGCGAGCGAGGTGCCTTCGATGGCCATTTCGAGCGACGAAAAGCGCGTAGCATTTCCCTGCACTTCGGCCATGAGTTGGTCAGCAGACACGGTGTTGCGGAAGGCGCCGCCGTCGCCGGGGACGTTTGCACCGGTGAGCCAGACTCTCTCGCAGTTGTGGTGCTTGCCGATGACCATCGGGTGATGCAGGCCGCTGATGGGAGTGATGTCCGCGCGGTGCTTTTCCAGCGAGGCGAGCGGCTTCGTGAACTCGTAATCCGCTCCCGCTTTCTCAATCTGCCACGTCAGCGTGTTCACGCCATTCGGGATGTAGAGGAAGACGCTGCGTTTCGGCTTCGAAGGTGCGGGCAGGGCTGCCATGGCATCTAGGAAAGGAAGCGAGATGCATGCGCCGAGGCCGCGTAGCATCTGGCGGCGGCTGATTTGCCATTTTTTAAGATTGAGGTTGCTCATGGGGTTTGAATTTGGGGTTCGAGAGTGGCTAGCGGGATTGGAAAAGGTCCGAGGTGACAAACGCCTCAAGGAGGTCTCTCAGGCGGTAGTCCTTTACTTTGCTGGCGGCGGCGATTTTCTCCAACGCGTCGCGGTCGCTGAAGGACATGCTGCGGCGCAGGCCGTAGGTGGCGAGTTTGTCGATGAAGGTGTGATTGAAGGCATCGAGATCATGCAGGAGCAGCTTCTTGAACTCGTCGGCGTTCGCGTATTCGCGACCGTCAGGGAGTTTGCCGACCGCGGTGACTTTGGGGTTGTCACCGATGCCGTCGGTGACTTCCTCAGTGCGCCAGCGGCCGATGGCATCGTAATTTTCGAAGGCAAGGCCAAGCGGGTCGATCCTAGCGTGGCAGGCGGCGCAGTTCGCATCTTGAATATGCGCTTCTAACTTCTCGCGTAGCGTGGCTTTTGGGCCGGTGGGATTGGTGGCGATGGGGTTGACGTTTGCGGGCGGCGGTGGCGGGGCTTTACCGAAGATGGACTCCATGACCCACACACCGCGATGCACCGGACGATGCCGCGAGCCGTCGCTGGTGAGCGATAGGATGGATGCCTGGGTAAGAAGCCCACCGCGTTTGCTTTCGACAGGCAGAGAGACGCGTTGGAAGTCATTGCGAGGAATGCCTGCATCCGGTAAGCCGTAGAACTGGGCGAGTTGGGCGTTCATCATGCTCCAGTCGCTGTGTAGAAACTCTCTGAGTGTGAGTCCGCCTTGGACTACCTCCCGGACGAAAGCCTGGGTCTCGGAGATCATGCTGGATTCGAGTGCCTTG
>Ga0209597_1000704_pt1 | contig 21849 bp, 15 predicted proteins | sample M_140625_MF_Meta_FD_187316 | JGI IMG/M metagenome (GOLD analysis project Ga0209597, IMG submission 187316) | Freshwater microbial communities from Lake Montjoie, Canada to study carbon cycling - M_140625_MF_MetaG (SPAdes) (version 2) | ecosystem: Environmental > Aquatic > Freshwater > Lake... | reverse complement strand
GCGGACTCGAAGAAAGCGCAATTTTATCGGCCAATATTGAAATTACAACCGCAATAGAAATGGTTCTTAGGGCCGCAAAAAAGGCTCTTTTATAGGTATAGATTTCACCTTGAATGGATCTTTCTGCTTTTCCACTGATCAAAATTGCCGCATAAATGGGCAAAAAAGACAACATTGGAAATGTTGGAGAATAACGATAATCGAAATTGCCAGAAAAAAGAAAAACCATTTTCACTGCAAAAAGTAAAGCACCAGCAATCAAGCCATGAAGCACTGATGGGCGTTTAAAAAACAATTGTAATTTTTCCATATTAATTATTGTGCAATAATCCCTGAGAAACTACTGCAATCACTTTTCCTTTTGATGTTTTATTTAGTCCCAAAACATTATACGCTTTGGTACCCTGATTTTGCTTTATTAATGTATTCTCTGATTCTGTTGAAAATATGGTAAAGTCAGCAACTTCACCCACTTCAAACTGTTTAACAGGCATATTGTAAATTTTATTGGCACCATTTGCCAAGGTATTTACAACCTTATTAAAGTCTGACCCAAATGTATTTAGCATCATATTGAAAAACGAAGGCAATGTTGCCGCACCAAAAGATGCATATTCAAATTCAACATTTTTTGATTCAATGTCGTCTGGACAATGGTTACTCATGATTGCATCAATGGTACCATCCAAAACGCCTTGAATCAATGCTTGCCTATCTTCTTCTGTTCTCAAAGGAGGATAAACCTTATAATTTTCATCAAATTCACCAACTGCATTTTCATTATAAGCCAAATTCATAATTGGCACGGCAGCGTATACTTCCATACCATCTGCCTTTGCTTTTCTAATTATTTCAACTGAAGCAGCACTGCTAATTCCGATAATTCGGACAGGAGCATTCAACCATTCTGCCATCACCAAATCCGACAAAATTGCCATGGTTTCACTCGCAACCGGCAAACCTTTTAGCCCTAAATTCACATTAATAATTCCTTCATTCACAACCCCACCCGTAACCAATTTCGATTCAAAAGGGAAATGCAAATACGGAATATTCAACGATGCACAGTATTGCATCAATTTGCTTCTTAATGAAACCGAAGCACTAGAAACGATTCCATCTGTTTGACCAATGCTTCCAGCCTTGAACATTTCGAATACCTCAGCCATTTCTTTACCTTGCTGATGTTCGCTGGATAGACCTAACGGATAAATTTGAACGTCGCATTGATTTGCTGCGTGTTTTATTTGTGAAATCACAGTTGCATTTTCTGGCAATGGATTAGAACCACAAAGTGCAGCAACAGAAGTAAATCCTCCAATTCGGGCAGCATGTGACAACGATGTCAAATCTTCCTTCCAATTGGCACCTGGATCGGGGCAAGTTGAATAGGCATCAAACCATCCTAGTGAAATGCAATTTCCACTTGCATCAAACGTTTCAATATTGGCTTGATTGATTTCAGAAGCAATATTGGCAATTTTCCCGTTTTCAATATGAATATCAACAACTTGATTGTTCCATTTACTTTGGGCATCAATAACTTTTGCGGATTTAATTAGGAGATTATTTGTCATACAGTTTTAACCGAATTCGTTTGTTTATTTTTATATTTTAACACCAACAATACCACTTCTGCTGCAAAAAACAGGGCCGATAGCCATAAAAACAATCGCCACAGTGAATTATCAGCTTGAATCATTGTTAATTTATTCAACATCTGTTGTTCTTCTACAAATTTAACACCCAACTGTTGCATTTCTTTTTTTCTTTCTAAAGAAATTGATTTTAAATCTTTTTCAGTTCTAAGTGCATTCAGTGCTACTATTTCATTGAATTTATTTTCTTTTGAGGGACACAAAACGTAGTAACCTGGTTTGTTGGATTGGAATTGTGTGTTGAACGAAAGTCCATATTCGCTCATTTCTAAATTCGCCATCCATTCAGATTGCTCATTTCTTAAAACTGCACCTTTTTCAATGTTAAATTCCTTCACATGAGAAATGGGCATTGGGTTATTTGAATTCAAAAATCCCAGTATGGGTTTGGCTTCGTGGAAATTCCCCATGAACAATTGGGTAAACAAAGGCAAAAACAAAGATGATTTGGCAAAGGAAACACTGCCAGATTCAAAATCTGACAACCATAACCAAATGGTACCATTTCCAGACTCTTTTTTCAATAAAATTGGGTCGTTGTTTTCTAAGGTTAAAATGGTTTGCCAATTAGGGTCAATTTGCTTTTCGATTTGAAAATACTCCGTAACAAAAGGCATTTGTGTTTTTTCATCAATGGCCTCTGTAAATGCACTTTTGAAAATATCGTTGTTTAATCCATTTGATAGAATGGCATACTTTTCCTTTTTCAACTTTACTTTCAATCCGAAAAAATCATCGTCATTCAAGTTTTTCGTTTGAGGAATGCAAACAACATTAACACCTTTTTGTGTTAACTCAGATAATTTTGAAAGCGCATTGGCATTAACTGTTTCCGCATTACAAATTACAGCAGTTTTAACTTCCGGATTCATTTTGTCAAATCCAATAAACGGAGTTACTTGAAAAATTGATTGTCCTTTTATTAGCTTATTTACAAAAGGATTATTGCCACACACAACCAAAGGGAATTCCTCGCTTTTATTCAAATAGAGCAATAAAGAATTATCTGCCTGAATTGCATTGTCTTCCAAGCGCAATTGTAGTTTATTTAGTGAGGCAATGGGCAGTATGAAATTTACTTCCAATTTATTTTGCTTATTAAATTCAGCTTTGCTGTTTCCAATAATTTTATCATCCGATATTAGCTGAACATTCAAGCTTCCCACAAAATCAGTTTGTGAACATGACACTTGGGTTGTGATTGTTTGGGATTTATTATTGGTATTCCATGGATTAGTAATATAGGCAGAATCAATTGAGAAATTAATTGGTTCTGTTGATTCGATTTCTACAACTTTCCAATTTGCATTGGTGTAATTGATATTCTTATATCCCTCAAAAACATCTTGTTTGGCATCGGTAATAAGATAAACAAATAAATTGCTACCGTCGTTGCTTGCAATTAACGGATCAATATTTTTCATCCAATCTGCAAGAGATTCGGGAATTTGATTTCCCTGAATTTCACTAATCAAATTCAATGCTGCTCGGGAATCTAGCCACTGTTGCGACATTTGAGAATGATTGGCAATGATTGCAAATTTTGTATTCGAATTAGCATTTTTAATGATTTTACGTCCTGCGTTTTTGGCATTTTCTAACAACACTTCGCCATTATTTTGAAGCATCATACTTGGTGAACAATCTATCACAACCACGATTTTATTTTCGAGCGTTGTTACTTGATGTTGTTCGTTGCAAGAGGGCATTGAAAAGGACAGAACCAAAAAGAAAATTGCCAAAGATCGCGTGATTAACAGCCACCAATGTTTAATTGTTTTTTGCTTTTTTGATGCATTTAATTGTTCTACCAATCTAAAAACCCCAGGAAAGTATATTGTTTTAAACTTTCTAAACTGAAATAAATGAATAATGATTGGAAGTAATATTAACAGAAGTCCCCACAAAAAACCAGGCTGTTGAAAATGCATATTCAAATGTAAGGAATTGGATTTAAGTATTTTGTTCTTTTACTGAGTAACGTTCAATCACCCATTCTGGTACTGAAACGGCTCTTGCCGAATTTACATCTACCAAGGCAAACTTGCCCTTCCCCTCTGCAACCAATTTATTAGCTGAATTAGTCATTCTAAAACCAACAATAGATCCGGTTCTTTCGAGACTTAAAATTCGGGTGTAAACTTGCGCCACATCGCCCATTTTGAGTTGTCTCTTAAATGAAATATCATATTCCTGCAAAAACCAGCCGAGACCTTTGCTTAAAAACTCATCCATACCGCATAAATAGTTTTTCTGCATTTGCTCAAAACGCGCAGCTAAGAAATAATCTAAGTATTTGGCGCTGTGAACGTGGCCAAACAAATCAATATCATCAGGACGAACCTGAACCAAAGAAAGATATTCTGAGTAATCTAAAGACATTAAAACAAACCGTTCAATGTACTTTCAACTTGTGCAATGATTTGAGATAGATCTTCCGGGTTTTCTTGGAAGTCCATATCGTCTACGTTAAAAATCAATAATTGGCCTTTATAATCGCCAATCCATGCTTCATAACGCTCGTTCAATCTTTTTAAATAATCCAAACGAATGGCATCTTCGTAATCACGTCCACGCATTTGAATTTGATCAACCAATTTAGGAATTGAGGCACGTAAATAAATCAATAAATCTGGTTGCGCAATTTGGGTGCTAATATTTTCAAAAAGGCGGCTATAGTTTTCAAAATCACGGGTGCTCATCAAACCCATTGAATGTAAATTCGGCGCAAAAATATAGGCATCTTCATAAATGGTACGATCTTGCACTACTGTTTTTTCACCTTTACGAATATCTTGAACGTGCTTCCAACGTGTATTCAAAAAATATACTTGTAAATTAAAACTCCAACGTTGCATGTCTTCGTAAAAATCAGAAATGTATGGATTGTCATCCATATCTTCTAATTGCATTTCCCAACCATAATGTTTAGATAACAAATGAGTTAAAGTAGTTTTTCCTGCACCAATATTCCCAGCAATTGCAATGTGACGAGCCATACTACAATATTAACTAATCATGAAGGGGTTATGCAAATCATTTACCTACAAAAGTTTTACACAATTACCTGAAGACACTAATAGAATTAGGGCATTTGGAAACTTCAAAGTAGTTTTGTGAAGTAATGACCGAGAAGAAAACCAAATTCACCTCACAATGGCATTTATTATTGAGATTGCTCAAATTGGCTCAATTTCAAAAAACATGGATTGTACTCGCTATTTCTTTAACAATTATCCAAAGTTTACTTACTGCAACCCAACCCTACTTATATAAAATTGTAATTGACCAAGTAATTCTAGCAAATAAATTTCACTTGCTTTCTTTTTGGTGTGGCATTTTGGTTATTTGGCTAGTCATTCAAGCAGGACTTGGATTTGTAAATGCTTATTTATCTGAGAGAATTGCCCAATCCATTATTTTAAAACTCCGACAGTTTGTTTACGACCATCTGATTCAATTAAAATTAAGCTTTTTTGACAAAACACCTGTCGGAACCGCAGTAACTCGAAGTATCTCGGACATTCAAACCATTACAGACTTATTTTCATCTGGAATCATCACCATACTTGGTGATCTAATTCAAATTATTGCCATTTTGGTTTGTATGTTTTACATCAATGTAAAGCTCACATTTTTAACCTTGTTGGTCATTCCTATATTGATGTATAGTGCAAACAAATTCAGAAAGGGTATCCGCGATACTTTTCAGGAAGTGCGAAACCAAGTAGCCAATTTGAATGCGTTTTTACAAGAAAGAATTACAGGTATGCAAATTGTTCAACTGTTCAATCAGCAGGAACGCGAATATCAAAAATTCGAAGCCATCAATAAAAAACATAAAGACGCCAATATCAGAAGTGTTTTCTATTACTCTATTTTCTTTCCTATTGTTGAAGCGTTAATTGCGGTTGCTTTTGCAATTATTGTCAGTTATGGCAGCCAAGCCGTTTTACACCAAGCAATTCATTTGGGTGAACTAACAGCATTTATCATGTTTATTAACTTGTTTTTTAGACCTGTTCGTGCTATTGCAGATCGTTTTAACAATATCCAAATGGGGATTGTGAGTGCCGAAAGGATTTTCTTGCTTATCGATTCTGAAGAAAACATTGAAAAAACTGGAAGTTTCATCCCTCAAAAAATAAATGGAGATATTGAATTCAAAAATATTTGGTTTGCTTATAATGATGAAAATTGGATCTTGAGGGACATTTCATTTACCATTGAATCTGGTAAATCTTTGGCAATAGTTGGTGCAACTGGTAGTGGAAAAACAACAATTGCCAATTTGGTTACCCAAATGTACCAACACCAAAAAGGTGATATTCTTATTGACGGCAAAAATGTGAACGATTACCATCTTCCAACGCTTAGAAAGAAAATTGCCGTTGTTTTGCAAGATGTGTTCCTATTCTCGGGAAGTATCAAAAGCAACTTGGTGCTTAAAAACCAAGAAGTAAGTTCTTCTGAAATTGAAAAAGTTGCCCGAGAAATTGGTGCTTACGATTTTATTGAAAAATTACCTGGAGGTTTTGATTTCAATGTAAAGGAAAGAGGGTTGTCGCTTTCTCAAGGACAAAGGCAGTTGATTTCATTCATTAGGGCACTTACCATGAAGCCAGACATGATTGTTTTGGATGAAGCAACAAGTTCCATTGATTCACATACAGAAGAATTGATTCAAAACGCAATTCAACTCTTATTAGAAAATAGAACAGCCATTGTAATTGCACACAGATTAAGTACAATTCAAAACTGCGATGAAATTATTGTAATTGATAAAGGACAAATAATTGAGCGCGGAAATCATGAAAAACTGATTAGCATGAATGGCATTTATACCAATTTGTATAAAAACAGCCAAGAAGGTTATCTGAAATAACCGCTTTTTAGTTTAGGCTGTTATAATCAAATACATTACTGAATAACATTGACTTTACAAATATTAAAATTTCTATTGCTAAAAACGGTATCTTTTGCAATATGAACATTAACCAAATGATTTTTAACGTTGCCACATGTCGCTGCAGTAAGTTCATAAAAAGAGCAATTAGGTCTATTTAAGAAAATAGAATCTTCCATGAAAACACATGAGTTTCTTCTCGTAAAAAGTCGCAAAACTGTTGGTTTCCTAAAAAACACGATATCATTTTTACCCGTTTTTGTTTTAATAAAACTCCATGCTTCTTGGGCTTCGGTAGTTTCTACTTCATTGCTAAAAGTATAATTCTCTGTAAAGCACCAATTTCTTATACGAACTAAATCCTTGGCTGCACCTTGAATTGAAACAACGAGCAATATAAGTGTAATAATAAAAGGTTTTAATTTCATCATCGAAAGAATATCAATGAATGCTAAAACAAAGCCAATCATAGCAATCATTTGAATGATTAAGAAATATCTTTCTTCAGTAGCTCCGGAATAAATATGAATCAACAAATACCCCGAAATAAACAACAGTAAAAACTTTCCAAATTCAGTTCCTGTTTTATTGATAAATTTATAAACTCCATATATTATCAATATCCAAACAATAACATATAATGATTGAAAACCATATAATCGATTTAACGGCAATACATTTTTCGAAACGTTATCATATATAATCTTCAAAGGCTGAATACATCTATCAAAAGATAATTTCGATGACAAATCAGCCATTAAATTCGAATTAAAAGAAGGGATGAAAATTTTAAAACATACTATAACAAACAATGGCAGTAAATACCAAATTACTGATTTCTTGAATTCATTATTAAGTACTTTTATTATACCAAGAATAGCAAATGTTCCACAAACAGCAGCACCAGCATCCCGAATAAAATAGCTAAACAATCCAAAGAAAGAAGCTAGAAGCAAATATTTCAATTCAAAGTATTTGGAATATTTTAAATAACATAAAATAGAAAGCAACGTAAAAAAGGCAAAAGGCATATCTGAATTCACTGTTTCTAACAAAAAGGGAAATTCGTAATATGAAACTACAAACAAAATAAATGAAAATTTAATTAATGGAGTTTGGATATTAAATTCATCTAATAATTTCCATAGTAAAATAGTAATGCCCAAATAAAAAGTGAGCATGAGATATTTCAACAATAATAAATTCACACCAAACAAAGAAATCAATGGTGCAAATAGAATTGGAGCGCCAATGGGTTCAGCTATTGGAGCGAGGGTTTTATGTGAATTTTGTATTGTAAATAAATTTTGTTGGTAAAAGTCCCAAAATCTCCCTTCAACAATTGAACGAGATTCATCTACATATAGTGCAAAATCGCCCCCCCAATTGTGCCCACGATCAATGACCTTTATTCCCAATATCAATTGTAGAATCAAGATTAAAATGAGATATTTTTTATGATATAAAAAGGCTTGCATGAAAAAATAAAAGCAAGATTACTTTTGTTGATAAGCAATTTTACAATTATCTCATCTGTAATTCTTCAATTTTCTTTTTGTTATTATAATTATCTACCATTACACCAATTAAGAAAAGATCTACAATCCATCCAATTCCAGCAAGCTGACCTGTGACAAGATAAAGAATTCCGGTTCCAGTTTTACCAAGATAAAATCTATGTGCGGATATCCAACCAAGAAAAAACCATAATAATAATGCTACTGTTTTCGACTTCATATAACACAAACATAGTACATTGTAAATGAGAATGATAACTTATTTTAACGAACCATATCAATATGTGATTAAACGTAATAATTTAATAGATAGGGCCATTCAGTTGAATCACAAAACAGATTCAGCCATCGTTTGAATCTGTCTAATATGTATAAACAAAAAAAGGGCTATCTAAATTAGATAGCCCTTTCATATGGATTAAGTTAAATTAAGCTTCCTCTTCTTCGAATTTGGTTGCCATCAAACGTTCGTATTCTTCAAGTGAGCCAGTTACTACGTTGTCGAAACGACGCATACCTGTACCCGCTGGAATTAAGTGACCTACGATTACATTTTCTTTCAAACCTCTTAACTCATCTACTTTACCAGAAATTGCAGCTTCATTCAAAACTTTGGTAGTTTCTTGGAAAGAAGCAGCACTCATAAAGCTTTGAGTACCCAAAGACGCTTTGGTAATACCTTGCAAAATTGGAGTTGCTGTTGCAGGAACTGCATCACGGTATTGTACCACTTTTTTATCTTGACGACGCAATGCGCTGTTTTCTTGACGCAAGTCTTTCAAACTTACAATCTGTCCAGCATGCATTTCAGTGCTTTCGCCTGCATCGCTTACAAATTTCTTGTCATAAATCCAGTCATTTTCTTTCTGTAAAGTCCATTTATCAACAGCTTCACTTTCAAGGAAACGAGTATCTCCTGGATCCATAACTTCCATTTTTTGCATCATTTGACGTACAATTACTTCAATATGCTTATCGTTGATTTTTACACCCTGAAGGTTGTAAACCTCTTGAATTCCATTCAATACATAACGTTGTACTGAAGCTGGACCTTCAATTCTTAAGATATCTTGAGGCGTAATAGCACCATCTGACAAAGGCTGACCTGCGCGAACATAATCACCATCATGCACCAAAATGTGTTTAGACAAAGCAACTTGGTAGTGCTTCACTTCACCATCTTTAGAGTTAATGATAATTTCTTGGTTACCTCTTTTTGAAATACCATAGGTTACGATACCATCAATTTCAGCAACTACTGCTGGATTTGAAGGATTTCTAGCCTCAAATAATTCAGTTACACGAGGAAGACCACCTGTGATATCACGGGTTCTTGTAGCACTTCTTGGAATTTTAGCCAAAATATCACCTGCTTTAATTACGGCGTTTTTCTTAGCTACCAAAATTGCTTTCAAAGGCATATTGAACGTTTTAACTGTTCCTTCTTCACCTTCTACGCGAATAACTGGTACTTTGGTTTTGTCTTTGCTTTCAATGATTACCAATTCTGACAATCCTGTTTGCTCATCACCTTCTTCACGCATGTTGATACCTTCAATGATTTGCTCGTAACTAACGGCACCATCAATATCAGATATGATCAACGTGTTAAATGGATCCCAAGTACACATTTTATCTCCTTTTTTCACCTTCATTCCCTCTTTTACCAAAAGATGAGCACCATAAGGTACGTTGAAACTTGTGATAATGGTTTTGGTTTTAGGATCTAAAATTCTAATTTCACCTGAACGACCCAATACGATTTCGGTTTGTTTGATTTCGCCAGTTGAATCATCAGTAACTTCTTTAATAACAGTTCTCATGCTATCAATACTAACTACACCTTCATATTTGGTTTCTAGTGTATTTTCAGCCGCAATATTCAACGCAGCACCCCCTGTATGGAATGTACGAAGTGTTAACTGTGTTCCAGGTTCTCCAATTGACTGTGCAGCAATTACACCAACAGCTTCACCAGATTGAACCATTCTACCAGTAGACAAGTTACGACCATAACAACGAGCACAAACACCACTTAAGGTTTCGCAAGTCAATACTGAACGGATTTCGATTTCCTCAATTCCTGCATCTTCGATATCTTTTGCTTTAATTTCATCAATTTCATGACCTGCTGGGCATACCATAACGCCCGTTGTAGGATGATAAATGTCGTCTAAAGCAGTTCTACCTAAAATACGGTCATATAATGATTCAGTAATCTCGTCATTTTCAACAATGGCACTCATGTTGATACCACGTAAGGTACCACAATCGCGTTCAATGATTACAACATCTTGTGCAACGTCATGCAAACGACGAGTCAAATAACCCGCATCCGCAGTTTTCAACGCTGTATCTGCCAAACCTTTACGAGCACCGTGGGTAGATACGAAATATTCCAATACGTTCAAACCTTCTTTAAAGTTAGAAATAATTGGATTTTCAATTGTATCTCCTGCACCACCGATGTTCTTTTGTGGTTTAGCCATCAAACCTCTCATACCTCCAAGCTGACGGATTTGTTCTTTAGAACCCCTCGCTCCAGAATCCAACATCATATAAATTGGGTTGAATCCTTGATCGTCATTTTGTAAGTCAGTAATTAATACTCTAGCCAATTGGTTGTTCACCCTTGTCCATAAATCAATTACTTGGTTATAACGCTCGTTGTTGGTAATGAATCCCATATCGGCATTCGATTGGATTTCCATTACTTCTTCCATTGCTTTGTTTACCAAAATGTTTTTCTCGTCTGGAATACGCACATAACTTAAGTTAAAGCTTAATCCACCTCTAAACGCATAATGGAAACCAAGATTTTTAATATTATCTAAGAATTCAGCTGCAGCAGCAACACCTGAGAAACGAATAATTTCAGAGATGATGTCACGCAAATTCTTTTTCTTTAATAATTCATTGATATAACCAACTTCCATAGGAACTACTTCGTTAAATAAAACACGACCAACAGTTGTGTCAATTACTTTCCAAATTAATTCACCATTTTCTTTGATTCTCACGCGACATTTAATTTTCGCATGCAAATCAGCACGTTTTTCGTTATATGCAATAATTACTTCTTCTGCACCATAAAAAGACAAACCTTGACCAATAACTTGATGTTTATCAGTTGAAAGTCTTTCTTTAGTAATATAGTACAATCCCAAGATCATATCCTGTGAAGGTACAGTTACTGGAGTACCATTTGCAGGGTTTAAGATATTGTGAGAAGCAAGCATTAACAATTGAGCCTCAGCAATTGCAGCATTTCCTAATGGAACGTGCACCGCCATTTGGTCACCGTCAAAATCGGCGTTGAAACCAGCACACACCAAAGGATGTAATTGAATTGCTTTACCTTCGATCAACTTAGGTTGGAAAGATTGGATACCCAATCTGTGCAACGTAGGAGCACGGTTAAGCAATACTGGATGTCCTTTCAAAATATTCTCAAGAATATCCCAAATTGCTGGATCCTTTTTCTCAACTATTTTCTTCGCTGTTTTAACAGTTTTAACAATTCCTCTTTCGATTAATTTACGAATGATAAATGGTTTAAACAATTCAGCAGCCATGTTTTTAGGTAAACCACACTCATTTAATTTAAGTGTTGGTCCTACTACGATTACAGAACGACCTGAATAATCAACACGTTTACCCAATAAGTTTTGACGGAAACGACCTTGTTTACCTTTTAGCATATCGCTCAAAGATTTCAACGGACGGTTACCTTCAGACTTAACAGCAGATGCACGACGGGTATTATCCAATAAAGAATCTACCGCTTCTTGCAACATACGTTTTTCATTACGAAGAATTACATCTGGAGCTTTGATTTCAACCAAACGCTTCAAACGGTTATTCCTAATAATTACTCTACGATAAAGGTCATTTAAATCAGAAGTTGCAAAACGTCCACCTTCCAAAGGAACCAAAGGTCTCAATTCTGGTGGAATTACAGGCAACATCTTCATAATCATCCACTCAGGTCTGTTTTCACCGGTAGTTTGCGCACTGCGGAAACCTTCAATTACTTTCAAACGCTTAAGCGCTTCTTGCTTACGCTGTTGAGATGTTTCTGTAGCAGCTTGAATTCTTAAGTCGTAACTTAATTTATCCAAGTTCACACGTTTCAACAAATCTTCTAACGCTTCTGCTCCCATTTTGGCAACAAATTTGTTAGGATCATGGTCATCTAACATTGAATTCTCTTTTGTCAAAGAATCAAGAATATCTAAATATTCTTCTTCTGTCAAAAGGTCTAAGTATCCTACATTCGTTGCATTACCTGTTTGAATTACTACATAACGTTCGTAGTAAACAACCATGTCCAACTTTTTTGTAGGGATACCCAATAAATATCCAATTTTATTTGGTAAAGAACGGAAATACCAGATATGCGCTACAGGAACCACCAAATTAATGTGACCCATACGCTCTCTACGCACTTTTTTCTCAGTTACTTCTACACCACAACGGTCACAAACGATTCCTTTGTAACGGATTCTTTTGTATTTACCGCAATGACATTCGTAATCTTTGATTGGACCAAAAATACGCTCACAGAACAATCCACCCATTTCAGGTTTATAGCTTCTGTAATTGATGGTTTCTGGTTTTACAACCTCACCAAAGCTACGACGAAGTATATTTTCAGGAGAAGCTAACGAGATTCTAATCTTGCTAAAATTGCTTCCGATTTTTTGTGTTTTCTTTTGAATTTGCATCTTGTTTTTTTACGGAATATTAATCCAAAAAGGTTACTTCTAAGCCCAAACCACGGAGCTCGTGCAACAATACATTAAACGACTCAGGGGTACCAATGCTTGTGATGTTATCACCTTTAACAATGGCCTCATAAGCTTTCGCTCTACCAGTGATATCATCAGATTTAATGGTTAAGATTTCACGAAGGATATTAGCCGCACCAAATGCTTCCAATGCCCAAACCTCCATCTCACCAAAACGCTGACCACCAAATTGAGCCTTACCACCTAATGGTTGTTGAGTAATCAACGAATAAGGTCCAATTGAACGAGCATGCATCTTATCATCAACCATGTGACCAAGTTTCAACATATAACTCACACCAACTGTTGTTGGTTGATCAAATTTGTTACCTGATAATCCATCATTCAAATACACCAAACCATTTGTAGGAACGCCTGCTTTATCTGTGTATTCTTTGATTTCATCTAAAGACGCACCGTCAAAAATTGGGGTTGCAAAACGCACACCTAATTCTTTACCAGCCCATCCCAATACAGTTTCATAAATTTGACCCAAGTTCATACGAGAAGGTACACCCAATGGATTCAAAACGATATCCATAGGAGTTCCATCATCTAAGAATGGCATATCTTCTTCACGTACAATTCTTGCAACAATACCCTTGTTACCATGACGACCTGCCATTTTATCTCCAACTTTCAATTTACGTTTGTTAGCAACATAAACTTTAGCCAATTGAAGGATACCTGTTGGCAACTCATCACCTACACTAATTGAATAATGCTCACGCTTAAAGTTTGTAATTTTATCGTTATGCAAGTTGATATAGTTTGTCAACGCACGTACAATTAATTCATTTCTTTCGTCGTCAGATGCCCAATTGTGATAGTTCACATTTGAATAATCAATACTCAACAAATTCTTTTGAGAGAATTTCGTACCTTTTGGAATCAATTCCTCACTGTACATATTGTAAACTCCTTGGCTAGTTTTACCATTCACTAATTGGAATAGTTTTTTAACCAATTCATCTTTCAATGCCGCAAGTTCTTTTTTGTGATCTTCTTCAAGGCGATTTAATTTGCCTTTATCAGCGGTACGAACTGCTTTATCTTTTTTAGTTTTGCTGAATAATTTTTTAGTAATTACAACACCTTGAGCACCTGGAGGCGCTTTCAAAGAAGCATCTTTCACATCACCAGCTTTATCTCCGAAAATTGCTCTTAACAACTTTTCTTCAGGTGATGGTTCAGTTTCTCCTTTAGGGGTAATTTTACCAATTAGAATATCGCCTTCTTTTACTTCAGCACCAATACGAATTAAACCATTTTCATCCAAATTACGCGTCATTTCTTCGCTTACATTTGGAATATCATTTGTTAATTCTTCTTCACCGCGCTTAGTATCACGAACTTCTAATTCATATTCAGTAATATAAATAGTAGTAAACCAATCATCTTTTACAACTTTTTCGGAAATTACAATCGCATCCTCAAAGTTATAACCTTGCCATGGCATATACGCTACTTGCAAGTTTCTTCCTAAAGCCAATTCACCACCTTGAGTAGCATATCCCTCAGAAATAACTTGACCTTTTTTCACTTTATCACCTTTGCGAACCAATGGACGCAAGTTGATACATGAATTTTGATTCGTTCTACGGAATTTGATTAAGCTATAAGATTTTGTATCACCTGTGAAACTTACCAAATCATCATCATCATTGTGATCATAACGAATTGTAATTTCACGAGCATCAACAGAAACAACTTCACCATTTCCCTCCGCATTAATCATTGAACGAGAATCTCTCGCAACTTTTTCTTCCAAACCTGTACCAACAATTGGAGCCTCAGGCTTCAACAATGGAACTGCTTGACGTTGCATATTCGATCCCATCAATGCACGGTTGGCATCATCATGCTCCAAGAAAGGAATCAACGATGCAGCAATAGATACAATCTGGTTAGGGGCAACGTCCATATAATCCAATTGTGATGAAAGAACTGAAGGAAAATCACCTTCTTTTCTACTTTTCACATAAGGAGTAATAAAGTTACCTTTATCATCTAATACAGCATTGGCCTGTGCAATTGTTTTGCCATCTTCCTCTTCTGCACTTAAATAAGTAATTACACCAGAAATTTTTCCATCAACAACTTCTCTATAAGGAGTTTCCAAGAATCCCATTCCGTTGATTTTCGCGTGTACACACAACGAAGAAATCAAACCAATATTTGGACCCTCTGGAGTTTCAATGGTACATAAACGACCATAATGTGTATAATGTACGTCACGTACTTCAAAACCTGCACGTTCTCTGCTCAAACCACCAGGACCAAGAGCACTCAAACGACGTTTGTGTGTAATTTCGGCAAGTGGGTTAATTTGATCTAAGAATTGTGAAAGCTGGTTTGTACCGAAGAATGAATTAATTACAGATGACAATGTTCTTGCATTTACCAAATCTTGTGGGGTAAATACTTCATTATCACGAATGTTCATTTTCTCGCGAATGGTACGAGCCATTCTAGCCAAACCTACACCGAATTGAGCATACAATTGTTCTCCAACTGTACGAACACGACGGTTACTTAAATGGTCAATATCATCCAAAATTTCTGAACCATTGTAAAGTTCAATCAAATAACGGATAATTGAAATAATATCGTCTTTCGTTAATACTTTAACATCCATTGGAGTGTTAATTTCCAACTTTTGGTTAATTCTGTAACGACCAACTTCGCCTAAATCGTAACGCTTATCTGAGAAGAACAAACGCTCAATAATTCCACGAGCTGTTTCTTCATCCGGTGGATCTGCATTCCTCAATTGGCGATAGATTACTTCTAACGCTTCTTTACCGTTGTTAGAAGTATCTTTTTGTAAAGTATTATAAATTACGTTGTAATCAATGTCGCCTTCACCTTGAGTACTTAAGATGATCGATTTAACATTTGCATCAACAATAACATCAATATGGTCTTCAGTGATTTCAGTATCACGTTCCAAAATAACTTCGTTACGCTCAATAGAAACTACCTCACCTGTATCTTCATCAACAAAATCTTCAATCCAAGTACGTAAAACCCTTGCGGCTAATTTACGACCTATAATTCTCTTTAGACCAGCTTTAGAAACTTTCACTTCTTCGCTTAATCCAAAAATATCTAAAATATCTTTATCACTTTCGAAACCGATAGCACGTAAAAGTGTGGTAACCGGGAATTTCTTTTTACGATCAATGTAAGCATACATTACAGCGTTAACGTCAGTTGCAAACTCAATCCAAGAACCTTTAAACGGAATAACTCTTGCAGAGAAGAGTTTGGTTCCATTTGAGTGAGTACTTTGACCAAAGAATACACCTGGAGAACGGTGTAATTGACTTACAATAACACGTTCAGCACCATTAATGATAAAAGTACCATTTGGTGTCATGTAAGGTAATGTTCCTAAATAAACATCTTGAACGATAGTTTCAAAATCTTCATGTTCAGGATCATTACAGCTCAATCTCAATTTTGCTTTTAATGGAACGGCGTAAGTCAAACCACGCTCAATACACTCATGAAGGGTATATCTTGGTGGATCGACGAAGTAATCCAAAAATTCTAAATTGAAAATATTACGTGTATCCGTAATTGGAAAATTTTCGCGAAACACTTTGAATAAGCCTTCGCCTTCGCGTTTATCTGCGGGTGTGTCTAACTGGAAAAATTCTTGGAATGATTTCAGTTGCACATCCAAGAAATCGGGATATTCAATGGCATGTTTTACCTTGCCGAAAGAAACCCTAGTGTTCAATTTTGTACTCAATTTTTTTGTTTTTTTTAGTTTGACAATGGTGTGAGTCTAATAACAGCCGAAAGCCCCACGGAAAACCGGGGGCTTTGGTGTTAAATGTTGGAGGTCTTACTTAATTTCAACTTCAGCACCCGCTTCTTTCAATTTAGCTGCTAAGTCTTCAGCTTCTGCTTTAGAAACTTTTTCTTTTACAGCTTTAGGGGCACCGTCTACTAAATCCTTTGCTTCTTTCAAGCCCAAGCCAGTTAAATCTTTTACGATTTTAACTACTTGAAGTTTGGCAGCTCCGGCGCTTTTCAAGATAACGTCAAACTCTGTTTGTTCAGCAGCAGCACCAGCACCGTCACCGGCAGCAGGAGCAGCAACTGCAACAGCAGCAGCAGCAGGTTCAATACCATGCTCTTCTTTCAAAATTTGAGCAAGTTCGTTAACTTCTTTTACAGTGAGATTTACCAACTGATTCGCGAATTCTTTTAAATCTACCATTGTTTATTTCTTTTAGTTTTTTATTGTTTAATATTTAGTTTAATTTATCTTTCTGAAAGTGCTTTTACCAAACCGGCAACCTTCTGACCGGCATTAGCTTGCAATGCACCAATAACATTCTTTGCTGGTGATTGTAACAAACCAATGATTTCTCCAATAAGATCTTCTCTGCTCTTCAAGTTCTCCAAAGCTACCAATTGGTTATCACCAATATAAACGCTTTGATCAATCCAAGCACCTTTTAATAAAGGTTTGTCAGTAGCCTTACGGAATTTTTTAATAGAAATAGCAGGTGCTTTTGCATTCTCAGAAAACATTACACATGTTGTTCCTTTTAATACTTCTGGCAATTCTGCAAAATCTTTGTCTGATTGATCCATCGCCAATTTCAACAAGGTGTTTTTCACCATTCTCATTTGAACTCCGTTTTCATATAACATTTTACGGAATGAGTTTGTTGCATTCGCAGATAAACCATCGGTATCGCATAAATATACTATGTTGTTTGCGTTGAAAGAATCAACTAATTCAGCAACAATAGTGTGTTTTTCTATCTTATTCATAATCTTAGATACCTGAAATTGATTTAACATCGACATTCACACCTGGGCTCATTGTACTGCTAACGAAGATACTCTTAAAGTAAGTTCCTTTGGCAGCCGATGGCTTCAAACGGTATAAAACATTAATTAACTCTAGCGCATTTTCGTTCAATTTGTCAGCATCAAATGATACTTTACCAACTGATGCGTGTATGATACCAGTTTTATCAACTTTAAAGTCAATTTTACCAGCTTTAACTTCAATTACAGCTTTACCAACCTCAGTAGTTACAGTACCGCTCTTTGGGTTAGGCATTAAGTTTCTTGGACCCAATACTTTACCTAAACGACCCAATTTAGCCATTACAGAAGGAACAGCTACGATAATATCGACATCTGTCCAACCACCTGCAATTTTCTCAATGTAGTCGTCTAATCCTACGTAATCAGCACCTGCATCTTTAGCTTCTTGCTCCTTATCGGGAGGACAAAGAACTAACACACGAACAGTTTTACCCAAACCGTGTGGCAAGCTAGCTACACCACGAACCATTTGGTTCGCCTGACGAGGATCAACACCCAATCTAACATCGATATCAAATGATGAATCGAATTTTGTGCTTGTAATCTTTTTTACGATATCACAAGCTTCCAACAACGAGTAAGACTTTGTGTTATCGAACTTGGTTAGCGCTTCTTTTCTTTTTTTACCAACTTTCATAATACTTTTTAATTAAAATGGTGCATCACCTGTTACCGTGATTCCCATGCTTCTTGCTGTTCCAGCAACCAACTTCATAGCTGATTCTTCAGTGAAACAATTTAAATCGGGCATTTTCTCACCGGCAATTGTGCGAATTTCGTCCCAAGTTACTGAACCAACCTTTTTTCTGTTCGGCTCGGCAGAACCTTTTTGAATCTTCGCAAATTCAACAAGTTGAATTGCTACTGGAGGATTTTTGATGATAAAATCGAATGATTTGTCGGAATAAACCGTCAAAACAACCGGTAATACCTTACCCATTTTGTCCTGCGTGCGCGCATTAAACTGTTTGCAGAACTCCATGATGTTTACACCCTTAGAACCCAATGCAGGTCCAATCGGTGGAGCTGGGTTTGCCATCCCGCCCTTAACTTGGAGTCTTACAAAACCTGATACTTCTTTTGCCATTATACTGTTACGTTACAATTATTATAATTTTTGTACTTGATTATAGTTCAACTCAAGTGGTGTTCTTCTTCCAAAGATTTTCACCATCACCTTAAGTTTACGCTTTTCTTCGTTTATTTCTTCAATTACTCCGTCAAAGTCATTGAAAGGACCATCAATTACCTTCACTGCCTCACCCACTAAGAAGTGTTCTTCGTCAGTAGCTTCCGCTGTGCTCAATTCATCGGCAGTACCTAAAATACGACTCAATTCATTAGGGCGAAGTGGAACAGGTTGATCTTTAGACCCAAGGAATCCTACAACGCCAGAAACACTTTTGATAAGAGGCATTACTTCTGGATCAGAAAAATCAGCTCTTACTAAAATATAACCAGGAAATGCGTTTCTTTCCTTTATTACTTTTTTACCATTTTTAACTTGGTAAACTTTTTCAGTTGGAATGAGAATTTCAGGCACATAACTAAGCTTATTGTCGCGTTCTAGCTCAACTTCTACACTGTGCTTCACCTTTTTCTCTTGTCCGGTGATTGCACGAACTACGTACCACTTATGTTTGTCTTCTGAATTCGTCATTTCTTTTTATTTAAAAATATTGTAGAACTGGGTTAATACTACACCTAGTCCGCTATCGAGACCCCAGATCACCATAGCAAAAATCAGAGATGCCACGATTACGATCCACGTGCTTTCTCTTAGTTCATTCCATGTAGGCCAAGACACCTTGTTAACCAATTCGTCTTTTATCTCACGGAAGTAATTTGAAATTCTACCAAACATTGCGCATTTTATTAGCACGAGCACAAGGATTCGAACCCTGATCAAAGGTTTTGGAGACCTCTATTCTACCATTGAACTATGCTCGTAAAAGAAGGGATAACGAGTTACCCCTTCTATTTTATAGTTCTATACTATTATTCAATAATCTCAGTTACCTGACCAGCACCTACAGTTCTACCACCTTCACGGATAGCGAAACGTAAGCCTTTTTCCATTGCAATTGGTTGAATTAACTCAACTGTAATAGAAACGTTATCACCAGGCATAATCATTTCAGTACCAGCAGCCAAGGTAATTTCACCTGTAACGTCAGTTGTACGGAAATAGAATTGTGGGCGATATTTGTTAAAGAATGGAGTATGACGTCCACCTTCTTCTTTGCTCAATACATAAACTTCAGCTTTGAATTTTTTATGCGGTTGAACAGATTTAGGAGCACAAATTACCATACCACGGCGAATGTCTTCTTTTGCAACACCACGTAACAAGATACCAGCGTTGTCACCAGCTTCTCCACGGTCTAACAATTTACGGAACATTTCAACCCCAGTACATGTAGATGTAAGCGTTGAACCAAATCCAATGATTTCTACTGGATCTTGTACGTTGATTACACCACGCTCAATACGTCCTGTTGCAACTGTACCACGACCTGTGATCGAGAATACGTCCTCAACTGGCATCAAGAAAGGCAAGTCAACCAAACGTGGAGGAATTGGAATCCAATTATCTACAGCGTTCATCAACTCAAGAATGGTATCAACCCATTTTTGGTCACCATTCAATCCACCCAAAGCAGAACCACGGATGATAGGAGTGTTGTCAGCATCGAACTCGTAGAATTCTAATAACTCACGCATTTCCATTTCAACTAGGTCTAACAATTCTGGATCGTCAACCATATCTACTTTGTTCATAAATACAACCAAACGAGGTACACCAACCTGACGCGCTAACAAAATGTGCTCGCGGGTTTGTGGCATAGGACCGTCAGTTGATGCAACTACCAAGATAGCGCCATCCATTTGGGCAGCACCAGTAACCATGTTCTTAACATAATCGGCGTGACCTGGACAATCTACGTGTGCATAGTGACGAAGAGCAGTTTGATACTCAACGTGTGCTGTGTTAATAGTAATACCACGCTCTTTCTCTTCAGGTGCAGAGTCGATTGAATCGAACGAACGCGCTTCAGAAAAACCAGCGTTGGCTAATACTGATGTAATTGCCGCAGTCAAGGTAGTCTTCCCGTGATCAACGTGACCAATGGTACCAATGTTCAAGTGCGGCTTGGAACGGTCAAATGTTTCTTTTGCCATAGTGTTTGTTGTTTTTGTTTTATATAAATGTTGTTTGAGCCAATGAGGGGAATTGAACCCCTGACCTTTTCCTTACCAAGGAAACGCTCTACCCCTGAGCTACATCGGCTTTTGCCTGCCAAAGGTTAAACCTTAACAAACTAGTTTGAGCGGGAGACGAGGCTCGAACTCGCGACCTACAGCTTGGAAGGCTGTCGCTCTACCAACTGAGCTACTCCCGCAAAATTCTGTTGCACTTACGCTATCTAGTGGGGAAAGAAGGATTCGAACCTCCGTAGACGTAAGTCAGCAGATTTACAGTCTGCCCCATTTGGCCGCTCTGGTATTTCCCCAGAATTTTTGGTCTACATTTACATGTAAACCCTTAGCACGTAAGTGCTCCGAGCCACCAGTCGGGATCGAACCAACGACCTACTGATTACAAATCAGTTGCTCTACCAGCTGAGCTATGGTGGCATGTTTTAGAACGTAAAAACAACGCTGTTCTGTTGTTCTTTTCCTTAAAGGACTGCAAAAATAGTACTTTATTTTGCATTTTCAAATCATAATTGAAAAAATATTTAAGAATTTTTGATTTTTTATTCTTCCCCGCCCTTCTTAATCTCCCAACTTCGTTTATTTTTGCACCTCTCTCTTATTATAATGAATCGTAAATATTTTAAACCTATCGCCATCGCAGCTATTGCTCTCATTGCTTTCTTCGCGCTCTGGCGAAATATGAACCATACCTCTAACTGGAAGTCCGACCTTTTTGCCCTCAAAAATCCCAACGAAATAACCAAATTCGTTTTTACTCCCAATAACGACAAAAAAACGTCCCTCCAATTTCAAAAAATTGACGGCGTTTGGTTTGTAATCAACAATACCGATAGGTTCGTGGCCGATACCAGTAGTATCAACCTATTGCTCAATTGGGCCATGCCTAAACTCGAAAT
>Ga0209597_1000703_pt1 | contig 21855 bp, 15 predicted proteins | sample M_140625_MF_Meta_FD_187316 | JGI IMG/M metagenome (GOLD analysis project Ga0209597, IMG submission 187316) | Freshwater microbial communities from Lake Montjoie, Canada to study carbon cycling - M_140625_MF_MetaG (SPAdes) (version 2) | ecosystem: Environmental > Aquatic > Freshwater > Lake... | reverse complement strand
GGACGACCACGCGCGCACCCAAAAGCTCGTCGCCCAAATTTCGAAACGCAGCGCCAGCAAGATCGCTCTCTACAAAGACAGCATCCCCATCTTCGAACGTTTCAACATCGAGCGCCAGATCGAGCAGACCGGCCAGCGCAAGGTGCCACTCCCCTCCGGCGGCGAAATCATCATCGACGAAACGGAAGCCCTGATCGCAGTCGACGTGAACACCGGTTCCCACAAAAACCGCGGCGGCGACGAGAAGAACGTCATCTACGCCGTGAACCTCGAGGCTGCCGCCGAGATCGCGCGCCAGATCCGCCTTCGCAATTTGGGCGGCCTGATCATCATGGACTTTATCGACATGAAGGAGCGCCGCCACCGCAACGCGGTTTACGAGAAGATGGTCGAGCTGATGTCCACCGACAAAGCGAAGAACCACATCCTCCCGATTTCCTCGCTCGGCATCATGCAGATGACCCGCCAGCGCCAGAGCGAGTCGCTCTCGGCCAATCTCTACACCGATTGCCCCTATTGCCGCGGTCGCGGTATCGTCAAGAGTGCGACCACCGTCTCGGTGGAACTCCAACGCAAACTCAGTTCCGTCGTCCGTCGCCTCCAGCTCCGGAACGACGGCAAGGAGTATTCGCTGCGCGTCCTAGTGCACCCGAGCATCCTTGAACGTCTCCGCAGCGAAGACGCCGACCTGCTCGTGCGCATGGAAAAATTATTCGGCGTGAAGTTGGCCTTCCGCGCCGACCTCAACTATCACGTCGAAAATTTCAAGATCATCAACGCCCTCACCGGCGAAGAATACCGCTGAGGAAATCGTCCTCGTCCCTCCTCAGCGTTCTCCTCGGCCGCCCCTCACCGGGCGGCCTTTTTTTTGCGACCCGCTGCGCGCACCTTCAGCACAGATTGCGCCCCCTGCGAAGGCACAGCGCCCCCGAAAACCTCCTGCTGTGGTCGCCACGATTCCGTCCATTTAGAGAATCTTTGCGACCTGAGGTTTTCCCGATAAAATTCCTCCGCACCTGCCGGTGCGACTCCTCGACCGATACGCCGTCCGCCGTCGTCCGACTACGGATTTTTTCACGACCGAGGATTCGAGATTGCGGACGACGAGCTGAGGCGTAAGCGAAACTTCCGACGACTGCTAGCTGCCTTCAAGCGACCTCCCACCCCTCTGCCCGACGGCACGGTAAGGCGATTACTCACCCACCGAGTTTACTACCGATTGATAGTAAATCCACTTTACTACTTAAAGATAGTAAATTGACATTACTATCTTTGAGTAGTAATTATCCCGCCATGAACTATCCCCTCGACACGCCGGCCCAAGCCCAGGCCGTGCTCAAGGCCTTGCGTGCCGCTCAGGGCCTCAGTCAGGCGCAGGTCGGCGAATTAATGGGCGTGAATCAGAAGCGCATCGCCCGCATCGAAGCCACGCCCGGCAGCACGAGCGTTGCGCAAGTCGCCAAGCTCGTCGCCCTGCTCGGCGGACGGCTCGTCATCGACGACGGCCAGACCGACGGCAAGCAACCCAAGTCTAAGTCTACTTGGTAGCCCATGCCCGCCTCTCTCCATGTCTGGATGAACGGTCGGCACGTGGGCGTCTGGACGCACTCGCCCGGCACTTCGAGTTTTCAGTATGATCCCGTCTGGGCCGCCGCCCCTGATCGGCGACGATTGTCCCTGTCGCTCGACTTCCAACCCGGCAACGCGGCACGCAAGGGCGCCGTCGTCGAGAGCTACTTCGATAATCTTCTGCCGGACAGCGAAACCATCCGCAAACGCCTCCAGAGCCGCTTCGGGACCGCCTCCCGCGAGCCCTTCGATCTCCTCGCCGCCATCGGCCGCGACTGCATCGGCGCCGTGCAACTGCTGCCCGCAGGCGAGGAACCCGCAGCCGTGGAAAAAATCAAAGCAGTGCCGCTGGACGACGCCGAGGTTGAGCAAGCCATCAGCGCCGCGCTCTCCGACGGGCGTGGGTTGGGCCAAGCCGACGACGAGGACTTCCGCATTTCCCTCGCCGGCGCTCAGGAGAAGACCGCCCTGCTCCGCTACAAAGATCGCTGGTGCCGTCCGCTCGGCGCCACGCCGACCACCCACATCTTCAAACTCCCGCTCGGCATCGTCGGTAATCTTCAGGTCGATCTGAGCGATTCGGTAGAAAACGAGTGGCTGTGCCTGAAATTGCTGGCCGCCTTCGGACTGGAAACCGCCCACGCCGAAATCGCCCACTTCGGAAAACACCGCGTGCTCGTCGTGGAACGTTTCGACCGTGTCTGGCAGGGCACCAAATGGATCGCGCGCCGACCGCAGGAGGATTTCTGCCAAGCGCTCGGCATCGCCGGTTGGAAGAAATACGAAAATCAGGGTGGACCGGGCATGGACGCTATCCTCCACGTGCTGGCCTTCAGCGCTGAGGCGGCGCGTAACCGCCGCGATTTCGTCAAGGCCCAGATCCTCTTCTGGCTCCTCGCCGCGACTGATGGCCACGCGAAAAATTTCTCCCTGTTTCACGAAACCGGCGGAGCGTATCGGATGACGCCATTCTACGACGTGCTCTCCGTTTGGCCCGTGATGGGCCCGAAGGCGCATCAAGTTCCCTGGCAAAAAGCCACCCTCGCCATGGCCGTGCGCGCCACCAACGCCCACTGGAAACTCAAAGACCTCCGCCCGCGCCATTGGTCCGCCGTCGCCAAACAAGCCGGCCTCGGCAATGCCGACACGCTGATCCACGAAATTCTGTCACTCGTACCGTCCGCGGTTTCTTCCGTTAGCCATCTTCTGCCCAAAAAATTCCCCGCCCACGCCAGCGACAAAATCTTCTCCGGTATCGAGCAACAGGCCAAAGTCCTCGCCGCCGGCTAAAGACGGAACGCCGAATCCAAAATCGTTTTTGCGATCAGGTGGAGTTTTACTCGAATCCAAAACGCACGCGATGCTCGCTGATCGCTCGTCATCGCCAACCATTCCGTTTTCCTTCCAACACCGCTCTACGCCGCTGGCGCCGATTTGCCCCATGCAGACCTCTCCCCAATCCCCCGCATCCGAATCCTCACCCACGAACCCGCCCGCGCCCCAGCTCTATCTCGGCCTCCCGCTGCGGGTCCATGGCTTCGCGTGGAGCGGGTTGGTGGTGCTCACGCTGCTCTTGGTCGCTCTCACCGCCACCTTCGAAGGTAAATCCGTGTGGAGCGGCTGGGACGAAAGTCGCGGACTCCGGCAGCCGTCCTACGCGGAACGAATTTATTTCAATCACGTGGTTCGCACCCGCGCCAACACGTGGTCGAATCTGGCCTTCGTCGTCGTCGGGCTTTACGCCCTCGCACTCGGTTACCACGACCGGCGACACCGCGGCGACCCCCATGCCGGCTATGTGATCGCTACCCCAGCGATGAGTCTCCTCTTCGGTGCCGCGTGTTGCTTACTCGGATTCGGCAGCGGTTTTTACCACGCTTCCCTCACGCGATGGGGCCAACACCTCGACGTCGCGTCGATGTATCCGCCGCTGCTCGTAGGCATCGCCATCAGTTTGGGGCGGTGGCTGCGCCGATGGGAACGGGCGCCCACTCCGCGCACGCTCCCCGCATGGCCGATCCTCGGGGGCCTCGTCGTCATCACGAGCTACCTCCTCTATCACTTCAAGTGGTCGATGGCCTCCGGCACGGTGCTCGCCACCCTCATCGTCACCACCGCGTGCGCCGGACTCGTGGATGCCTGGTTCGCGCGCCGCACGCTCCATTTTCGTTGGCTGCTCTTCTCGACGCTGGCCCTGGTTGCAGCCGTCATCTGCCGGCAACTTGATGTCGCCAGAAAATTCAGCGGACCCGACGCGTGGCTCCAGGGTCACGCGCTGTGGCACGTGCTGACCGCCCTATCGCTGGCCTGCGCCTATGCCTACCACCGTTCGGAAAAGCTACCTCCGGAAAGCGATTAACCAACGCCGCCGCCTCGAAACATCAAAAATTCCCACGGAGGCCGAGGCTCCAGCTGACGCCGTAGTTGCCGTAGCGATAAAGCGCGGCGGGGATATTGCGGGTCGGATCACCTTCGTAGAGGAGATGGGGATCGTTGAGGATATTGCGGCCTTGGAAGAAGAGGCTCGTGCGCGCCGAGAGCTTGTACCCGCCACTGAGGTCGAGCTTGAGATTGTGGCGCTGGTAGCGACCGAAGAGCGTCGTGAAGGGCGTATCGTCCTGCCACACGGCGCCGGCGCGGAGACTGAGTCCGCGGATGCTCCAACCCATCGCGCCCGAGACTTTGTGCGGCGTCACTCCGGGAAAATACTGGTTGGCGTAGTTGCGGGTGTAGCTGACGTTGACATTCGTCGTGCGGAGAAAGCCGGGGAGAAATGAGAGGTTCTGGTTATAGGCGAGCTCCAGACTGCGATAGCGGTAGAGCGTGTTGTTGTTGGTCAGCGATTGGAACTCGTAGGTCGCGTAATCAGGATCGTTTTCGAAACCAAAGTCCGCGGCCTTACCACGCACGGTCACACGTTGATCCGAGATTTCCGTTTGCTGCATCAGAAAGGTAAAGCTCCCGACGGGCTCGAAGTAGTAGGCCAGGCGGGCAACGTAATTATCGGATTTTTCCGGCTTCAGATTCGGGTTCGGTGCCGTGATCAAGAGCGCTTGGTCGTTAATCGACCACACGCCGGCAAGAGCGTCGACCGGCGGACGGGAGATCGCGTAGCTGTAGCCGACCTGCGCATGGAGATTCGGGCGAACGGAATATTTGAGCGACGCGCTCGGGAAAAAATTGGCATAATCGCCCTCGCGCGAGGTGCGTGGCTGGGAGAAAAATTGATAGTGCATGCCCTCGACGGTCGTGGCGCGGCGGGTGGCGGTAGAGATCGGGTATTTCAACGCCACCTGCGCCGCGGTGAGCGGATCAAACTCCCGCGACTCAGACTCAGTGAGCTCCCAGCGGACACCGCCCTGGAGCTGCAATTTACCGAGACGGGTGTTGGCCATGCCGTAGCCGGCGGTCACGTGTTGGCGAAAGTCCCGATGGTTGGCGACGTAGGCGGTGTAGTAATTTTCCGCAGTGGCCACATTGACGAAATATTCCGGGTGCTCGCGGTAGAGGAGCGAGACGGCGCTGCGATTGGTGAGTGGGGGGAGATTGGCAATGGTGAGGGCGCGGATGTCGCCCATATTGGTGTTGAAGGGGCGCGGCGAAACGAATCCGGCGAAGGTGCCGGTGGCGGTAATGGTGCCGTTGGCGTTGAGGATGTTTCCGCCGGGGCCGACGTAACTGTAGACGAGGTAGGGCGTGGTATTGTCAGTCTTGCGATTTTCCTCGGCCCACTTCCCGCCAAATTTCACGAACGTGGGCAGGCGCCACGGGAGAACATATTTCGCGTTGGTCTCGGCCGTGTAGATTTCGGTGAAGGCGAAGCGCCCTTCCTCGTTCGAGCGCGGGTTGGTGTAGTTGGCGAGGTTGGACCAATCGGCGCCGCCCGTTTGGACAATCGTCCACTCGGCGGAGTTGGCGTTGGGACGGGTGGCGCGGAAATCCGCGGTGAGGGCGTTGAGCGTTTCGGTGCGGATCGAGCCGCGGGTGGACGTCTCGTAGTCGTTTTTCGAACGTGAGAAATTGGCCGTGCCATCCACCGTGAGGCCGCCGATTTTGTATTCGAATTTAGGAGTCAGGGTGAACGAGTTGGTGAGCTTGATCGCGGTGCCGCCGCCGTAGGTCATCGTGCGCGAGGTATTGGCGGCGAGGGCGTTCGTACGGATGTCCGTCATACCGTCGCCGAGCACGTTTTGCCGGCCGGTCGCCGCGGCGACGCCGTTGGCGGCGGCATTGAAAGTGAGCGCCTTCGTATGCGCGTTATTTTCAAAAGCGTTGAACATCGCGGTGAGCGACAGCACGAGACGTTGGGTGGCCTTGAAGTCAGTCGTCGCCGTAATATTCGCGCGGCTGGAGAGACGCGGGCCGTCGGTGAACACCATGCCCGTGAGCACCATGGGACGGAGGTCGCCGCCGGTGCCGTTGGCGGCGGGGGCGACGGGGGTCTTATTGTAGGTGTGCGTGACGTATTGTTGCTCGGAGCGGATGCTGCTGTTGCTCACGCTGAGGCGGACGCCGAGGCGCTGGTTTAAAAATACGTCGGAGTAATCGAGTTGGTAGTTGGGGCGCCATTGGCGGCGGAGGTTATCGTCCCAGCCGTGGGTCTGGCCGAAGTTGGCGGCGTCGGGCGTGTTGAAGCCGGCGCTGAATTGCCAATCGACGCGGCGGCCCTTGCGGTCGAAGGCGCGGCGGGTGCGCATGTTGATGGAGCCGGCGGGAGAATTGGCGTCCATGTCGGGGCTGAGCGTGCGGCTGACCTCGATGGATTCGATGGAGTTAATGGACATTTGCTCGAAGCCGACCGAGCGCGACTGGCTGCCGGCGGCACCGTTGAGCGTGCTGCCGTAGGCCACGAACGCATCAGCGCTGGCGACCGCCGCACCGTCCATCGTGACACCGACGTATTGCTGATCGAGGCCGCCGACGCGCGGGCCGCGGCTAATGCCATCGACGTATTCGACTTCGACCCCGGGGAGAAATTTCAGGAATTCGCCGACGTTGCCCTCGGTGACATCGCCGAAGGTATCGGCGGCGACGGAGGTGGAGATGTTCATATTGCGGCGCTGTTCCATAATTGCCTTGGCGTTGCCCTCGCGCTCGTGGGAGACGACGAAGGCTTGGAGCTTGAGCGGTTCATCTTTGCCGGCGAATCCGCGAGCCTGCGCGCTGACAATTTCGAAATCGCGGGTCGCAGCGGTGCCCGCGGACACGACCACCGTCGCGGTCGTCAGCTGGTAGCCCGAAAAGGTGACCTCCAACGCGGCGGGGCCGACGGGCACGCTGGAGAGTTGGTAGACGCCACCATCCTCGGAGAAGGCGACCTGCTCCGTGCCTCGCACGCGGATTTCGGCGTTGCGCACGTATTCACCGGTCGCGGGATTAAAGATCCGGCCGGTAATGCTACCGACGATGGATTGGGCGACGAGTGAAGGTACCGCTGCGGCTAGAAAAAAGACGAAGCCGATGGAGGCAGCGAGCGGGGCTCGGCTCAGGGAGAGCACGAGACAGGCGAAGGAGCGGAGGTGAGGCATCGTGGACGAAGAAAAAACAGAGAACCAGCGCGAGCGAGGCCAAAGAAGCCACGCACAAACTGGATCAGCAAAAACAGCGTTGGCAAAAAGGGGGTGGACCGAGGCTTCGTTCCCTACGTTGAGCTTGGCCGAAGGATTTCGTGTCGCCCTGTTTTATTCTCTTTTTCGCCAACGCTCTTTTTTACCCTATTTCCTCTGATTCCCCTTATGCCAATGCTTCACGTTTTCAGCACGATCGCCGGCAGTTTGGACGTGGCGGGGAGTGCCGACGGCACGGGTGCCGCGGCGCGATTCGACGGGATAGAGAACTACGCTACTTCGGAGCGAGGAAATGTTCGAGGAAACGATAGATGACGGCGTTGGATTCCTCGGTCGGATCGTGCTTGGGGCGATTGGTCATCGCGACGCGGTCGGCGTAACCAAGGAGTTGATTCACAGCCACGGCGTGAGCAAGCACGGGCCAACGCGGGGCGGTGTCCTCGGCGCCGCCGCTGACGAGAAAAGGACGCGGCGCCATGAGCGCGTGCAGTTCGTGGAGATCGTGGCCCTGCGCGATGAGTGTCGCGTAGGCGCCGGTGCGTGGAGCGGCGGCGGAGACGAGGCCGCGCGGGCGCGTCGTGGTCGGGTCGAGGCCCAGATACCATGGCTCCTGATAGTTGATGCTCGGGCGCGTTTCGTCGAAGACGATGCCGGGGTCAGACCAGACGGCGCAGGCAAATTTATCGTAGAAGCAGGAGGCGAACAGGGCCCACTTGCCGCCGTAAGAGTGGCCGACGATACCGATGCGCGCAGCGTCAACTTTGGGCCAGCGAGTGAGCGCGGTGTGAGCGTTGGCGGCGACGTAGGCGAGGAAGGCGAGCGGCTGGCACAACGCGCCGGCTTGCTCGGGTTGGTAGGCGTCACCGCCCGGAGTGCCGAGGCACAAGGCGACGAATCCCCGTCTGGCGAGTTGGTAGCCGAAGTCGCGGAGCGGGAGGGTCGCCTTGCCGGCGGGCGTGGTGGCGAGGCCGGCGCTGGTGTGCGTTTCGTAGAAGGGGACGACGACGGCAGGGAACGGGCCACGGCCGGACGGGACGAGGAGCATCGCCTCTTGAAAATAGCCGGGCGCGAGCTCGATCCGGATGACGCATTGTTCAAAATTCTCACGCGACTCGGTGCGGATGATTTCGAGTTTCGGCGCGGCGAGGAGTTCCGGCCACGGGCCGAGGAGGGCGAACCAGCGGGCGCGGATCGCGGCGCGTTCGAGCGACCAGTCGGCGGCGTTCGTGATGCGCTGGCCGTCGGGGCGGAGAAGCGGAGAGCGGCGCGGATCGGATTTTTCGAGAGTGGTCGCCGGCGGTTGAAAATACGGCGCGAGGTCGGCGGGGAGAGCGAACGCGGTGCGGTCGGGCACACCCGCGAAGGTGGCGATGACCGCGACGATCAGCGCGGAGTGGAAACGAGCGCGAGGAGACTTCATCGGGGAGTGATGATCCTTACAACCGCAACCGCCGCGGGGGCGATAGCGATCTGAAGCTGAGGGAAATTGCGTGTGGGCGACCGCATGCACGCCCGCATCTGACAGAGATGTCAGGAAACAGGCTTCGCCACCTCGGCAGAGACCGGAAAAGTCCGAACTATTTCAGCGCCCCCGCGATTACCTTCGCTGAAGCCGGGCGTCCAAAACGTTCGCGTAGAACACGGCTCCCCTACCCTCAGTGACCACGCTTACTTGAACTCGCGCCAACACCACGACCCTCACCCGTGCCACTCCCTCACCGTTGCCCCCAATGACGATCCACCGCCCAGAGACGGCTTGCGCATGAGCGGCGGTCGCGCGAATTTTCCCGCGCCGGTTTTCCCCGGCGGATTTTACCCTTGAGCACCCTCGCCACTCTCTCCCCTTTTCCGCCGCGCGTGCTCGTGGTCGAGGACGAACAAAAAACCCGCGAATCGGTGGCCGAAGGATTGCGTCTGGAGGCTTGGTCCGTCACGACGGCGGCGACGGCCAACTCCAAGGTGGACCACTCCGACGGCGAGCACGGCCGATGAGGGTTTCGCTAAAGTCGCGCTGCCAGGCACGAGCGGCGGATGCATCGTCCAATCCGGTCAGCTCAGCGACTTGACGCGAGGAAAGATCGGCAAAGCCCGCGACAGGGCTTACGATCTTCGTTCAGTCAGGTACGCTGACGAAAGGACCCGATTTCACCGGTCCGATAAACAGCGCGGAGAAGTCCGGCGGACGCGCGGGACTCAGCGAAAAAGCGCGCGAGAAACCTTACTTCACCTCGCGGATTTTGATGTTCCGATACCAGCAGTTGTCCTGATGGTAGGTCAGCATGATGTGGCCGACGATCTTGGTGCCGAAGTCCGGGTATTTGGCGAATTTGCTCTTGGCGAGGCCAGCTTTGACGGCGTCGCTGCCGAGCTCGTAGCTCAGGACGTTTTTCCCGTTGAGCCAGTGTTCAACGCGATTGCCTTTGACGGTAATACGCGACGCGTTCCACTCGCCTACGGGTTTGGTCGGACGGTCGGCGGCAGGGATCACGTCGTAGAAGGCGGCGGTCTGGCGATGCGGCCCGATCTTGCCGTCGGGGTGGCGGGCGTCGTCGAGCATCTGGTATTCGTGGCCCGGGGCCCCGGGTCGCGCTTCAGTGACAAAGTATTTCACCCCGTTGTTGCCGGCTTCGGGGAGTTTCCACTCCCAGGAAAACTCGAAGTTGTCGTATTTTTTCTCGGTGATGAGTTCCACGCCCTTGACCTTGGCGATGGCGTGGAGCGTGCCGTCGACGACCTCCCAACCACCGGCGGGTTTCTTGTTGTAGGGGCGCCAGCCATCGAGGGTCTTGCCGTCGAAGAGGAGCGTCCAGCCGGCCTTTTTTTCGGCGGCGGTGAGTTCATTTTCGGCGGCGTGCGCGGTGAGCGCACAGGCGGCGAGGGAGAGGCAGGCGGCGAGGAGGCGGAGGTTCATGGGTGTTAACGAGAGGAAATTAAAATACGGGACGGACCGACACTTTCAACTCCACAGTCGTGGTGACGTTGCGCCGAAGTGCGGGCGGGAAGACGTGCGAGCGGGCCCGGGGTTGCGGGCCACGTGCGCTCGCGGCACGGCGGGCGCGGACCGCGGGAGCCGCCCTGCGGGGCAAACGCAATCGGCGATGAAACGGCTTGTTCCCGCGTGCCTTCGTCCGTTCTGTAGCAAGGTATGCCCGCCAAAGTCATCGTCCGCAACCTCTCGAAACGCTACGGCGGAGTGGAGGCGGTGCGCGGGGTGAGTTTTGAAATCGAGGCTGGCGAGATCTTCGGCCTGCTCGGACCGAATGGCGCAGGCAAGACGTCGACCCTAGAATGTCTCGTGGGGCTGCGGGAGGCGGACGCGGGGGAGCTCAAGGTATGCGGTCTCGATGCGCGGAAACATCCGCAGGAAGTGAAGCAACGGATCGGCGTGGCCCTGCAAAGCACGGCGTTGCAGGACAAGATCACGCCGCGCGAGGCGCTGAAATTGTTCGGGGCCTTTTACCGGGAGCACGCGGAGCCGGCGGCGCTGTTGGCGCGGTTTGCCCTCACGGAAAAAGCGGACGCGCGTTTCGATACCCTGTCGGGTGGACAACGACAGCGCCTCGCCTTGGCGTTGGCGTTTGTGAACACCCCGGAACTGGTGCTGCTCGACGAACCGACCACCGGACTCGATCCGCAGGCGCGGCGCGAGCTGCACGCGGAGATTTTGCAGATGAAGCGGGACGGCCACACGGTGCTGCTCACGACCCACTACCTCGACGAGGCCGAACAACTTTGCGACCGCATCGCGATCATCGACCACGGGCGCGTGATCGCCACGGGTGCGCCGCACGAGCTGATCGCGCGATCGAGCGCGTCGCAGAGCGTGACCTTGGTCACGATTCCGGCGGTCGGTGCGGAGCGGTTGGCGCGCGTGCCCGGAGTGAACGAATTGCGGTGTGACGGGGCGACGGCGCGATTTCGTACGGAGCAGCCGACGGAGACGCTCGCCGCGCTCGCGGCGTTGCTCGCGGAGCAGCGCGTGGAGTTGGTGGAGCTGCAGGTGAAAAAGGCGTCTTTGGAGGATGTGTTTGTCGGGCTGACGAAACTTGCCGACGGCGTTGCGTCCCCCGGTGCGGAGCAGGCGACGGTAGCGCCCAAGGCCTCGGCAGGTTCGAAAGGATCGCCACGATGAACGCGTTTACCGAACACGTCAGGATTTCGCTTCGGCTGCATTTTCGAAACAAGATGGCTCTGCTTTACGGCTATCTGTTTCCGTTGATTTTCCTCGCGGCGTTTTGGGTGCTGTATCGCTACGACAAGGTGCCGCTGCTGCGCCATATGGGCGAGCTCCTGACGGTGAGCGTGCTCGGCGGGGCGTGCTTCGGGTTGCCCTCGACGTTGGTGAGCGAGCGCGAACGCGGGGTGTGGCGGCGCTACCGGCTCGCACCGGTGCCGACGTGGAGCGTCGTGCTGAGCACCATCGTCGCGCGCTATGTGATCTTGCTGTCGGCGGGACTGCTACAACTCGGCGTCGCGCTGGCGGTGGGGATGACGATGCCGGCGTATCCAGTGGACTTGTTCGTGGCGTTTACGGCGGTGTCGTTTGCCTTCATCGGACTCGGACTCGTCATCGCGATGATGGCGGACAGCGTGCCGGCGGTGCAGGCGTTGGGGCAGTGTATTTTCCTGCCGATGCTCATCATTGGTGGAGTAGCGGTCCAGCTGGCGAGTTTGCCGGCATGGGCGCAGCATGTGTCGGCATTTTTCCCGGGGCGTTATGCGGTCGAGGCGTTGCAGGCGAGTGTGACGGGCGGCGGGCTCGGTGCGGCGCGGTTCAGTTTGCTGGCACTCGTGCTGACGGGCGCGGCGGGCTGCGTGGCGGGCGCGAAACTGTTTCGGTGGGACGCGCAGCAACGCTTCCTCGCGAGCGCGGGCAAGGCCTGGATCGTGCCAGTCCTCGCGGCGTGGCTCGCCGTGGGCGGGCTCGCGGAGTGGCGCGGAAGGATCGCGATTGCGACGGATGCGGCCGAGCCGGCGAGCAAAGTAACGGTGCCTCCGGTCAATGTCGCCGCAGAGGTCAGGGTGATGGTGGAGCCGATCGCGCCACCCCCGCCGCCTCCCCCACCCCCGCCCGCACCATGGGAAAAAATCACGGCGCAGGATATCGCGGGTTTGGACTACCGCGTGCCGCCCGATGGCGGCGTAGTTTCCCCGATCGCACCGGAGGATGATTTACCCGAAGATCAAACGAAGGACGAAGTCGAAGGCGTGCGCAACGGACTCAGCGATTGGCCCATGGCGAAGACGGCGGATGACATTCAAAACGTGCGTTACCTCCTGTGCGTCGCGGCCGTGCCCGATGCGATCCAAATGCCCGTCGAGCGATACCTGCCGCGAGTGGTCTACAACTACCTCATCGACCGATATCCGAAGGACAAACTGACCAAAATTCTGACGTGGATTGTGCTGCATCCCGAGGATGGCGCGGCGGTGGACAATATTTCCGATCTCGGGATTAACGGCGCGGCCGGCGATCCCTCGATCGTGCGCGAGCGCTCGTATCTCTACGCGATCAAGTTCATCGGTCGGCTGACGGGGCGGTTTGAGCCGTGAGGGAGCGGTGAGACCGGAGCGCGGTCGGAGGCGGCCCGCATTCGGGGGAGCGAGAGGCGCGGCGGATTGTCACCGCCGAAGGCTGGAAACCGGACGTTCGAAAAGCGTACCTCCGTTCGAGGCCAAGCCATAAGACCGAGACGGGGGGGGGCGTGGTGCGTGCTGAGACCGGCCCTTCCTTGACAGCTAAGACTTTAAAATGACATTTATCGCTACGATGAAAACGCTGACGATCACCAGTGCGCGGCAAAACCTCGGGGCGTGGCTGGCACGGGCCGCGCGTGGCGAAGAGATCGGGATCATTTCCGGTGCCCAAGTGATCGCCTTGCGTCCGGTCGCCATCGCCGCCGCCGACTACGCCGAACAGGAATACCGCCTGACCAAGGCCGAACTCGCGAAAGCCGCAGAAAAAATTCATGAAGAAATCGACGCCGCCGAAACCATCGAGTTCACCGGCGAACTCCGGGCCGCCTTCGCCTCCGCGAGTCTTGCTGACCAAGCGCTTTCTCAGCCTCGCGGAAAAGCTGGAGCCCGCCGAAATCGAGGCGGTAAACGGCGCGTTGCGAGCGCTGCCTGAGCAGTGGGGCAACCCGCAAGCCCATAGCGGTAACTCGCTGCGGCGTCTGGCTCCCGGGCTCTACGAGATCCGGGCCGGACTGGGGTTACGGGTGGTGTTTGATGCCGCGAGTGGACTCCTGCGCGGAGATTTCGTCAGCAATCACGACGACGTGCAAACCTACCTGCGGAATCGCGCGTGAGCAGGAGGTCGTCGCGCCCGCGTGCGTTGCAGGCGGCCGGCCGGTGCTCCCGGCGGAAAGACACCGCTTGCGATACGGGCAAGTGTCCCATGCTTGGAACCCCATGAAGATAACCATCGATCTCGACGAGGCCAAGTTGGAACGTGTGATGAAGCTCACGGGCCTGGCGACCCGGAGAGAAGCCATCGATTTTGCTCTGACGCAGGCGGAGCGCGCTGCGAAGGTGAAGTCGCTCCTGAGCCGACCGTTTTTTGAGGGCATCACCGACAAGGTGGTCGTTGATCCGGCCTACGACGTGCTCGCGCTTCGCCGGAAAGAAAAGCCCGCCCGCGCATGATCCTCGTCGATTCCTGCCTCTACATCCGCTGGCTGCGTGAGCGGGCGGATATTTTTGACGCGTTGGGCGACCCTCTTCGGCGGGGCGACTTGGCCACCTGCGGAGTGGTTGGTGCGCGCGGAAGTGCTGCGTGGCGTAGTGTCCGTTCCGGCGCGAGCACGCATGGAGTTGTTATTTTCGGCCATGCATGAAGTGGCGATGGTCCCGGAGCTCTGGACCGAAGTCGCAGAATTGGCGTGGGCGTTGGATCGCCGGGGAGAGGTGTTGCCGCTGACGGATATCGCCATCGCCGCGTGTGCGAAGCGGGCGGGTGCAACGGTAATCACGACCGATCTGCATTTCGCGAAGGTGCCGGGGTTGAAGGTGCGCGCGGTGGTATAGCGGATCTGCGAATTGCAGGTGAAAAACCGGCGTTTCGTGGGCCGCGCGGTAGCGTCAGGCTGAGATGAGCGGCGTCTTGACACCGACTCGCCGTAAGTCAGCCGTAATACGCATGAACTCCCTCGTCACCGTGAAGCTCGATCCGGCCCGGGCGAAAAAACTTAGCCAGTGGGCGCGTCGCGAGCGCAAGACCAAGTCGGATGTGTTGCGCGAGCTGATCGACGAGCGGCAAAAAATCGAGACCAGCGAGGACTTGTCTGCATTTGTCCGCGAACAGTGGGGCAAGGGCTTTGGGCACGCCGGTCGTGGATAACCGTCCGCCAGTCCTCTTGGACTCATCGTTTCTGATCGCGCTGGAGCGTGAGACGCGAATGCGACGCGAGGGACCGGCGTTTGCGATGCTGCCGCGACTAGCGGGACGCAAACTATGCGTGTCGATCGTGACGGTGGCGGAATTCTTGGAAGATGCGCGTGACCGTAACGAGGCGGCCCGGGCTTTGGCGAGGTTCACCGTGCAGCCGCTCGCTTGGGCGCAGGCGCGGCGGTGCGCGGTGATTCAGGCGCGGGCGGAGCGCCGTCTCGGCGAAAATGACGCTTGGATCGTGGCGACGGCGGAAATTCTTGGAGCCGAGGTAGTGGGGCGCGACCGCGGAGCGTTTGCGCGGCTGGGGGAGCGCTATTTGAGGTTTTGAAGGCGGGCAGGACACCCGCGCTCACGGGCTACGCGAGGATGTCTTTGACCACGTGGCCGTGGACGTCGGTGAGGCGGAATTGGCGGCCCTGGAATTTGTAGGTGAGCTTTTCGTGGTTGATGCCGAGCTGGTGCAAGATCGTCGCCTGCATGTCGTGCACGTGAACCCTGTTCTCCACGGCGTTGAAGCCGAATTCGTCGGTCGCGCCATAACTGATACCGGCCTTTACGCCGCCGCCGGCCATGAACTGCGTGAACCCATAGGGGTGATGGTCGCGGCCCCAGCCTTTCGTGTCTTCGATTTTTCCCTGCAAGAACGGCGTGCGACCAAACTCCCCGCCCCAGATCACGAGGGTATCGTCGAGGAGGCCGCGTTGCTTCAAGTCGCGGATGAGCGCCGCCGAAGGGGCGTCGATATCTTCGCACTGAATCTTGAGCTGGGTGTTCAGATTGCGGTGTTGGTCCCAGCCGGCGTGCATCACTTGAATGAAGCGCACGCCGCGCTCGGCGAGGCGCCGGGCCATGAGGCAGTTGTAGGCGTAGCTGCCTTGGCGGCGGACTTCGGGGCCGTAGGCGGCGAGCGTGGACGCAGACTCTTTCGAAAAATCCGTGAGTTCGGGGACGCTGGCCTGCATCTTATAGGCCATCTCATATTGCGCGATGCGCGTGGTGATCTCGGGGTCGCCGAAGTCCGCGCGTTTGATTTCGTTGAGCTGGGCGAGGTCGTCGAGAAGGCCGCGGCGAACGGCGCGGCTCATGCCGGCGGGATTCGAAAGATAGAGGACGGGGTCGCCGGCGCCGCGGAAGGCGACGCCCTGATACTTCGTAGGGAGGAAACCACTACCCCAGTAAAAATCGTAGAAAATCTGGCCGCAGCTCGCCTCTTTATCGCGGGAGGTCATCACGACGAACGCGGGGAGTTCCTCGGTTTCGTTACCGAGGCCGTAGCTGAGCCACGCACCGAGTGAGGGACGCCCGGCCATTTCGGAGCCGGTCATAAAATACGTGATGGCGGGCGCGTGGTTCACCGCCTCGGTGTGGAGGGATTTCACGAAGCAAAGATCGTCAGAGATCGAGGCGATCTGCGGGAGAAAATCGGAGACCCACGCGCCCGATTTTCCGTGCTGAGAGAATTTTGAAATCTCGCCGAGCACGGGGCGCGCGGTCTGGTTACCTGTCATGGTGGAGAAGCGTTTGCCGCCGGCGACTTCGTCGGGGATCTGCTTGCCGTGCCATTCGCGGAGCTTCGGTTTGTAGTCGAAAAGGTCGACGTGGGACGGTGCGCCGTTCTGGAAAAGATAGATGACGCGTTTCGCTTTCGGGGCGAAGTGCGGGAGATCGGGCAGACCGGGGACAGGGCGGCGAACGGGAAGAGGGAGAGATGGAGAGAGAGGGAGAGGGGGAGACGCGGCGAAAGCGTCGCGGCCAAGGAGAGAAGCGAGGGCGGCCGTGCCGACTCCCATGGCGCTGCGGCCGAAAAATTGGCGGCGCGTGTGGAGGGCTTCAGCGGCGAGAAGAGGGTTCATGGGAGAAAACGAACGCGCTCAGTTCGGCCGGAGCTCACCTCGTGTCGCGGGTCCCTGCTCTCACGAGCAGGGCTACGGGAGTGCGTCCCTGCGGAGAAAACATCGCGATTCCCTGCTCTCACGAGCAGGGCTACGGGAGTGCGGTGACGCGGCGACTTATTCTTTCGAGAGCGTTTCATCGAGATTGAGAATGAGCAGGCAAAGCGTGGTCCACGCGGCGTGTTCGCCGGGGGCGAGCGACTCGGGGCGGGCGTACTCGCCGATGCCGGAGAGCTCGCGAGCGGCTTTCGGATCGGCGGCGAAGTCGGCACGGAGTTTCGCGAGGCGGGCGAAGAGAATAGTGCTTTCGCCGGTGGTGGGTGGACGCGCCGTGGCGAGCCGAAAAACTGCGGTGAGCCGTGCGTCGTCGGTGGTGGCATCGATGAGGGCCCGCTGCGCCATGACGCGGGCGGCTTCGACGTAGGCAGGATCGTTGAGCGTGACGAGAGCGTGCAGCGGCGTATTGGTGCGCGCGACTTGGACGGTGCAGACTTGGCGGGCGCCGGCGTCGAAGAATGTCGTGGGGCCGACGATCCGGCGCCAAAATACGTAGAGACTGCGGCGGTAGAGCTCGTCACCGTGGCCTGGCGTGTAGGTTTTCTTTCCGAAGGTGGCTTCTTCCCAAATGCCCGGCGGCTGGTAGGGCTTCACCGAGGGGCCTCCGCGTTGGTCGACCAAGAGGCCCGCGGCGGCGAGGGCTTGATCGCGAATCATCCAAGAAGGGAGACGATAGCGCGGGCCGCGGGCGAGGAGGCGATTTCCAGGGTCATGCTCGTGAGCGGCCGGGGTGACGCGCGAGGATTGCCGATACGTGGCGCTCGTGACGATGAGGCGGTGGAGGGCTTTGGTGTCCCAGCCGCTCTCGAGGTATTTGGTTGAGAGCCAATCGAGTAATTCGGGGTGCGAGGGGCGTTCGCCCTGCACGCCGAAATCTTCGGCGGTTTTGACGAAGCCAGTCCCGAAGAAGGCCTGCCACGCGCGATTGACGGCGGTGCGAGCGGCGAGCGGATTGGCCGGCGAGACCAACCAACGGGCCAGGTCGAGGCGATTGAGACGGGCCTCGGCCGGGAGCGCGGACGTCTCGGCCGCAGGGGCAGACGCGGGTGCGGGTGCGGGCGAAGGTGGGCGGGAGACGGCCGCGGGCGCGGTCGGCTTGCTGGCGCTTGCAGCTACAGTGCGTAGAGCAAAAATTTCCGGGATGTAGCCGCGGACGCGAACGTCCGTCTTGGCCTCGTAGTTGCCCTTGGTGAGGACGAACGTGTCGCGGGGTTTGGCGAGCTGATCCATGATCATTACTTTCGTAATGCTGTTGGTGGCGGCATCGCGGACGCGGATCGCGGCGATTTGTTTTTTGAGGAGCGCCACGTAGTCGAGGTCGGGCGCGGTGTCGCGAAAGTATGGCAAGGCTTCGAGCAAGCCGTTGAGATCCCGGCGCGCCGGGGCGAGCTTGGCGTGGGTCGCAAAGAGGTTGCCGGGAAGTTTGGTGGCGTCGGGCGACTCGCTGACGGGCTGGCCCTCGGGACGGGGAAATTTCGTCAGCTCAAGCGTCTCGATTTCTTTGCCGATGACATCAATGCGGGCTTGGGCGACCTTGACGGCGTCGCGTTCGGCGTCGGTGGCGAGGTCGAGAAACGGGGCCATTTGTCCGCCGCGCCCACCGCCGCCGCTGGCGCTACCGGTTTCAGACATCTGGTTGAAGATGTCGTAGAGAGCGTAGTAGTCGGTTTGTTTGAGTGGATCGAACTTGTGGTCGTGGCAGCGGTTGCAAGTAAACGTGAGGCCGAGCCAGACGGTCGCGGTGGTCTCGACGCGATCGAAGATATTTTCGACGCGGGTCTCTTCGGCGATGCGGCCGCCCTCGCCGTTGAACATATTATTGCGGTGAAAACCGCTGGCGATTTTTTGATCGCGCGAGGCGTCGGGCAGAAGATCGCCGGCGAGTTGTTCGATGGTGAACTGATCGAAGGGCATGTTCGTGTTCAGCGCGTTTACCACCCAATCGCGCCAAGGCCACATCGTGCGCTCGGGGTCGCCTTGGAAACCGTTGGTATCGGCGTAGCGCGCGAGATCGAGCCAGTCCCAGGCCCAGCGTTCGCCGTAGCGAGGCGACGCCAGGAGGCGTTCGACAAGCTTTTCGTAGGCGTCGGGCGAGCGGTCGGTGATGAACGCTGCGACTTCTGTGGGCGTGGGCGGGAGACCGTTGAGGTCGAGGCTCACGCGGCGGATGAGGGCGGCGCGGTCGGCCTCGGGGGCAGGAGCGATTTTTTCCGACGCGAGCCGGGCGAGAACGAAGGCGTCGATGGGATTTCGGATCGTCGCGGAGGGAGTGTCTATTTTGGGAACGATCGGACGCTGCGGGGGCGAGAAGGCCCAGTGCTCGTTCCACGTGGCGCCCTCGGCGATCCAACGCTTGAGGAGGTTTTTCTGCGCGAGGGTGAGCGTGCGGTTCGATTTCGGCGACGGCATGACCTCCTCGGGATCGGCACTGAAAACGCGAGCAACGAGTTCGCTGTCGTCGGGTTTGCCGGGGACGATGGCGGTGGCACCGGATTGGGCGGGGGCGAGCGCGCTGTCGCGGCGATCGAGGCGAAGTTTCGCTTTGCGGGCCTCGCCATCGGGACCGTGGCAGTGGTAGCAGTTTTCCGACAGGATGGGCTGAATATCGCGTTCGAAACTGATCGGCGTTTCGGCACGAAGACCGACGACGAAGGAGAGCAGGGCGACGCCGGAGAGGGAAAAATTAAAGCTCGGGGAGAAACGCACGGGGAAGTTAACGATGATTAGGAAACTTTTTTTTCGGCGCGGGCGAGCTAACAATACGGGCCATTTCCACGCGCCATTTCCCGCGCGTGCACCGCATCGGTCCGCGTAAGGTACGATCTCACCGAACGGGGAATTTTTGCTTGCCGCCGGCCGCACGCCGTCCACCACTCACCTCGTTTAGTACCCATGATTTTCTCGCCTGCAATCGCCCCTGCGGTTGCGACCCGCCTCTCCGCCCCGTGACTTGGCGCACTCAATCTACCCTCAGTCAACCCGCTCCCCACTCATGAATACCCGCTCATTGCCCACCGTTTTGTCCGCGCTCCGCCGCGCTGCGGCCGCCGCTGTTTCCCTGCTCGCCGTCTGCTCACTCGCTCTGGTCGCGCCGTCGATCCGTGCGGCGGAAGCCGGGACCATCAGTGGTTCCGTGAGCAATGCGGCCACCCGCAATCAACTCCAAGGGGCCGTCGTAGCAGTGCCCGTCCTGAGCATCACCGCTCTGACCGATAGCACGGGACGATACACATTCTCGGGCGTGCCCACCGGCACCTACGAATTAGTCGTCACCTACATCGGCCTCGATACTGTCCGCCAGGTGGTCAACGTAACCGCGGGTCAACGCGCCGTGCGCGACTTCGACCTGACGACCAGCATCTACAAACTCGAGTCGTTCAAGGTCACCGGCGAACGTGAGGGCAATGCCGCCATGATTACGGAAAAGCGGAATGCGGACAACGTGAAGGACGTGATCGCCATGGATGCTTTCGGTTACCTTCCGAACATGAGCGCGGGTGAAGTCGTCATGCGGCTCCCTGGCGTCGCCGGCAGTCCGACTGATGAAGGACTCGCCTATCGGTTCAACATCCGCGGCATGGACCCCACGCTCAACAACGTGACCGTCGACGGCGGCTCGCTCACGACCTTGGGCACGAGCCGCAGCTTCGAACTCCAATCGATCACGGGCGCAATGTTCGAGGGCATGGAGCTGATCAAGGGCCAGACCCCCGACAAAGGCGCCGATTCCCTTGGCGGCACGATCAATTTCAAGACCCGCTCGACGTTCAGTATGAAGGAAGACAGCCGCACGACCTACAATTTCAGCATGCGCATGGCACCGAGTATCTTCGAACAGACGCCTTGGCGTTCGGACCACCGTTCGCACCCGATTCTCAATATCACCCACCAACAAGTGTTCAGCGTTTTCGGCGGCAATCGCAATCTCGGCACCTCCGTCAACGTGTTCTACTCTGAAAATGCCGTGGGCGGCTTTGAGGCGATCTTTGATCGCACCAGCCTGCTGAACGGTCCTGCCCCCGTCTTCAACTACCAGACCTGGGACAATATCAATAACCGCAAGCAACAGAGCATCGCGCTCAAGACCGACTACAAGTGGTCGCCGACGACGAAGTTTTCCCTCACCGTCACGGAGAACGATAACTTCGAGCGGCACCGCCGGCGCGTGCGTGTGACGGCCGCCGCCTCCGGTAACAGCAACACGCAGGTGCCGAGCGCCACGACGGGCATCGTCCCCGGAGCGTTTACCAATGTGGTCACTGTGCTGCGAGCGATCCCGAGCACGTCCGCCGCCGGCTCCAACACGAACAATATCGATGTGCAGATGGACGGCCCGCTCAATTACTACGTCCGCATGGGCCGCGTGGACTTCAACGGCGAGCACACCTACTCCAATCTGAACATCGAATATACCGCCAGCATTGCCCGCACGACGCTCAACAGCGGTAACGGTCGCGGCGGCACGCTCAACATGCGCCTCTTCGACCCAAGTGCCCAAGTGCCCGGTCGCGCGGTGTATTTCGGTGGCGCCGGTTGGACCATCGACCAGAGCCAAAACGAGCTCTATCCGAAGTTTATCCAGAACGGCGGCCCCGATTTCAACAACCCCAACAATTATCTCCCGCGCGCGACCGACGGTCTCGTGCAGTCCCGCAACGAGTCGGATCAATTGCAGAAACAATTCCGTTTCGACGCCCGTTACAAATTGTCGTTCGCCGCGCCCACCACCCTGAAGACCGGTTTTCATTGGCGCTCACTGCAGATGGATGCTTGGGGCAAGGATCGCCACCGTTGGGTGCCCAAAGCCACGATCGCCTACGATCCCAGCGTCCGCTTCGCGCCAGATACGAGCTACGTGAGTTTTGATCGGGTCAAGACGGGCCGAGCCATTCCCGTCTGGCAGTCCCACGCTTTTACGAAGGACGGGCGTCCCGCCGATCCCGCGCTGTGGAGCGAGGATTTGTATTATTTTGAGAGCCAGAAATTCGTCGGTACCAATGGGATCACCGAGTGGATTCCCGCCACCTATGTCATGGCGCAAGGCCGGCTCGGCCGCGACGGCTGGCTCGGCCGGACGGGCTACCTCACCGGGGTGCGCTTCGAACAGGTGCGCACCAAAAGCTGGGGTTGGGTCCGTTCCCGCATCCTGAGCACCGCCGCGCAGCAGGTCGCCGATCCCCTCGGCTCGGCTAAGCGCGATTACGAAGTCAACGACCGCACGCTCAACGCCAGCTTTACCCAAAAGTTTCCGAGCGCCCATGTTTTCCATGACATCACGCCCAACTTGAAGGCCCGGGCCAGTTGGTCGACCGGCTATGGCCGCGCACCGCTGGGCAGCCTACTGCCGGTAGAAAGCCCGAACGACACCACAATGGTG
>Ga0209597_1000701_pt1 | contig 21895 bp, 21 predicted proteins | sample M_140625_MF_Meta_FD_187316 | JGI IMG/M metagenome (GOLD analysis project Ga0209597, IMG submission 187316) | Freshwater microbial communities from Lake Montjoie, Canada to study carbon cycling - M_140625_MF_MetaG (SPAdes) (version 2) | ecosystem: Environmental > Aquatic > Freshwater > Lake... | reverse complement strand
TATTTTTATTTTTATTTTTATTTACAACTATTTCACAGTGATTTTACTTATATTTTTAATTAAAATAATTAAGAATACTATATTATTGAAAACGGTCGACAAGGTAAATGTTGGTTTATTCAGTATAATCACTGAATAAATATCATAAATACTACTACTATTCTGTTATAGAAAATAATTAGAATGGAAAAGTTGTGTATTGTACTTTACTATGATTTACATTATTTTTTAAATATTTTACTTAAAAAATACGTATCTATGCGATTGGTACATAATCATGTTTCTACATTTATTTTTTATTAAAAATACAATACATATACGTAAGTACATACAGAAAATAAAAAAATGGTTGACGATGTAAAATCAAATCTATTATAAATAATAAAAAAATTAATTATAAAAAAATAAATATAATATATAGATATGTCAACTACAACACAAACCGAATCTTCTACAGAAGATAACAAATATATTTATTTTACTAACGAGAAACAAGACGGACACGTTATTGTTGGTACAGATGATCCATCACGTGAAATTATTATGTTACATGAAGTACAGAATAATTCTCATTCTAAAAAAGATGTAGATGATACAAAAAAAGATGTTGATGATACAAAAAAAGATGTAAATGATACAAAAAAAGATGTAGATGATACAAAAAAAGCTACTCCATTATCAGAAATTTATCAATTAACACAAGATAATCAAGAAATATCACCAGTACCTCAATCGGTAAGTCCAGTTCAGTCTGAGTTTGCAAGTCCTTCAGTAACTCAATCTGTAACTCAATCTGTAAGTCCTATTGTACCACCAACTTCACCAACTATTTTATCTACGGCAGGGTTATACTCTGAATTTTTATCAACATCGTCAAGTACTTTTCACGTCGACTCAACAGGTAATGTAGATATACAAGGCGACCTAACTGTAGATGGATATTCAATGTTTCAAAATGGATCAAGCGTATCAGGTGGGTTATTAGTAAATGATACATTATATACATCTACTATCCAATCCACCAGTCCAATGTTGATTACTACACCATTATTACAAATTTATAAATTAGTAGAAGGTTCCGATTGTGTATTAGATGTATCTGGTAATTCTACATTTAATGGTTCTATTGTGGCACATCACATTACCGATAATGGAATCACTCAATTAAAAAAAGTGATAGTACAAGAGTCTGTATATACACCTGAATTACACGTTGGATTGTTATGGATTCATTCATTGGGTATTATGAAACAAAATCCAACGTATCTTACTTCTGTACGAGGTATCATTACAGAACAAAATTTATTTTCAATTATGGATAAACAAACCAATGAAATGATAACGGTATTACCACGTACCATTACTCATATTTATATCCCTTCACAAGTCGGAAGTATTTATTTATGTACATCTACCATAACGCCAATTGTATTAACCTATATGAAAGGTGTTGAATTACAACCCGGTGAATACGATATGTATGTATTAGATAATTTTATATCTATTTAAAGACATCACTGGTATATAGATCTGGTTTCTCTCTAGATCACACTACATCATCAGAGGATGAAACCAGAAGTGATGTAGTGTATAGGTATCTATCTCGGTGTAGCTCAATTGGTAGAGCGGAGGATTGTAGTTGGAATGTGCAAATGTCCTTAGGTCGCTGGTTCGATTCCGGTCATCGAGATTTTTTTATAGTATACAATTCGTATACTATAACATAAGAACAATTCATTAGTATAGTGAATAATACGTACGTAAGATTTCATAAAAAATAACTACTACATAAATTGAACATCTGTTGTATTGGGTAATGAAGCATATTGTTTATATAATTTGGTTAAGAAAAAATTAGAATGAATGTTTTTATACAATACTTCATGAAACGTTGACATGACCTCTTCCGTATGTTCTTTACCAGTCACCAATTCATCAAATACAATTTTAGCAAGTAATGATAAACTCTTGAATGCAGGTGTTTTTTTAAATACAGAACACTCCTCTTTTGACCCTTTAATTGTTAATCGTACCATTTCATATGGTTCAACTTGTAATTGATAGGAATATGCTTGTTGAACCGTAATGTACTCAATTCGTTTGATAGCGACTTTTAACGCAATTTCTTTTTGAAGAAGCGTTTGATTTGTCCACGTACAATGAAGAATGGTTTTATGATGAGATTCACCAAACGCTTGTTGCATCGGAGTACCAGTATAATACAAATTAGGTTGAACTCGTTGTTTATCATGAATATGTCCACTACATAACAATGGATAATGAGGTAACCAGTCTTCTACTTGTTCAGCAACCACCGCACCCATTTTTACACCATTTAACGTTTGATGTCCGAAAATCATATGTGCCTTTTCCCAATCGGGAACCGTTTGTAACGCCTCTACCATTCGACCATCGGGTACATATGGACACGCAATAAATCGATACGATTCTACAGTGAAATCAACTACCCGATCAACAATATAAATATTATTCCATTTCGAAAAGGGTGTCATCCAATGCTGTGATGTTAAAAATTGACTATTTGAAATATAATCATGATTTCCAACCAATACATAGGTTGGACAATGACGTGAACACATGGTGAATAATTCTTCTGCATAATGTAAACAACTGGTATGAATACGTTCATGAGTATGAAGAATATCACCTAATAAGACAACAAAATGAGGTTGATGTATAGTAATTTCATGATTTATTTTTTGAATAAGAATTTGTATATCGGGTAAATTATCTAATTTGATATGAACATCACCAATCACAAGATAGTTCATTTTGTATTTATAAAATATAATGGAGTAGCATTTGTTTTTCATTTTTTCAGAAAAACAATGAAAATTACCCTTTTAAGAGTATAATGGAATGTAAATGCCAGTGAAACGGTTCAGGATAGAAAAAGTTCCTCTGGATTATATACCATTAGATCACCATCCAAATTTTCCAGCGTATCCTGTATTATATTTAGAATTAGTAGAAAATAAAGAAAAAGTAATACCTGGATTAAAACATAAAACACAACATCCGATTTTCTTACAACAACTGAATTCGGAATCTGGTATTCCTACCACGATTCATTCTCATCAACCCATGGATACACGAAACGAATTCTTTAATGAAAAAGACATTCGCTCTCGTTTACATGAACGATTAAAAAAACCAGATCAGTCACGAAAACCACCGATTGAACAAGATCGTCAAAGTGTGAGAGATCGCACCATAGAAAAACAACGTGAAGAAGACCGTGTACTCGAATTATCAAGAGCTCGAGAAAGGGAACGAGATCGATCTCGTGAAGTTGCTTCTATGCGAACAATAGATAAAAATAGAGGAGACATGATACCATCTACCGAACATTATCATCCATCTGTACCTTCCACAAGTCCACGTTTTGTATCACAATCCTCTGTTCCTCAATCTACTATTCCAACCTATTCACAACAATATGAACCACAATTTATACCACATTCATCTGGTGTTGTTCCAATTCAACAAGCATCATCCTCTTCTCATGAAGAAAACGCTATCCGTACGGTATTAGGTCCATCTACTACTGATTCACGTGGTATAGCACCAACTTATTCTGCCCCCATTCCATCTACCATTATGCCTATTGCAGCAGCAGCTGTTGCCGTTTCTTCGTTACCACCTAGTTTATCCGAAATTAACAGTCAATCGACAGGTCCTATTAAGAATTTGCAATATACTTCATCTGAAGAAGAATCAAATCGTAAACGAGAATTATTGTTTCGTTTTGATATCTTGAAAAAATCATATAAAGAAGCAGTATTACCTGAATTTACCGAGTTTACTGATATCAAAACACTAGAAAATACATATGAAGATACCGTGCGTAAAGTTGGATTAGATTCAAAAGTAGAAGGATATAAAAAATTTTTAACCATGGGATTCTTTGGTATTGAGTTTTTGTTTACTAATTTACTCAAGGTAGATATGTCTGGTTTTGCAAAACAACAATTATCCACGATGAATTCTTATGAACGTATTTTAATTGAGTTAGGTGAAAAAGCCATGTTGGATAAATCAAAGTCACAATGGCCTGCAGAAATTCGATTAATGTTTACGATTTTAATGAATGCTGTTATCTTTTTATTAATGAAAAACGTCTTGGGTGGTGGGATGAGTAGTATTTTGGGTTCCATGGGTGGTTCATCACAACCGACCGGTTCATCTTCGAATGATGGTATGGGAATGATGTCGGGGATTATGAGTATGATGTCAGGATTAGGAGGAGGTGGAAATAATTCAACTTCAGTCATGCCTCCTCCACCTAAACCCAAACAAAAAATGAAGGGTCCCAGTGTTACCTTAGATTAATAGTAGTAGGTTGAATATTAAAATATTTTTTATATAACATAATACATAAAAAATGCACATCTTTTTTACTCTATACTCTATTTATTTGCTATAACAGAATATAGTAGTATTTTATTATATTTATTCAGTATATTCACTGAATAAATCATTATATTAATTAAAATCCTGTTATAGCAAGTTTTGGGGTAAGGCCTTTTCACAAAAGGCCTTGAAAAAATGAAAGAATAAAAGATGAATACCTATGTATAATAAAATGTCATTACGACTTCGTACTAAAAAATTAAGCGATATGGAACCTGTAGAAGAAAAAACAGAGAGTAAACCTATTACATTAGAAGATCAATTTCGTCATTTAAAAGAAAAATACAATCAGTTTGAACAAGATCAGAATGATTGGAAAAATACAATTAAAAAAACCATTCAAGAACAATTTGTAAAGGCATTAGACGAACAAAAAACACTTCAACTTACATTACATAAAACATTTCAAGATCAATGTAAAAAAGAACAAGAGCAATTACTAGAACAAACCGTACGTGATATTGGTGAAAAGGGATTTAGTCTTCCAAAATGGGAAGAAGTAAAGACTCAATTAACACAATCGATTCATCAACATGTAAAAGATATGATTCATACTATGGAAACGGAACAACATCATCACCTACAATGTATCACAGAAGAACGTGATAAGTTACAAACAACTGTACGAGATCTCACTACAGAATTACATACCATACAAGAAGAAAACCGTAGTCTTCAACAACGATGTAACAATGTAGTAGAAGAAAAAAAACAATTACATAATGAACATACTAGTATAAAACATAATGTCTCGCATGCAATTACTGAATTGGACCGTATAAAAATGAAATTACTCGTATCCATTCCAGTAGAAGTACGTACCAAATCATGTTGTTCCAATTGTATCATAAGTTAACATTATGTTTCTTCACCATCTTATCACTCAATTTTATTTGCTATAACAGTTTTTAGTAGTACTTTTATTATTTATTCAGTGAATATACTGAGTACATTCATTGTACCATCATAAAATTCTGTTATCGTAACATTTTTGGTACGGGTTTTTGTGAAAAAGCCGTGTGTTTCTTTTCATAACTCATATGGTTATGAAAAACTATTTTTTCTATTGTAATCAGAAAATAAAAAAATCTAATTCTAATTTAAATCTACGTGAATACATAGAGATGCTTCTTCGTACCCGTAAATATTTAGAATTAGATTCGACGTATCGTAATCGTAAACAATATCCATTACCCAGTGACTTTGCTGTTCCCTTTCATATTAGTGGTTCCTATAATAATTGTATTGAAGCATTTGATCCAGTATGTTGCAGTGCTCCATTTGAACAATCCACCAGTGCTACTACGACCGTTACCTTGACTTCACCAAATACAATGACATTGGTTCCGCTTGTTAGTTCCGCTATTGATAACTTTTATATTAATTATTATATTGGTCTTATTGATGTAAGTGTAACACCTGCATTGATTCAATATTCAAAAATATCGTATTATAAAGGTTCTACTCGTGTTGCAACCACATTAGGTAACCTTACGTTACCACTTGGTACCTATAGTTATGTCATACGCAAACAATTACCGGCTGAAATTCCATATAATACCAACACGGAATTATCCAATATCATACCAATGACATTACTTGTAGCATTTACACCTACACAACTTACCTTACCACCTAGTACTGCCCCCGAAAATGCATATCAAGGTATGACAATTCGACTCATTTCCTTTGCACCATACATGGAAGAATATCAAAACATAGTATCATATGATAGTACTACGTTTACCGTTACAGTATCACGTCCTTTTTCCTCTGTTTTTACATCAAGTGATTATTATGAATTATTACCCTTTAGTAGAGATAATGTACGACCCTTAAAATCACAAGGTTCACAGGTTAATCAAGCAACATCCTATTCAGTACGTCTATGTAGTATTTCTATTCCAAAAATTGTGCGTTCCTATACAGATGTAGCCGGTGTAAAATCAGATGAAATGGCCGTATTACAAGTCGCTAACGGAGGGACCATTGATCAATATCCATATTATTACGTTTGTTTATACTCTGACGTATCACGTGATGCAATTCAACCCTTTTTAAGTAATAATCCCAATTCGAGTTATGCAACCTTTCGTGTGGTAGATGGAAGATGTGATATGTCACCCATTATTAAATTTTTACCAAATGATACGTTTCATATGACGATTATACTACCCAATGGTGAAGTACTATCTTTTATTCAAAAAGATACACAATCTCCTAAAGAACCATTATATCGTCTCCAAATTAGTGCATTATTTGAATTTACACGAATGGATGATAAATAAAAAAAAGTAAAGACATACTATTACATTTATTTCACAACATTTTATCTAGTAAAGTACTAGATAAAAAATAAAAATACGACAACGGCAGGACTCGAACCTACGAAGCAAACGCTAATCGTTATCTACGCTGATAGTAGACGATCTCCTTAACCACTCGGACACGTTGTCATATCGTACTGTTCTACAATAATATTACGTTATCTATTTTTTACATGATCTTTTTTTTACATGATCTTTTTTTATTATTTCGTGTTCGTTTTAATTTTAATTTTGATTTTATATTTTTCTTACCCCACCAACCATACTTATGACCATAACCAAAAAATAAACCATGTTTTTTAAAGTAGCTATGTATTTCATATGCTTTCGTAAAAGCATCTACGATTCGTACATTTGTATGCTCTCTAATAAAAGAATCATTTATATTAAATTTTTCGATTATGATATCATACGTCTCACTAAGTTTGTCAGGATAAGCATTCAAACTATAAAACAAATTATTAATTAATTTAAGTAAACCTTCCGAATCTTCTCCAATACTATATTGTTTTATTATATTATTACGTATTAAATAATCCAAAAGTAACTCTACTCTTTTTTCAAAGTAAGAATATTCTATCAATAAAATAGGTATTGTTTTAGTTACTGCTATTAATTGATTTTCTGGCGTTTCATCTATTGAAGGATGGTCATTTAACATAAATTGTAATGCATACTCGTTATCTAATACAGTAGCTAATATAGGACAATCGTCATAAGTATGTCTTCCTATTTTTCTAGTAAGAAAATCATATTTATGTACTCCAGTTTCCACTAATTTCAAAAGTAATGGTAACGTAATAATATAATCATGATGACTTTTTATACCATGTAACACAGTAGATAATGCATTATCAGTATCTGTAGAACGACGATTATAAACAACAACTTGATTTAATGTATCAACATCAACACCATTTTTAATTGCTATCATTGCGTTAGAAACATAATTTTCAGTTGAATAGCCAGAAAAATGAGTACAATTTGTGATTATAAGTTGTAACAATTGAGTATTTTCAACAAGACTTAATTTTGACTCTTGTAATTTATTAATGACTTTTAATGCATAGTTACTTAATGCAATTCTACTACCTTCTATGCTTTTGTGTGCAGTCAATGCAATTTTTGCTAACGTAACCATCGATGATTCCTTTTCTCTAGCTTTAAAACCAGAAGCATGAGTATTAAGTATAGTTAGCGCATTATTCATCATTCTATTTGCTACGTAAACTTGGCTTGCACCTTTAATAGCACCTTTAACACCTATATCATATGGAGCTACTATAGGTAGCTCCGAAGCATATGTTAATTCTTGTAAATTAAGTGCCATTTTATATATATATTTATATATATTTATATATATAATTATATTTTTTTATTTTATTTTGTATATTTTTTACAAAATGCAACAAATTTCTTCCATTTTTTCGTACTAGCTTTGTCTGGGTTCTGTAAGACATAATTAATATAATCCATCATCCGTGGCGATGGCATTGCTTCATTACAAAAATCAATAAAACGATATTCACTATATTTACCTGGTGCCGAACAACAATCCTGACAAAATGACGTATAAGGACCCATATATATTTCATTACATAATTGACAGGTTTTATCTGACCATCCAAAAATGGTTCGCATCACGTCCTCTGATGGTCGTATTTGATCAAAACGAATCGGACTGGAACTTCGTAATGATAACCGTTCAAATGAAATACAACGAGACAAGGCAACATAAATTAATGATGGTGGATAGTGATATGGTAGCGTAATTGCACACGATTCCAATGACATGCCTTGTGATTTATGAATGGTTAATCCCCACGCTAGTAACAATGGAAATTGTTCAACCGTCATCATTTTGGAATGTTCATTCGGTTTGACAGCATACAATGGATCATCATCCAACATGGTGTACATTGGAGTATGCAAACAATCAGTTTTGCCACAATATCGCTTCTTTTTTTTATCAGAAGACACAATCACATCACATTCGATTCGCTGTTTCGTACGTTGATATAATTTCCTTCCGATAGGACACATTCTTCCTTTTTTATCTTTAATAATAATTTCTTTCGGTGTAATCGCATGAACTGTCGCTAATGTACCATTACACCATCCTTGTTGAACATCGATATTAGAAGTTAACATACATTTAGCTCCGATACATATATCTAATGTATGATAACAATGATGTTGATCTTTAAAAAATTGAGTTTCTTCCTCTGTTGTCAAGGTTGATGTAATGATACTGACAAGGGATACGATTTCTTGATGCTCTTTTTCAACCATGGTTTCCAAACCACGTTTATTAAATTCTTCTGCTTCGATATTAGATAAAAACAAATGCGTCGTTGCATCTGTAGGATGTCGTAATAGTGACATTATTTTTTCCTTGTCACTTTTTACTAACTTTCCTGTACGAACATGAGATAAAAACGTTTGAAATTCAGGTTCCGTTTGTCTCATAATAGTCGTTAATTCATGTTGTTCAGTAATGGTATACCATGCATTTGAATAAAAACAAAAATCGTCATTAATAGGAGGTAATTGCGCAAAATCACCAAAAAAAACCACTTTAAAATTTCCAAAGGGAGACGAACGATCCGATGGATCAACATATTCATCAGTAGAAGCATACGTACGTAATTGTGTTTCAAACAAATCAAATATTTTTTTACCCAACATACTACATTCATCGACAATAAATACGGTATCCAATGTAGGTTTGATGACTTTTAATCGTAGTCGACACAAAAAACTATGAACCGTCATCCCATCAATATGATGAGCCGAAATACCAGTAGAAGATAAGGTCAGATACGGTCTGTTTTTTTTCTTACAATCTTCTTGAATATAATGAATTAAAAAACTTTTACCCGTTCCTGCAGGACCAGAGATAAAGACTCGAGCATGTTCTTCATACGCATGAAATGCACGTTCTTGATCAGGTGTTAACATTTCTATACCACAACATATGTTAGTAATATGATAACTGGAATGACTTTCATTTTTCGATACAAGTAACGTCATCTAATAATCTGATATTTTTGACACGGGTTTGGGTCCGTACTTATTCTGCTTTTCTAAAAAGCATAAAAGCAGAATTTAACCTAAATGAACCACGATAATTATTTAATAAAAAATCAAAAAGCAGAATAAGTACAGGCCTACACGGGTTTCGTTTTGTGAAAAAAAAAGTCGTAAAAAATCACATCTTTTTCACTCTATTTATATGCTATAACAGAATAATAGTAGTATTTATATTATTTATTCAGTGAATATACTGAATAAATAATTATGTTAATTAACATTCTGTTATAGTACGTTTTGGGGGTAAGGCCTTTTCACAAAAGGCCTTGTAAAAAATGAAAAGAAAAATCAAAACGTACCTATGCTATACGTATACGTTTTTACCATGACGGAAACAACTCAAGACATTCAGAAATCCCTTCATCATTTTCAATTTCATATGTTATCGTCAGATGAGTTAATCCGTGGTTCTGCTGCAGAAATTAAAGAATCGAAAACATTATTTGGTGAAGGATGTGTGTATGATGACCGATTAGGTCCTGCCGATCCAACAAAGAGTTGTGGTACCTGTAAAGAATCGTATATGAATTGTCCAGGTCATTTTGGTCATATCATGCTCCAGGTACCGATTTTACATCCTATGTTGTTAAATGAAGTCTTATCCTTTTTACGTGTCATGTGTTTGGATTGTCATTTACCTATTTTAAGTACCGAACATTTACGATTGTTACGTTCGTATCAAAAAAAAGGAAATTACAAGTTGATTTCGATCTTGTCAAAAAAATTTCCTATTTGTGTTCATTGTAAACATAACCAACCAACCTATAGCCTATCGGATGGAAAAATTTATTATTATTATAAAGTAAAAACCAATCGGATTCAATTAACCACTTCGGAAATTTATAATATGTTTCGTGATATTCGAAAATCCGATATGAAATTATTGGGTTTTACTGAACAAAAACATCCCATTCATTTGGTGTTGCGAGCGTTACCCGTCTGTCCTCCCGTCACTCGTCCGTATGTGACCATGGAAACTGGAATTTGTGATGATGACATTACATCCAAATACATTGATATTATTAAATGCAATAAAATGTTGGAAAAAGAAAAATCAGAAGCACGTCGTAAACCATTAATTCAAACACTTGAATTTCATATTGCAACATTATTTGATAATTCAAAAGGAAAAGCTCGTCAAATTAATGGAAGACCATTAAAAGGCGTACGTGAACGTATTAATGGGAAAAATGGTCGGATTCGTAATAATATGATGGGAAAACGTGTGGATTTTTGTGGTCGTACTGTCATTGGTGCCGATCCATCACTAGAATTAAATCAAGTGGGATTTCCACAAGAATTCGCATCGAATTTAACCATTCCTGAGACAGTAAATCGTTATAATTTTGATTATTTAAATAAATTAGTTCAAGATGGAAAAGCAAATTATTTATTACGAGGTGACAAAACGTTTAATTTAAAATATGCGTTACAAAAAAATTATGAAAAAGGTCCTAATGATAAAGTAAAAGTAAAATATTATAAAAAGAATTTCTCAACCGGTGAACGAGAACTTCATTGGAGATGGGATTATATTTCTACGATAGAAATGTTAACCAAGAAACCATTTGTACCAAAACAAGGTGACATTGTATTTAATAATGAACTCGGAGAATACATTGATCACTTTCCTACTACGGAAAAAAAAGTATTTCAATTAGAATATGGTGATGTTGTCGAACGTCATGTACGTGACGGGGATCGTGTCTTATTAAATCGTCAACCCACATTACATAAAGGTAGTATTTTGGCCCCCAAAATTAAAATTTTACCTGGAAAAACATTGCGACTGCCGATTAGTATCTGTCAATCCTTCAATGCAGATTTTGATGGTGATGAAATGAATATTCATGTACCTCAATCTACGGATACTCGAGCTGAAGCAGAAATGTTAGTCGCTACTGAAAAAAACATTACTACTAGTCAATTTCCTCGTCCGATTGTGAAAATTTGCCAAGACAATTTAACTGCTGGTTATTTAATGACATTAGGTGATGCACCAGGTGAATCTGTACCCATTGAAGTATTTATTTTTAATGATGCACTCATGCGAGTCAATTACGAATTTGATGAAATTGAAGATCGAATGAATCATATTAAACGGGTCTTGTTAGAAATGAATGAAGTCAAAGATGAAGCCGAAGCAGAACGCCGATTGTACACGGGATATGGTCTTTTTTCCATGTTGTTACCAAAAACATTATCCGTTACCATTCACAATAAACTACGTACTGGTCCCAATGGTGAAAAAGAACCAGTAGTCATTCATAAAGGTGTAATGATTCGTGGTACTATTGATGCGACTGTATTGGGTAGTAAATCAAATAGTTTGGTTCATATTATTTTTAAAGATTATTCGGGTGAAGAATCATGTACTTTTGTATCTCATTATCAATTTATTACTGATTTTTGGTTGATGCATCGTGGATTTAGTGTGGGTATTGCGGATTGTATGGCGTTACCATTAAGTGCATATGGTAGTAAACCACGACCCAAAGGTTCACGTAAACAAGAAGAATTTCATTCCGTTGACCCTGAAGTCAAGGCAGAATTAGCCAAAGCATATACCAATGTCCGAGCAATTATGTTATCGGAAAAAAATCCAGCATTATGTGAATTAAAAATTAATAATGCCTTGAATAATGTTCGTGATTTGGGCGCTAGTATTGCGAAAAAGAATTTAGCCCCGGATAACGCCATGAAAGCTATGATTGAGAGTGGTTCCAAGGGCAATATTGTTAATATTTCTCAAGTCATTGGTTTACTTGGACAACAAAACGTAGGTGGAAAACGTATTGAAAAATTATTTCGAGGGCGAACATTTCCTCATTTTACTCGTAATTCATATAGTTCTTCTACCCCCGATTATTTAAATCCGGCACTACCAGAAGAACGGCAATACGAAGATTTAAAAAATATGTTGTCGAGTCGTGGTTTCATTGTAAATAGTTATATTAAGGGATTGACACCAATTGAATTTTTTACCCATCAACAAGGTGGACGAGAAGGATTGTTGTCTACTGCGATTTCAACGAGTACTACGGGTTACTTGCAACGACGTATTGTAAAAACCATGGAAGATGTTTCATGTAGTTACTTGAATACCATTGTAAATCAAAAAGGTAAGGTCATTCAATTTGCATATGGTGATGATGGATTGGATTTAGCGAAAATGGTATACGTAAAAGGTAATTTATCTTTTATTGATATTGATCGACGGGTACAACAATTAAACAATGAATTAGAAGATAAGGGAAAAGGTAAGTAAACACAACTTTTCATTCTATTTATTTGCTATAATATAATAATAGTATTTATTCAGTGAATATACTGAATAAACCATTACTATTAATTTATATTTATATTCTGTTATAGCAAGTAAAATTAAGTTATAAGACGATGATTATTAATTATTTCAATTAATAATATACGTAAAATCAATTATAATTATATACTATTTGTAAATACACTCAATATTATTAGAAAATAAAAACGGTCGACAAAGTAAAATCTTTACATGATTAGTTACTTTATCGTGGAACATAATGTTGATAAATACTTTTCTGTATTCTCTTTACGTCTTGTAAATAGATCATTTCAATTTTGATAGATACTTTTCTGTATTCTCTTCTACGTCTTGTAAATAGATCATATCAATTTTTATAAATGCTTTTAGTAAACGAATTTCTTTGGATAATAATATTTCTTGAGAGGAAAGCGGTGCCTTTCGTAAAATATTAATAATTATTTCAATTCTTTCATGAGATTGTTTATATATGGTACTTAGTAATACTTCAATATCTTTACAGTTGACTTTTTTATATAATATATTTATTGTTGTATAAGGAAAACGATGAATTAGTTCTTGTAAATGACTTGGTAATCGTTTTGAACAACATAAATAGTAATAATACCACATACTTTATAGTCTGTATGTATATTTAAATATATTTCTATTATTTTTATACATATTATATTATGTTTTACAAGGTCTTTTGTGAAAAGGCTGTGAATTATATAGATTTATTCAACTAAGTTTTACCTTATCGACCGTTTTTAATAAAATATTATTTTTAATTATTTTTTAAATATTTTAATTAAAAATATACGTAAAAACACTACACACAATTATATAATATTTATAAATATAATCAAAAATACAAGAAAAATAAAAACGATCGACAAGGTAAAAATTATGCTTTTTATTACTAAGTAAGGACACATTTATGAGTGTAATGTAAGACTTTTATAAAAATGTCTTGCGATAGTCAATTAGTTTAGTTTATTAGCATGAATTCACCGTCTTATCACTCAATTTTATTTGCTATAACAGTTTGTAGTATTAATTTTACTATTTATTCAGTGAATATACTGAATAAATGTATTATAACACCATTAATTCTGTTACAGTAACATTTTTGGTACGGGTTTTTGTGAAAAAACCGTGTATGAATTATATAAGAGTTAATTAATCTTCCCATAATAAGTTTTTTACTAGTATTTCCTTTGATACAACTTTTTTTATTAAATTATAATATAAATTTAAATTAGGTCCACATTCTGTCATAAAAAACGAATTCTTTTTCATATAAAGAGCAGATTTAATAACAAATAATTCTGCACGATTAGTTTCTTCATTAAATTGTGGTGATAACCTTTCTAATAAGATAGCATTTAAAAAATACATCATAACATATCCACTATGATGAATCAAGGAAAAAAGAAAAGATCTAGTACAAGAAAAAAAATCCATCATAATAACATGTAAACACAAAAACATCTTAAACAAGTAATGATTATATAATCGTATTATTTTTTTAGTAGGGTCTGTATGTCCTACAAAAAGTGGTATTTAGACCATTATCCTTATTTATACGAAATTTACTACCATATTATTCTACCGGAACGACATAAACTTACACCTACTCAAGCATCTACATTAACTTTTTCTGAATTTTGTCAATTAAGTTATTCGAAACATGGAGCAAGAGCCGTTTGAAAGCGATTACTTTGTAGAAGAAGACGATTTTATTTTTTCTTCAAAAAGTCACTATCAACAAATGGAAGAACATATTATTAGTGTTCATTGGAAAATCAAAGACTTTTTATATGAAACGGGTGAATATGATTTATTATCCTATTTTACCTATGATGATATGAAAGAATGTTTATATAGTAGACCATATTATTTATCCATTACGAATCCAGATGAACATCCATTATAAATGATAAACAAATTATTTCATAATAATCTTATTATGAAAGTAACATTTATATCACCGTCTTATCACTCAATTTTATTTGCTATAACAGTTTTTATTATTAATTTTTACTATTTATTCAGTGAATATACTGAGTACATTTATTGTAACATTTTTGGTACGGGTTTTTGTGAAAAAGCCGTGATTATATTCCCTATGATAACAATGGTAGTAGTGCAGTAAATAATTGTTCAAGGACATTCACGCTCATGCTATTACCAATTTGTTTTTTAAATTGCCTATCACTTACGACTTGTTTAAAATCAATCGGAAATCCTTGTAATGCTAAACATTCTCTACACGTTGCTTTACGTTGATATGGAACACACCATGTATTTCCTTGTGTAGTAATACATGGACACAAACGATCTGATTTTGGAAAAGTAGATTGCGTGAATCCAATATCAATAAAACAAGACTCTTTTGGTATATATCGTAATGTTTTTGCTCGTTTGATAAAATCGGGAATCGGTTGGGACTCTGTGTCTGTGTGATCAATATAATCAGTCAATTTATTCATAGGAATCGGTTCCGGCCATGTGAATGTATATCCTTTTTTTAGTACAGTAGAACGTATGGCGACGATATACAATCGTTCTCGTTGTTGCGGAATCCCATACTCTTTCGTATTTAGGATCTTCCATTCGACATGATAGGATAATTTTCGTAACTCATGCTGTATGGTTTCAAAGGTATCACCATCATCAATAGTAAGAAGTCCTTTGACATTTTCTAATAGTACGCATGTTGGTTTGGTATAACGAATCACATCTAAACAATACCAAAATAAATGCCCTCGACCTTTATCATCTTCTACCCCTTGTCTTTTTCCTGCATATGAAAAGGGTTGGCATGGAAATCCACATACATAAAGATCAACATGAGGTAAAGATCGAGGATCTCTGGTAGTAATATCAGTATCCAATCGTTCCAATTGATAATTTGCTCGTAAGGTTTCTATGCAATAGGGATCTTTTTCACAAGAAAATCGGTGTCGAAAAGGAATACCTAATTGTAGTAAAGCTTGTATGGGGGCATCAATACCACTACAATCGGTTCCAATTGTTATCATCGTACTAGTATAAAAAGATTTTAATATTGAATTTATTATTATTATTATAATAATAAATATGTTTGGATCTATCCTACGTTCTACATATCGATATCCTTGTGCCATCATTCGTCATATGTCATCAATACCCTATGTATACTTATATGATACTACATTACGTGATGGATTACAAACGGCAGGATTATCAGCAACATTATCACAAAAACAAGCATATATGAAAATGATTCAACCCTATCACTTTGATTTTCAAGAAATTGGTATGGTGGGTGATCTACATGATAAAGAATTATCTTTATCACGTTATTCACGTGGATGGTTTTTATGTTTACCAACACCCTATTATATAACACTTGCAACACGACTTGGTATTTCACGTTTACAATTTGTCATAAAAGCAGACACAGATCATATTCTTCACGTGATACGTAAAGAACCATATCAGTACATATTCGATTGTATTACTGTAATCAAACAACGAAAGATACATCACACCATTTGTGCGTTAGAACATTTTTTTGATGGTTATAAAAAAAATAAACAGTTTGCATTGAATATAATAACTCAATTATCTCCTTGTTGTTCATGGATTGTACTTGCCGATACAAATGGTGGTACATTATCTCATGAAATAAAAGATATCCTTGAAGCAGTACGTACGGTTATTCCATTATCTCGTATTGGAATTCATGCTCATAATGATATTGATCTTGCTGTGTCAAATTCAATTACTGCTGTTCAAACTGGAGTACGAATGGTACAAGGAACATGGAACGGAATGGGTGAACGTTGTGGGAATGCAAATCTAATTAGTGTTGCATGTACATTACAATTAAAAGTAAAATATACTACATGTTTATCTTCTCGTATGAATACCTTAACGGATACATCAGACAAGATTATTTCATTATTTGGTAATCGGGTAATTGATCATTATTATGCATATGTAGGAAAATACGCATTTACTCATAAAGCAGGATTACATATTCAAGCAGTACAAAAAAATAGTTCATTATATGAACATATTTCACCATCCCTAGTTGGTAATAAAAATAAAATGTTGTTTTCCGAATCTATTAGTCGTGCTTCATTAGTGTCAATACTGGGTATAGTCCCTGATGTATTATTTTTACCGATTGCAAAACAGATTATTCATTCCACTCCAGTTAACAAACACACTAGAAAAATAAAAGAAGCATATCAATTATTTTTGAATCAAAACAAGAATAAATAAAAAATAAATAATAAAATAACATGATGTTATAAATGAAAATACTATCACGTACCTCATCATCACGTAAATCATCATCACGTAAAAAATCATCACATAAAGAAACATATTATTTTTCAAGAAAACATGTAAAAGATACGATTACTACGATAAATGATAAAGAATATATAAATCATGTCATTATACCATTATATCGTACACCAAGTATGTCCGAAGAAATTGTAGGATATTATAGTTCTTATAATATTCATACAATGACTGATACATCATGTAAAAGAATGATTGAAGCAACATTTACTACACCAAATGGTACCATACTTGCAAAATCGAATGAACATACTATGGATAGTACAGATAAGTGTCATCTTATTAATTCTGCAGGAAAGCGTATGCATTTTGAATCAATTTTGGGGTCTACTTTTTACAAAACATCTACCATCGTAGTTGATATCCTTTCAACATATCATCGTAAAGTCACTATATCTACATAATTATTTTTATAATAATGAATTATAAAAATGATATAAACAATACACGACAGGTAAAGATAATATGGTATCGATGATGACAATAGCATATATTAGTTTGGGTATACTAGGTTTATTTTTAGTATTAATGATTATCATGATTGTTGTATCGGTTTTGTTATTGAAAAAATTAAAAAGTAATCCATCATCTCTTTTACCTCCGATGGATAACAATATAGTACAACTATCACTTATGGGTGAAGAAAAGAAAACCGAACGTTCCAAAAGTAAATCGGTTCGTATGCTGCCTTCTTCCACTGAATCCGTACATCTACCTACTCCCAAAAAAATAATAACGAAATCAGAAAAAAGAAAATCACGATTCTCAAATGTATTAGATAAATTATAATAATTGTTTTTTCATACTGTCTATGAAGAAAGAACTCTGTTTTTATTTTTTTATTTTATTTTGAAACTATTTTCTCTTCCATTTCATTTAACCATTTCTTTGATTGTTCGGTTAAAATATCCGTGTCTCGTAATGGTTCCATTTGGTGTAATACTGATTCAATTAAACGATTGCAAAAAATATGTTTTTTTGACTTATCCGTACATGTTGTAATTCGTTTATAAACGGCCTCAATAAGTAAATCAATTGTTGTATATAAATACGTATCTACTAACTCGAGTACTTCATCATTTGATGTTTCTGCAGGAGCATAAATCATAGTACATAATTCATCGGGACTAATTTCCATATCTTATCTTGTATTAATTTTTTAATTTTTATTTTTTTAAATAAAAATAAAAGACCCTTTATTAAAAAATAAAAAAAAGGTTACTGTTTTATTTCAAGGCCTTACCCCAAAACTTGCTATAATATAATTTTTAGTAATAGTAATTGATTATTCAGTGAAATATAATAAGTACGTTTTGCGATAGGACTTTTATTAAATAGAAGCAATATCAATCGGTAATTCATTAATTTGTGTTGAATAATACGATTGAATTTCCTGCATAGTTTTCATGGTTTCATTCGTAATAAAATTAATCGCAACTCCTTTTCGTCCAAATCGACCCGAACGACCAATCCGATGAATATAATTTTCTACCTTGACAGGAATATCATAATTAAATACCATGGATACTTGTTGGACATCAATACCTCGTCCAAGAATATCTGTTGAAATCAATACCCGTGTCATACCAATACGAAATTGACGCATCACATGGTCACGCTGTGGTTGATCGAGTTCCGAATGAAACGGGGAGACAGAAAATCCTTTCTCATTCATTTGTTCCGCTAACCACTCTACTGTTCGTCGGGTATTACAAAAAATAATGGCTTGATTAATGTTAATTTGTTCATACAAATCAAACAACGTCGTGATTTTCCAATCTTCTTGTTCTACATTGACGTAATATTGTCGAATACCTTCTAATGTAATCTCATCTCGTTTTACAAAAATACGAGTCGGGGATTGTAAAAATTGTTCCGTCAAGTGAATCATCTCTTCTTTCATGGTAGCAGAAAATAAAATAAATTGACAGGTAGATGGCATCCACTCAAAGATTAATCGGATTTGTTCCTTAAATCCAATCGATAGCATTTCATCCGCCTCATCCAATACCACACTAACCATTGCATCTGGTTTTAAAATCCCTCGTTCTAATACATCATAAATACGACCTGGTGTACCTACCAAGATCTGACATGGACCACGTAATGCTTTTATATCTTCACCAATGGACTTGCCACCAACGCTTAAATGACAATGAATGTTCATATAATCACTTAATGATACCATGACACGATGGATTTGATGTGATAATTCACGTGTCGGTGCCATAATTAATGCCTGGCATTCCGATTTGGATTCATTGATGCGTTGTAATACCCCTATCGTAAACGTAGCTGTTTTACCTGTACCAGATTGCGCTTGAGCAATAATATCACCACCCTTTGTAATCGGTACAATTGCTTTGGATTGAATAATGGATGGTTTTTCGAAACCATAACCATAAATACCACGTAAAACCGATTCTTTTAATTCCATATGGTCAAACGAAGCATAGGATTCGATTTCATCAGCCATTTTTTTATTTTTATATTAGTTAATAGAAGGGTTTTAAAACATAATTATAGAGTAAACTGGTTTTATAGTATGATACTATAAAACTACTTGATAAGATTTATATTTTATTTCATACCTTTTACCTTGCTTGCTTCATGACTCGTATATTCTTTATACATACTATATAACGAACCGCTGTTTTGTTCTTCGATAAATCCTGTCATTTTCTCTACCGTTACAATATTTGTCTCACGATCTTCCGTATGCCACAAATGTGCTTTCCGTAACACATAAAACAATGTTGGATGTAACATAGTATACAATTTCTTAATAAATCGTCGCACATACATTCGATGTAGGTACGTAATCATCGATTTGATACTGGTTTCAATCGCTTCTGTATTCACATGAGGAAACATTTTCGTAAACAATTCTTTTTCATCCTCTTTCGTACGAATACGAAAGTATGCCATGTTAATATCCGGTTCCGATCCTCGCACCGTTTTGTATCGTGAATACAAGGAATGAATGATTTTTAATGTACGTTGATCTGGTAACATTACCATGACACCTTGATATTCAAATGGATCAAGACTTTCTACATAGGTTTCAAGTTCCTTGACCGTTGTAACTTGTACTTTATGAGGAAACGGAATCGCTAACGGGTTTTCCTTCAAACGAATACCATCACGAAAACATCCTCCAAAAAATAATGTCGGATGATCAGGCGTACGACATACAATTTTTGTATCAACATTCGTACGCAGTAAAAATGTGTATACCAGAGAACGATCCAAGGTATGACAAAACACATCAAATAAATGTTCTGGATCATAATCTAACGTACCTTTTCCTGCCCCTTCCGAGAAAAAATATTGTAATGCATCCACAAACAATTCACCAAATGTTTTTACTGAAGACCATCGACTATCAAACGCATTTAATCGTTTAAAGGTACTTACGTTCCAATGATTGTCATGAAAAAACATTCGCAACAAGGTACCTTCTTCCGCCCGATATACTAGACAGTTTGACAAATCAGATAATAATGGTTCATACGTATCATGTTGATCTACGGTATATTCGGGAGTGTATCCAAAAGTAGATACAATTGTATCAAAATGTTCATCGGTAATGACACCACGAGTATTTTTAATATGTTTGTCGGTTTCAGTAGTGACATTCCCTTCATAATGAAGTAATGTTAATTTATCCGTTTGATCTTCAATAGCAATAGACATTGATCAACGTTTCTTATTTATAGTAACCTGTTTAACTTAATTTTCATTTTTTATAAAAAATAAAAAATGATTGTCCTATTATCGTGTGGAATAATATAGTTTATTCACCGTCTTATCACTCAATTTTATTTGCTATAACAGTTTTTAGTAGTACTTTACTATTTATTCAGTAAATATAGTGAGTAAATGTTATAGTAACATTTTTGGTACGGGTTTTTGTGAAAAAGCCGTGAGTTTATTTTCTTGTCAATTCATATTTTTTTCGTAATTCACGTATTTGATACAAGGTTAAATTGTATTTCGGCATCAGTTCCAAAATCTTCATACCATTTTTACTATCTGTGATAAAATCATCTATCACAAAACATTCCGGTAATATTTTTGCTTCTTTTTGTTCTTCTTCGGTTCCACGTAATAAGAGACCAAATTGAGTTTTTTTGGGACCAGTCGGTTTTTTAGGACCTCGTTTAAAGACTTTTGGTTTAATATTGTAATCGTCCATAATTTTATACAAAATATATTTAGTAATATCAAACATCGTTATGATTTCAGATGAGGTTAATTGATTTTCCTCGATAAGTGATACAATGTTACAAATATTCTCTTTCGACACTTTCTTTGCTTCCTTCTTCATGTCTATCTACTTACTTTATTATCTTTAACAATTATTTTTTTTCTTTTTTTTCTTTTTTTTCTT
>Ga0209597_1000698_pt1 | contig 21965 bp, 15 predicted proteins | sample M_140625_MF_Meta_FD_187316 | JGI IMG/M metagenome (GOLD analysis project Ga0209597, IMG submission 187316) | Freshwater microbial communities from Lake Montjoie, Canada to study carbon cycling - M_140625_MF_MetaG (SPAdes) (version 2) | ecosystem: Environmental > Aquatic > Freshwater > Lake... | reverse complement strand
GTGGTCTTGGGCTTTGGCGAGCAGCGCGTGGTGCTGGAGGACCCTCGCCAGTTCGGGCATCTGCGGTTGGGGAACGCGGCGGTGCCGGTGCTGGGCCCTGAGCCGTTGGATCCCTGCTTCACGCCTGAGTTGCTCGGCGAGGCGTTGGCCCGCGGGCGGAGGCCCATCAAGGTCTGCCTGATGGATCCTTCCCGGTTGGCCGGGGTCGGTAATCTCTATGCCAGCGAAGCGCTGTTCTTGGCCGGCATCGATCCAACGACGCCAGTTCATCAACTCGGGTTTGAAGTCATCGGGCGATTGCATGCTGTGCTGCGAACGCTCCTGGAAACCGCCGTGGAACGGAATCTTCAGGCCCTTCGATCAGACCGTTCCATGCTCTATCAACAGCAGGGGGTGCCGGAGGATCCGTCCGAGGGTGGGCTTTGGGTGTATGACCGTGAGGGACAACCGTGTTTTCGCTGCGCATCGCCAATTGTTCGCTTCATGCAGTCGGGGCGTTCCACTTTTCAGTGTCCCCAGTGTCAGCGGCCGTGAAGTGGGTAGAGGATTGTCAGGGGTATTGTCAGCGAGGGGATTTGCGGTGCTCAATATTCCCCGTGAAACGGAATCCGGATGGATGGGGTTGGATGCTTCTGGCGCTGCTACTCCTCCTGTTTTCGGGATGCGCATCCTCCTCGATGGCAGCCTCGAAGAAGCCCATGCCCGGGGCTCCGAACACCCTCCCGCCGCAGTGGTTGCGGACGGAACTCTACCTCGCCGCTGTGGACTCTTCCGAATGGGAGACCTTCTTGGCCGAGCGCATCACTCGACGGTTTCCGGCCGGATTCACCGTGTTCGATGCTTACGGGCAATGGCGGGCGCCGCAGGGGGATATCCGACGGTTGTCGACCAAGGTGGTGGTGATACTTCACCCACCTACGCACGAGGCGGAGCAGGCCATCGAGGCGATTCGCAAGGAATACTGCGCGGCCTTTAACCAGATTTCTGTGCTTCGCTCCACCACCCCGGCGCTTGTTTCCTTCTGAACCCCATGTTGCCCCTTCCGATCATCCTCGCTTCGGCCTCACCCCGGCGGGTGGAATTGCTCCGGACTTTAATTCCCGAGTTCCAGGTCATCCCTAGTGATGCGACCGAGGTGCATGACGCCGCCGTGGGGGTTCGAGCGTTGTGCGAACTCAATGCGCAGATTAAGGCGACTCCCATTTCTCAACGCCATCCAGGGCACTTGGTGCTCGGGGCTGACACGCTCGTGTGGCTCGACGGGCAGCCACTGGGGAAGCCTCCCGACCTCGCCGCCGCTCGGGCGATGCTGGAGAGTCTCTCGGGCAAGTCGCATGAAGTGGTGACCGGTGTGTGCCTGATGCACGGCGACTCTGGTCGGTGCACGGTGTTCTCGGACGTGACGCGCGTGGTGTTCCGATCTCTGGATTCAGCGCTCATCGACCGCTATCTCGAGGTTGTTCCCACGCTCGATAAGGCGGGAGGTTATGCGCTCCAGCAGCACGGCGACTGGCTAGTCCAATCCGTGGTTGGCTCGCAAAGCAATGTCATCGGATTGCCGGTAGAGGCCCTGCGCCAGGCTCTCGGAGACTGGGGTATTTCGCTTAGTTCATCCCGCGACGGCGGAACCGGCTCTGGAGGCTGACCAGCACTGCCCACACCAGCAGGGCAGCATTGAAAAGGACGAGTCGTTGAACCACTCGCTGCAGACCCTCGGCTGGAGATCCGCGCAGCAGAGAGTCTTGAAAGCCCCAGAGGCTGACGCCATACGCCGACGCCAAAACCAATGCTCCAGGCACGAAACGGAAATCGCCATGGGCCATTCGATCGCTGAAGAGCACATTGGCCAGCGTGAATGCCAGCATGCCCCAAGCAAACCAGGGCACTAGTGGGGCCGATAGTTCTGTAGGAATGCCCGGCAGCAGAATTTTGACCGGCAACCAGGGCAGGAGGGTACAGCCCACAGCCGCCAATCCGCCAAGAGTCGCCGTCGCCAACAGGGTCCAGCGGAATGCCTGATGACCATCGCCCCCGGCGGCGCTGCGGGCCACCTTAGGGAACATGACCAGCGCCAGCGGCACGGTGAACTGGCTGAGGGCGAACCCGACCTGAGCTCCAGGCGAATAGCGGGACCCCACTTCTTTTTGCCATGCTTCGGGCACAGCTCCCTGAAGGAACAAATTGTCGAGCTGACCCAAGCACTGGAGCGCGGTGGCACCGAGAAACAGAGGCCAGAAGCCGCTGGTCGCTCCGATTGCAGGCCGCGGGGTGTTTTCGGCGGTCGGTGTGAGTGTTGTGGTTTCCATAGGCCACGGTTTCAACGCGCGAAAACCCACCACCATGGCGATGAGAGTCGCCGACAAAGCCCCAGCAACCGCGCCCGAAGCGCCTCCGCCCACCCAGGTCAGGATGGCGACCACGGAGGCAAAGCGTCCCAATCCGTCTACGATCGACATGGATCCCAGTCCGGCAAAATCTTGTCGCCCTTGAAGGATACCACGTTGAATGGCTGCCAGCAGTGACGCAAGGATCAGCCCCCAGGTGATCCAGAGAGGCAACACCGAGGTGAGTTTCAGGAGGCTCGCCAGAGTGGGTCCGCCCGGGATGAGTGCCAGACCGGCCAGCGTCATAACCAGCAGGACGATGCTTGCCGAACGCTTGAGGCCAGCCCGAGTCGCCTGGATCGCTTCGTGGGTGAGTGCTGTCGCGGTTTGCCGTGCCGTCAGGGTCCAAAGAGCCCCTTGGGCGGCGCCCACGACGTAGAAAATCGCCATCAGGGACTTGAACTGAAAATAGACCTGAGCCCCGCCAAGCTTCGACACCGAACCATGGACCAGAGCCATGCCAGCCCCGCCCCCCAGGGTGGCCGCAATCATCCAAAGGCTTTGCTTGAGGAAGCGCGATCGGGACTCGCTCATGGTCAACGCGAGGCTCGGCTGGTTCGTGACGGCGGCGGAGCCTCGGGGATCGGCGCGAGTCGCAGTCGATCGAGACAGGCTGCCATGTCAGAAGGCAGCGGTGCCTCAAAGCGAATCTTTTGGCCCGTGCGCGGATGCTGAAAGGCCAGTCGGGCGGCATGGAGCATTTGACGAGGGGCCTTCCAGTGGTGTTCTTGGAAGAACCGTGCGTTGGCCCGCTCTCCGTACACGTCGTCACCGAGCAACGGGAAGCCGAGATGGGTCAGGTGAACCCGAATTTGGTGGGTTCGGCCGGTGTGCAATTGGCACTCAATCCATGAGGCATCCCTGAGTGACTCAAGGCAGCGGTACTCGGTCCAAGCCTCCCGTCCTTTGCCCGGCGTCGTCACTGCCATCTTTTTGCGTTGGATCAGGTGGCGGACAATCGGGGCCCGGATATCTCCGTTGAGCGGTCGGACCGTGCCGATGACCAGCGCTAGATAGGCTTTTTCAACGGTGCGTTCGGCAAATTGCGCCGACAGGTGACCGTGTGCGGCATCTGTTTTGGCCACCACGATACAACCGCTGGTTCCGAGGTCTAAGCGGTGGACAATGCCCGGCCGTTCGACGCCACCGATGCCGCTCAAGCGGTCTTGGCAATGATAGAGGAGTGCATTGACCAGTGTGCCGGAGGAATGCCCTGCAGCCGGGTGTACCACCAGGTCGGAGGATTTATTGACCACCAGTAAATCCTCGTCTTCGTGCAGAATGGACAAGGGGATGTTCTCGGGCAGCACCTCGCTGGGAATGGCTTCTGGCCAGCAAACCTGGATGCGATCACCCACCCGCGGATGGTCGGTGGTCTTCGGGCAAGAGCCGTTTACGAGGACGGCACCCTCGGTGATCAGCTGTTGGAAGCGCCCCCGTGACGTTTCCGGGAAACGTTCCGCGAGGTAGCGGTCCAAGCGCAGGCCGGGACGGCTCTCTGTGATCTCGATATCGATGGGTTCGGGCATGGTTCAATCACCGTGGCCTGTCCGGTGGGAGGGAAGATAATCGGTCGGGCATCTGAAGGCGACCGCCAATCCCGCTCATTCTGTAACCGTGCGGTTCCCCGCTTGCCGTGGCCTCCAGCGGGTCCGTAGATTGGCAGGCGTGGCGACCAAAGAGCGGACAGAGGAATCCAGCAAGGACCGTATCTGGGTCGACAGCCAAGGCTTGTTTCTAATCCTGGTGGCGGTGGTGCTGGCTGCCGCCCTCATTTCCTATGACCGACTGGATCTCGGCGTTAACACCACCGAGCCCAATACGGCCATCCGGAATTGGATGGGCCGCTTCGGGGCCCACGTGGTCTACAACCTTCATCTAGTCCTGGGTTTCGGTATCTGGGTGCTCCCAGTGCTTTTGTTGGGATTTGGTTTTGCGTCTTTCATTCCTTCCCTGAATTACCTACGCCGTTGGCGATCGCTCATCGCCTCGGTGGGTCTAGTGATCGCCTGCGTGGGTGTGCTGGATCTTTGTGAGCGTTGGATCCCGGGCATCCAAATTCGCAAGAATAGCGGGCCCAGTCCTGGTGGGATTTTGGGACACCAAATCAACAACGCCTGGGTCGAATATTCGGTAGGGCGTATGGGGGCGGTGGTGACCTACGTGATGGTCTATTTGGCGAGCTTGCTCTTCCTCACCGACTACCAGTTGCTGGTTTGGATCCGGCAATTGTGGGTGCGAGTTCCGAAGACTCCTGAGGAAAAGATGGCTGCCGAGGAGGCCTCCATCGAGAAGAAGGCTAAGGCGTTGGAGAAGAAGGCTCGTGAGTTGACTCAGCAGGCGACCGTCGAGTCGGAGACCGCCTCCGTGGTGGCCAAGCCGGCCCGAGGCAAGGCGGCTGTGGTTCCTCAGCCGGAAGGTGCTCCGGAACCCTCCGGAGTGGGAGCCGACTTGAGGCCCTTCCCCGAGGTGACCATTCGTGATCTGAGTGTCCCCCAACCCCGAGAAGTTCGGACCGTCCAGGCCGGCGAGGTGATCAAGGCTGATGAAATCTCTGCAGTGCTCACCCCCGCGGGCGACGATCCGGCTCTAGCAGCAGAACCTCGGAAGCCCAAGTCGGTGGCTGAGCGCATTTTGGGCCGTCCGCCGGGTGCTGAATTAAATGACGAGGAGGGGAGCACTGTTGAATCCGTTGAGTCCGTCGGGCCTAGAGCCGAACAGACCGATGGCACCGATGCTGAGGATGCTCCTCCCTGGGATCGCCCTGAGGACGCTGCACATCCAGTGGCAGAGTCGCTGCCGGTGTTCGCTGCTCGTCCACGCGTGGTGATGCAGCCCCGCAAGTCCAAGCCGATTACCGTGGCCAGCGCGCCCATCATTGGAAATTATCGATTGCCTTCGATTGACCTACTGAGCCTGCCGGACACCTCCGTCAAGCCGACCGAGACCAAGGAGGAACTCATGGCCAATGCTCGGCTGATGGTTCAAACACTGGCCCAGTTCGGCATCGAGGTCGCACCCGGTGACATCACCAAGGGTCCCACCATTACCCGTTATGAATTGCATCCGGCGCCCGGGGTAAAACTGGAGAAGATCGCAGGCCTGACCAACAACATCGCCGCGGCCATGAAGGCCGAACGGCTCAATATTCTGGCTCCGATTCCTGGCAAATCCTCGGTGGGTGTCGAGGTTCCCAATGCAATCAAGACCAAGGTGATTATGCGGGATCTTCTGGAATCCCCGGAGTGGCAGAACACGAAGGCTCGGATTCCGCTGGCCTTGGGCAAGGATGTCTATGGGCATCCGATCATCGCCGACCTAGCTGAGATGCCCCACGTGATGATCGCCGGCAGCACCGGTTCGGGTAAGTCGGTGTGCATCAACACCATCATCGCCTCCTTGGTGTACCGGTTCAGCCCGGACCAACTCCGCTTCGTGATGATCGATCCGAAGGTGGTGGAATTGCAGCAGTACAACGCGTTGCCGCATCTGGTGGTGCCTGTGGTGACGGATCCCAAGAAGGTGATCCTTGCCCTGCGATGGGTCGTTAATGAAATGGAGAAGCGCTACCAGATCTTTGCTCGGGTCGGGGTGCGTAATATCAAGTCGTTCAATGAGCGGCCGAAAGAAAAACCGCTGCCGCCGAAGGATCCGGAACTGCCGCTGACCACACGCAAGGAGCGCGTCGAACCGGGGGCCGATGGGTTTGCGGTCCAAATCGATGAACAGATCGTCGTCCCCCGGGACGAGGACATCGTCATCCCGGAAAAGCTCTCCTACATCGTGGTTATTATCGATGAGTTGGCGGACCTGATGCTGGTGGCTCCGGCCGATGTCGAGATGGCTATTGCTCGTATTACGCAAATGGCGCGGGCCGCGGGCATTCATTGCATCGTCGCGACCCAACGGCCATCGGTGGACGTCATTACTGGTGTCATCAAGGCCAACATCCCGGCGCGTATTGCTTTCCAGGTGGCGGCCAAGGTCGACTCCCGCACCATTTTGGATCAGATGGGTGCCGACAAGCTGTTGGGCAAGGGGGATATGCTCTACTTGCCACCCGGATCCGGGCGATTAATCCGGGCTCAAGGGGCCCTGATTACCGACGCCGAGATCGAAGCCGTGATGAGTCACATCAGCGTGCAAGGCAAACCGAGCTACGAGCCCGAGATTCATCAGGCCCTGCAGAAGGCTCAGAGTAGCTTGGGATCTATGACGCTTGATCCCGACGACGAGGGGAGCAGCGAGGATGATGAGCTCCTTCAAAAGTGCATTGAGGTCATCCGTACGGAGAAGAAGGCGAGTGTTTCCCTGCTTCAGCGGAGGCTCAAATTAGGCTACGGGCGTGCCGCTCGCATGATGGACGAACTGGAGGATCGAGGTGTGGTTGGGCCGGGCAAGGGGGCCGAACCTCGCGATATTTTGATCGATCTGGACGGGAGTGGTTTCGACGGTGGTGGCCAACGGTTGGTCTGAAGGGGGGCGTTTGGGATTCGGCGGCGCTGAAACCTCGTGGTGTGCCACACCGATTGAGAGGGCGCATCTCGCCTTGAGAAAGAAAGAAGTTGGGACTAGAAAGACAGAAACTAGGTTCCCCCGAGCATGCCCCTCCCACGCCCCTCCTCCTTCAACGAAAACACCCTCAGCATCATCATGGGGGGAGGTCAGGGGACCCGCTTGTTCCCCTTGACCCGGGATCGCGCCAAGCCGGCTGTGCCTCTGGCGGGCAAGTACCGGCTGGTCGATATTCCCATTTCGAACTGTATCAACAGTGGGCTACGTCGCATCTATTTGCTGACGCAGTTCAACTCGGCGTCGCTGCACCGGCATGTCTCCCAGAGCTACAAGTTCGATCACTTCGGTGGCGGCTTCGTGGAACTCTTGGCGGCCGAGCAGAGTTTCTCCAGCACGAGCTGGTATCAGGGAACGGCGGATGCGGTCCGCAAGAATCTTCAGCACTTCAAGAACAACGACTTCGAGTACGCGCTCATTCTCTCGGGTGATCAGTTGTACCAGATGGACTTCCAGTCGGTCCTGCAGGCTCACATCGAGAACTCGGCTGACCTGACCGTGGCGACCATACCCGTGGCCGCGCGTGAGGCTTCAGCGCTGGGTATTATGCAGGTCAATCCGGAGAATCGGATCACCCGTTTTGTTGAGAAACCGAAGGATCCCGCGATGTTGGAATCCTTGAAACTCGACCGGGCCACGTACCCGAAGTTGGGTATCCGCCGCGATGAAGACCTCTACCTTGCCTCGATGGGTATTTACGTCTTCAACCGAGAGGTGCTCTTGGAGTTGCTGAACAACAATCACACTGATTTCGGCAAGCACATCATTCCGGGGGCCATCGAGAATCACCGGGTTTATTCCTACATTTTCCAGGGGTACTGGGAGGACATCGGAACCATTCGAAGCTTCTTCGAGGCCAGTCTCGACCAGACCAGTGATCGGCCCCAATTTGATTTCTTCAATCCCACGGTTTTTACGCGGCCTCGCTACCTGCCAGCCACCCGTATCGAGAGTGCAGCCATCGATCACGCGGTGATCGCCGACGGATGCACCATCGATCATGCTCAGTTGCGCCACGCCGTCGTGGGTATTCGCTCCGTTCTCGCAGCGGGCAGCTCCTTGAATCGAGTGGTGATGATGGGGGCCGACTACTACGACGACACCGAGAAGCGCAATCGCCCTGAAAATCAGGGGATCCCCATTGGTGTGGGCCGTGGAACGCGGATCGACAACGCGATCATCGACAAAAATGCCCGCATCGGCCGCAACTGCATCCTGTCTCCGGAAGGCAAGCCTGCCGATGTGGATCATCCTCTCTATTATATTCGGGACGGTGTCTTGGTCATCCCCAAAGGGGCGGTCGTTCCGGACAAGACGATCATCTAGTCGGTGTCATCGAGTTGGTGCTCCCCAGGATAAGGCGAGCGGGCGCGTTGATCAGGTTTACAAAATGATCGCTTGCCTCTCCTGAGGGAAAGATACTACGTTGACGTTTCGTTTGAGGCAATTCGCCCGTGAAACCGGGCAGAAATATACATTTCTATGGTTCGCATTCGTTTGAAGCGCGGCGGTAATAAAAACAATCCGGTGTACCGGATCGTGGTGGCTAATGGACGCAGTCCTCGGGATGGCAGGTTCATCGAAGAGATCGGCACCTACAATCCTAAGACTAAGGGTAACAACTACACCTTGGACTTGGATCGCGCCCAGTATTGGATGGGTGTTGGTGCTCAGCCCAGCGAGACGGTGGCTTCTTTTATCAAGAAGTCCGTCAAGGTGGCTGCTGTTGCTGCTATTGCTGCCTGAGCCTTTCCATCGCTGACACGTTGTCGCTATGCAGGCCTTCCTCGAGTTTGTGGTGAAGGAGTTGGTGGATGAACCGGAAGCGGTCTCCGTGACTCCTGCCGAACGAGGTGGCCTCACGGTGTACGAGGTGCGTGTGGCTCGCCAAGACGCCGGAAAAATCATTGGTCGTCGCGGCGGTACCATCCAAGCCATTCGGTCCGTGCTCCAAGTGGGCGCGGCCAAGGCGGGGCGGCGCTGCACAGTCGATCTAGTTGAGGACGAATAGCTCCGAGGCCTTTTTAGCAGGGTCTCATGTTTTTTGGAGGGCTTCTCAGGGTCTTTCACCGTCGTCTGTCATCGCTGTCTGTACCGTCGCTGTCTATAGCATCGCCTTCTCTGGCTTCAACCAACTCTGGTAGAGTGCCCCATGAAGGTTGATATTTTGACCCTATTTCCGGAGATGTTCTCAGGTCCTTTGGACGAGAGCATTGTGGGGAGGGCTAGGAAGACGGGGATTTTGGACCTCAAGATCCATTTTCTTCGCGACTGGGCTCATGACCGGCATAAAACAGTCGATGACCGACCCTTCGGCGGCGGACCAGGAATGGTTCTCAAGCCGGATCCGATCTTTGAAGCAGTGGAGTCCCTTCGGGGGCCAGAGACGCGAGTCATCCTCACCGCTCCCGGTGGGCGTCCATTCAACCAGGCTGTGGCTGGTGAACTAGCGGCCCTGAATCATGTGATTTTGATTTGCGGGAGCTACGAAGGGTTCGACGAGCGAATCAGAGAGCATTTGGCCGACGATGCCTTGAGCATTGGGGACTATGTCCTCACCAATGGCGCATTGCCGGCGATGGTCATTGTAGACACCGTCACTCGCCTGTTGCCAGGAGCTCTTGGACACGCGATGAGCGCTTCCGAAGAATCTCATGGTGACGGATTACTGGAATACCCTCACTATACCCGACCTGCGGAGTTTCGCGGATGGACGGTTCCTGAGGTGCTCATGTCTGGGAACCACTCCGAGATCGCTCGATGGAGACAGAAGGAATCCATGAGGCGGACGGCCGAGCATCGGCCGGATCTGTGGGAAAAGTACCGCTGGCGAAAACCGGGCAAATAGCCCAACTTAATGCGGCTCGAGTTTGGTTCGGATTTCGATAAAGATCGGGCTGGCACTGCTTCGACACTGGGCCGGCACTGAAATGAATCAAAATTTCGGATGTCGAATTGACGGTTGGAAAGTTTTTTTAGAGGATTAGTTTTTTGCAAGATTGAGGATTCGGGAAATTTAGTTTTGGAAATTTGAAGAGAACACAGCCATGAACAAGGCCGCATTGTTTGACAAAATCGAGGGCGAGCAGTTCCGCAAGGAACCCGCGAAATTCAACGTGGGCGACAGCGTCCGGGTGCACACCAAGGTCGTCGAGGGCGACAAGGAGCGCATTCAGATCTTCGCGGGTGTCGTGATTGGTGTCCGCGGCCGCGGTCTGAACCAAACCTTCACCGTCCGCCGCATTAGCTACGGCGAGGGTGTGGAGCGTATCTTCCCGACCCACTCCCCGCGCGTGGACAAGGTCGAAGTGGAACGTCAGGGTTCCGTGCGTCGCGCTAAGTTGACCTACCTCCGCGGCCGTATCGGCAAGGGAGCTATGGCAGTCAAGGAAAAGGACACGCTGTTGTCCGCTTGATAGGGACTGAGCTTCCTCCATTTCAAGAATCTCATGGGGTCCGGTACCAAAGGTGCCGGGCCCCATTTTCGTTGGCTCGGTCCGGGTGTTCTCTATTTGTCCCTTCCGCTGGATTCGTAAGAGGTCTCCGCTCCCTCGTTTTTGGGCGAAACTCTTGGGGGGTGTCAGGGTGAGATTGAGCATCCTGGCCGCGCCTGCGAGAACCGGTTGGAAATTCTCGCAAGAAACCGCCTGAAAATAGGGGCCTTCGGGGTTGACACTCACTGGTTTTTGAAGTGCTGTGAAGACTCACCATCCCCTTACTCCAGTGCTTACCATTCTGGGCCCAAAATCATCGTCTTGCGGCTTTTGCGACGGCGTCTCGCGGCGGGGGTTTTTGCGTATTGGTGCGTTGGGTATGGGTGGCGTTGGTCTTTCCTCGTTGCTTCGTGCGGAATCGTCGGTGGGGCTTCGTCCTGCGGGCCGATCCCACAAGGCGGTTATTCTCATTTTTTTGCCGGGTGGCCCCAGCCACCAGGACATGTTCGATCTCAAGCAGGATGCCCCGGCTGAGATTCGGGGCGAATTCAATCCGATCGCCACGTCGGTGCCTGGGTTGCAGATTTGCGAGCATTTGCCGCGGATGGCCAAGGTGATGGATCGATGCACGCTGATCCGGTCGATGGTGGGCATGGAAGACCGTCACGAGTCCTTCCAAACTTACACCGGTCGCTTGAACCGGAATCAACCTCCGGGAGGCTGGCCGGCGATGGGGGCTCTGCTGGCAAAGCTTCAAGGTTCCGCCGATCCGGCCATTCCCGCCTCTGTCGGGTTGGCGCCTAAGATGGGGCATGTCCCTTGGTCCGACAATGGCGTGGCCGGTTATCTGGGAGCGGCCTATGCGCCCTTTGAGATCAACAAGGGGGGTGGCAAGGACGATATGGTGCTCAATGGCATCACCTTGGATCGCCTCGCCGATCGCCGAACGCTCTTGGCGGCCATCGATGGTTTCCGTCGTGAGGTGGACACCAGCGGTCAGGTGGCCGGGGCTGACGCCTATACGCAGCAGGCGTTTGGTATTCTGACTTCCAGCCGCCTTATGAGTGCCCTGGATTTCAAGAATGAGGACCCTGCGGTGGTGGCCCGTTATGGCCAGGGAGACTCCCGCAACCGGGACGATGGGGCCCCGAAACTGATGGAACAGTTCCTAGTGGCCCGACGTCTGGTCGAGGCGGGAGCCCGTTGTGTCACTCTCGCCTTCAGTCGGTGGGATCATCATGGCGATAACTTTGGAGCGCTGCGTCAGGATCTTCCGCTCTTCGATCAGGGGCTCAGTGCGCTCATCACCGATCTCCACGAGCGGGGATTAGACAAGGATGTGTCCGTGTTAGTCGCTGGAGAGTTTGGGCGGACTCCTACCATTAACAAGGATGGCGGCCGTGATCACTGGCCTCGGGTCGGTTTTTCGCTCTTGGCGGGAGGCGGCCTCCGGCATGGGCAGGTCATCGGATCCACCGACCGATTGGGAGGCGAGGCCGATTCCCGGCCCACCACCTTCGGCGAGGTTCATGCGACGTTGTATCACGCCATGGGCTTAGACGTGAACAAGGTCACCGTTCCGGATTTGAGCGGTCGGCCCCAATTCCTCGTCGACCCGGGGGTTCAGCCCATGAAGGAACTGGTGGGATGACTCCAGCCATTCATTCTCAGACTGGCGTGTTTTTTCGTGAACATGCGAGTAATCCATTCACGTCTGCCTAGCCATGTTGACCCTTGCCGGACCCTCTAACCGTTTTTGTGACGGAATCTCCCGACGGAGTTTTCTCCGCATTGGCGGATTGGGATTGGGCGGATTGAGCCTGCCTCAATTGCTGCGGGCCGAGGCGGCTTCCGGGCTCCGGTCCAACCACAAGGCCGTGATCATGGTGTACCTTCCGGGCGGGCCGCCCCACCAAGACACCTTTGACCTCAAGATGGATGCGCCGGCCGAGATTCGCGGCGAATTCCGCCCGATATCGACCACCGTTCCTGGGTTTCAAATTTGCGAGCATCTCCCGCTCTTGGCCAAACAGGCCCAGCGGTATGCGGTCATTCGTTCAATTAGCGACGCGATCGACGACCACTCCGATTTCATGTGCCAGACCGGTCGGCGCAAGGCCGGTCAGCCACCCGGAGGATGGCCGACCTTTGGTGCCAGCGTCTCCCGAGTGCTAGGTACGACCAATGACTCGGTCCCGGCCTTCGTGGGTATGGAACCGCGGATGCAGCACCGGCCCTACAATGCCGCCAATGCGGGCTATGCCGGGATATCGCATGATGCGTTTCGCCCTGCGGCTGACGCCAAGTCCGACATGGTGCTCAATGGCATCACCACCGATCGGTTGGCGGATCGTCGGGCCTTGCTCACCTCTTTCGACCGTTTCCGTCGCGAGGTGGATGCCAGTGGTCTCATGGCTGGGGTGGACGGGTTCAATCAGCAGGCCTTCGGCATGCTGACCTCGAGTCGCCTGTTGGAGGCGCTGAATGTCGAGAAAGAGCCGTCCGCCGTCCGCGAACGCTACGGCAAAGGCGATCCCAAGGTGCATGGCGATGCAGCCCCCATGCTCAATGAGCAGTTCTTGGTCGCTCGCCGATTGGTGGAGGCCGGAGCCCGTTTCGTCACCGTGGCCTACGGCTTCTGGGATTATCACGGCAACAATTTCGGCAACGCCCGCAATGACCTGCCTTTGTTGGATCAAGCCCTCAGCGCTCTGATTGCCGACTTGCATGATCGAGGGCTCCAGAACGATGTCAGCGTCATCGCTTGGGGCGAGTTTGGTCGGTCGCCCACGATTAATAAGGATGGCGGTCGTGACCATTGGCCTCGAGCCAGCTGCGCCCTCCTGGCCGGTGGCGGCATGAAGGTGGGGCAGGTGATCGGGGCTACCGATCGTCTGGGCGGCGAACCCAGCGAGCGGCCTGTCCAGTTTGGCGAGGTGTTCGCCACACTGTACCAGAACCTGGGTGTCGATGTGAACAAGGTGACTCTTCCGGACCTCACTGGTCGCCCTCAATTCCTGGTCCCTGAGGGGTGTCAGCCCATGCGTGAGTTGGTTTCTTGATGGGGTTTTCTTCCATGCACCTTTCACTCAATTTCATGAACTCCTCCTCGATGGTGGTGGTTGCCCACCCTAAGGCCTCTCAATTGGCCCGGCGGGCCCTTCTGGGAGTGATGACCTTGCTGGTGGCTTTCGTGGTCGGCAGCACCGGCGTGATCAAAGGTGCAACGCTCGAGGTGCACTATCGGGCCGGAGCGGGTGAGTTGGTTCTTGATTCTCAGGATGCCCGGCAGCAATTGCTGGCGACCTTGAATGGCACCCGGGATATCAGCCGTGAGGTAAGTTGGAGCGCGGAGCCTGCGGGCATTGTCCGGCTCGATACCACGGGCCGTGTTATTCCGGTGGCTGATGGGGCCGCGGTGATCTCGGCCAAGAGCCGCGACGGCGTGACGGCGCGACTTCCGGTTCGTGTCGTTCATGCGGGTCAGCCGGCGCCGCTGCACTTCGCTAATCAGATTGTTCCGATTTTCACCAAGAATGGCTGCAACGGTGGTGGATGCCATGGCAAGGCGGCTGGCCAGAACGGGTTTCGCCTCTCATTGCTCGGCTTCGAGCCGGACGAAGACTACGAACACTTGGTTCGCGAGGCCCGTGGGCGACGTCTGTTTCCGGCCGATCCGCCCCGATCCATGCTGGTGACCAAGGGGACGGCCGAAATGCCTCACGGCGGCGGCAAGCGCCTGGAAATTGGTTCAGATGACTACCGCCGGTTGGTGCGCTGGATCGCCCAGGGCATGCCGGCGGGCAAGACCAACGCGGCCACTGTCCAGCGGCTCGAAGTTTTCCCCTCGGCGCGGACGTTGGCACTGAATGGTGAGCAGCAGTTGGTCGTGACGGCCCACTACTCGGATGGTTCCACCGAGGACGTCACCCGCAGTTCTCTCTTTGAGCCCAACGACAAGGACATGGCTTCGACCGATGCCAATGGTTTGCTCAAGATCTTCAATCAGCCGGGTGAGTTTGCTGTAATGGTGCGCTACCAGGGTCAAGTGGCGACCTTCCGGGCCACGATTCCTCTCGGGGCCCCCGTGGATCGATTGCCGCTGGCCAAAAACTTCGTCGACGAGTTGGTCTTCAAGCAGCTCAAACAGGTGGGTATGCCCCCCAGTGAAATTTCCGACAAGTCCACCTTCCTGCGCCGGGTCACGCTCGATATTGCCGGTCGATTGCCCACACCCGATGAGGTTCGGGCTTTCGAAGCCGACACGGCCCCGACTGATCGAGATCGGGTGATTGACCGACTACTCGCCTCGACGGATTACGCCGATTACTTTGCAGGCAAGTGGGCGGCTCTGCTGCGCAACAAGCGCAGCGAGCCGAAGCATGCTCGCGGCACCATCGTCTTCCACGCCTGGGTCCGTGACAGTCTGGCGGTTAATAAGTCCTACGATCGGTTCGTTCGGGAGTTGCTGACGGCCTCGGGCGAAGTTTCGGAGAATCCCCCTGTGGCCTGGTTCCGCCAGGTCCGCACCCTTCAGACCCAGTTGGAGGACGTTTCCCAATTATTCCTCGGCCAGCGAATGCAGTGTGCTCAGTGCCACCATCATCCGTATGAAAAGTGGAGTCAGGCCGACTACTGGAGCTTTGGGGCGGCCTTCTCGCAGGTCTCCTACAAGCCGGGTGTGCAACCCGGCGAAGAGATCGTCATTCACCGTCGTGGTGAGGCTAAGGCGACCAATAAAAAGAATGGCCAGGCCATGAAGCCCGCCGCCCTGGGACAGTCGGCCTTTGACATGAGTGTCGACGATGATCCCCGGGTGTTCTTGGCGGATTGGATGACGTCGCCCAAAAACCCCTGGTTTGCCAAGGCGCTGGTCAATCGCTACTGGAAGCATTTCTTTGGACGAGGCTTGGTCGATCCCGAGGATGACATGCGCGACACCAATCCTCCGAGTAACCCAGAATTGCTCGATGCCTTGGCCGCCCACTTTGTGGCCAGTGGGTTCGACCTGAAGGAACTGGTGCGCACCTTGGCCCGCAGCACCACCTACCAGTTGAGCGCCGAGCCCAATGCTTACAATGCCAAGGATCGGCACCATTTCTCGCGCTTTTACCCGCGGCGTTTGCCGGCCGAGGTCTTGTTGGATTCGGTGAACACGCTGACCGGTGGACGCAGCCAGTTCGAAGGGCTTCCGTCGGGCACGCGAGCCATTTGCCTCCCGGACAACAGCTTCAATGCTCAAAGCTACTTCCTGACCGTCTTCGGGCGGCCCGAGGGAAGCAGTGCCTGCGAATGTGAGCGCAGCATGGAAGCTTCCCTTAGCCAGAGCTTACACTTGCTCAATTCCAAGGACATCCAGACCCGATTGAGCGCTGATGATTCCCGTCCGGCGCGGCTTCAAACCGACACCCGTCCGGATCCAGTCAAGGTGGGTGAACTGTATCAGTTGGCCTACGCACGATCCCCATCGGTCGAGGAGGTTCAGCGGGCCACCGAATACCTGACACGCAAGGCTGGGGCATCCAAGCCAGGCAAGGATGCTGCCGAGACCGAGGCGCTCCGGATTAAAGCGCGCCGCGAAGCGTGGGAGGACCTCAATTGGGCACTCCTGAACACCAAGGAATTCCTCTTCAACCACTGACGCATGTCGCGGGCTTCCTGGGGTCATAGGATCACCGCTGGGTGGTTGTTAGTTGGGTGGTTGTCCATGGCGACTGCCTGGGCGCAGTTGCCACTAGCCAAACTCAACACGGTGTTTCCGCTGGGTGGCGCGGCTGGGTCCAGCGTGGAGGTAACGCTCAGTGGGTCGGATCTCGATGAGGCGGACGGTTTGATCTTCTCGGACCCGCGAGTGACCGCCACTCCCGTGCCCGGAACCAATGATCGGTTTCGAGTCCTGTTGCCGGCTGAACTCTCTGAAGACCGGATCGATCTTCGTGTTCGGGGTCGCTATGGGGTGTCCAATCCGAGGGCCTTTGCAGTAGGGATGCCGGGAACGGAGCTGCGTTGGACTCAGGCCCCTTTGTCGCCGGCCCAGGCCTTCGAGTTGCCGTTAGAGGCAGTGGTCAATGGGCGTGTGGGTGCTCAGGAGGTGCTGTGGTTTCGGTTCCAGGGCGAAGCAGGCCAGGCATTGGGAGTCCGGATCGAAGCCCGTGAACTGGATTCCAAGTTGGTGGCTGACCTGGCGTTGACCGATGCTTCGGGGGCCGAATTGTCCCGGGTGCGTCGCCGGGAGTGGTTCAATTTCCGGTTGCCGGCGCGCGGTGTCTACCTCGTGCGCTTGAATGACTCCCTCTACCGGGGTGGCGATACCCACGGTTTCAGGTTGAAGTTGACCGCGCGCCCGAGTGTGGCCTTCGCCGTGCCGCAGGTGCTGCAGGCGGGGCGTTCCCAACGGGCGATCGTGTACGGGCATCGGTTGCCCGGTGGTCACTCTTCCCATGTCTTGGGTGCCGATGGGGAACCGCTGGAGGAGCGTGAATTAGAGATCGTCGCGCCGGCCGAGCCGGCTCATCCCTCCGCCCTGGTGAGCACGCTCGGACAACCGTCGGCAACGCCCTTGGCCTTAGAGTCTTGGCTTTGGCGGGGCTCTGACGGCGTGGTGCCGATGCAGCCGGTGCCGTTCGGCCTTACGGCGCTTCCGGTGGTGGCCGGAGCTTCGACAGGTCTGGTTTCCGTCACGCTGCCTTGTGAATTCTCCGCCCTGTTCCCGGCCCGAGGGCATTCGAGTGGGGTGAGCTTCGAGGCAAAGAAAGGGGACGTGTTCTGGGTGGAGCTGACCTCGGAACGTTGGGGACATCCGGTCGATCCAATGGCATGGGTTCAACGGGCCAAGACCCCGGAGGCTGCCGCTAAGGCTCCGGCTTGGGTGGACGTGTTGGAGTTGGCCGATACCGAGCAAAATATAGGCGATCGGGAGTTTCCCACCGCTCATCGGGATGCCGCTGCTCGCTGGGAGGTGCCCGAGTCTGGTTCGTATCGTATCCTCGTGCGCGATGGGTTTCGACGGAGTGATGGGAGTGCGCAATATCCCTACCGGCTGAGCCTTCGCCGGGAAGCTCCGGATTTCCAATTAGTGGTCTTCCCGATGCCACCAGCCCGTGCCGGTGAGGATCGTAGCATTCCGGTGCTCCCCTCTGTCCTTCGGCGCGACCAGACACTGGCCTTCCGCGTGGTTGCATTCCGCCGGGACGGCTTTCAGGGCGAGATTGAATTGAGCGCGAGCAACCTGCCTCCAGGCGTTCGGGCCTCCTCCACGCGAATCTTGGCCGCTCAGAACACGGGGGTACTGCTGTTGAGTGCCTCTGCGGAAGCCTCGGGCGTGGCCCCATGGCAGCTAGTCGGAAAGGCCTCGGTGGGTTCGACGATGCTGGCCAGGGTCGCGTCGGTTGCCTCAGTGGTCTGGCCCGTCATCGATTACAATATTGAGAATCCAGTGGTCCGTCGTTCTCGCGCCTCGGGCCTCGGCGTAGTGACCCAAGAATTGGCTCCAGTGACGATCCGAGTTGGAACCGCCACGGGATCGGCCGATGGGGCCACTTGGAAATTCCCCCTGCAAATTGAACGGCGCGGGGAGTTTCAAGGGGCCTTTAAACTGAAGGCCGTGGGACAGACTGCGTTGGACAAGGTTTCGGAGATGAGTGTTCCGGAAAAGGCCACCAACCTGGTGGCCGAAGTGTCTTTGGGCGAGGCTCGACTCCCGTCGGGAACCCACACGCTCTGGCTGCAGGGGACCCTGATCGGGAAATACCGTCAGGCACCCGAAGCCTTGGTGTCGGCAGAGGCGGACTTGAAGGTGGCCGACCAGGCGTTGTCCGCCGCTAAGCCGGAAGGGAAGGCGGCCGCCGAAACCCGCAAGAAGGAGGCCGAGGCTCGTCGTAAGGCCGCCGAAGAAAAGGCCAAGCCCCGCGATCTGACCCTGGCCATTTGGTCGGAGCCCTTCCATGTGACGGTGGGTAGCGTCGCCAAGCCGGAGGTCAAACCGTGAAGTCCCTGAACAGTCGTCGATGGGGATGGTGGACCGCCTGGGCCATCACTGTTGGGTTGACCGGGATTCATTCGGTTGCAGCTGCCGTCAGTCCGATCCCCATACGCAACACGCTCGGTGATACGAATGCCGCGGTTGGCTTTCAGAAGGACATCCTCCCGATGTTCCAGGCCAACTGCCTTCCGTGCCATAATCAGACCCGAGCGAAGGCTGGGCTAAATTTGGAGACTCCGGCCTCCCTCTTGCGCGGAGGCGAAACCGGGCCGGGCGCAGTGGCCGGAAAACCCGCCGAGAGTCTCGTTCTCAAGTCCGCAGCCCATCAGGTTGAAGACTTGGTCATGCCGCCGGCGGGCAATAAATCCAATGCCCGGAATTTGACGCCCGAAGAGTTGGGGGTGCTTTGGCGTTGGATCGAGCAGGGAGCCAAGGCCGACCGTACCGTCGTGGTGGAGCCCGCGTGGAAGCCGATTTCCCAGGACTGGAAATCCAGTTTTGCAGTGGCCCTCGATTCCGAGGGCGGCACGGTGGCGGTTGCTCGGGCCAATCGGGTCAGCGTGATAGAGGTGGCCACGGGCAAAACGGTGGGGCGCTTGCAAGACCCGTCCCTCGATGGGGCCAGCCAGCGCGATGTGGTCGGAGCGTTGGCCTTCAGCCCTGATGATGAATGGTTGGCGACGGCCGGATTTCGCGAGGTGCGTTTGTGGCAACGGCGTCCGGTGACGGTCGAGCCGATGGTGTCTATTCCTGCCAAGTCGTCTTGGGTGGCTGCGGCGTTCTCGCCGGATGGCACTGCGGTGGCCTCGGTGACGGCCTCGGGAATTTTGGAAGTCCGTTCTAATCCGTGGTCGCGTGTGCTGGGTGCCGGGGCGCTGAAGGGGATGTCGCCGAGCACGTCGTTGTCGACAGTTCGGCTTGGGTGGTCTCCCGATGGGCACTGGTTGGCAGTGGTCTCCGGTCGTGAGTGGTGGAACGTCTCGATAACCAAGACGGGGCTATCGTTTTCCAAGGTGATGGCACTGCCGGTCGAACCGACGGGAATGGCCTGGGTTCTAGGAGAAAATCAATGGTGGGTGACCTACGGCTCCGCCCATGCGGCTCAGCGGTTGCGACGAACCGGTGATGGCGCAGGCAGCGGGAACTGGGTGCTCGAAGACGCTCCCGGAATCCCTTCAGCGGTGAGCATACTAGCGGCGGACACCGCGACGGGAGGTGCACTTTGGTTGTCGGATTCCAATGGGGTCATCCAACAATGGACTCAAAGTTCGGCCACTCAGCGGCGGTTGTCCGCTCCGGTCCGGTCTTTGCTTTGGGATCGGTCGGGATCCAATGGGATCGCACTTCTGGCGGATGGCTCCGCAGAGACGGTCTTCCGCACTCTTTCCCTCACCAATGGGGCCCGCATGTCAGGCGATCCTCGACTTTCGGCGGATGTGGCGCGAGAGGAGGCGGAGTTGGGGCGGAGTAAGTTGGAATTGGCCGCGGCGGGAACTTGGATTCAAGAGGCCCAAACGGCGGTGACCAACGCTCAGAGCGCTTTAGGCAAAGCGCGTGAGAAGCGCGATCTCGCGACAAAAACGCTTTCCGAGCGGGAGAAGGAATGGTCGGACCAGAATGCTCTCGCTACCACGGCCACCCGGGAACGGGATGCGGCCGCCAGTGAATTGACCAAGATCCAGGCGGAATCCCAGGAGGCCAGTAATTCCGTGCAGCAGGCGACCGCCCTAGCCAAGGGATCGCCTGAATTAGCGTTGAAGGCCTTGGACGATGTCATCGCGAAGGCTGTGGTGTTGGGCCGTCGGAAGGCTGCGTTGGAGCGGGCCGAAATCGAAGTTCCGCCGCGTCGCAAGAAGGCTGAGGAGCAATTGGCGGCCGCTCAAAAAAAGGCAGGCGAGCTGAAGGGGACGCTCGACAAGGCTCGTATCGCGGCCGAAGGCACCGTGCAGGATGTCGTTCTTGCGGAGAAAAACGTCGTGACGACGACGGCTTCCGTGGTCTCGACCCAGGCTGAAAAGACGGTGGCTCAGGAGCGGGTGAGTCGATCGGAGGCCCGGATTCAGGCGCTTCAGGCCCATTGGAATCGATCCAAGTCCCAACCCTTCCAGAGTGCTGCCGTGTCCCCCTCGGGAGGCGCGCTGTTGACGGTGGGTACCGATGGATTATGGACCCGGTGGCACCCCGATATTGGTAGAGCCGTCAGCACCTTTGCCGTGGGCCAAGGAGCTCCGCTGGCCTTGGTGGCTCTGAGTGAGGACGAATTTTTGGCCGCGTTCCCGGATGGCATCAGCCGCATCCAGACTGCACGCCCGTGGTTCCTTCGGCAGACCTTGGCGGGAACATCGCTCGCCCCTGCCTTTGCTGACCGTGTGAATGCGTTGGCCTTCAGTCCCGATGGCACCCTGTTGGCAACCGGTGGCGGTGAGCCTTCGAGGTCTGGGGAACTCAAGCTGTGGCAGTTGTCCGATGGATCGGTGGCCCAGGATCTGGGAAGCCTGCACAGCGACGCGGTGACCGCATTGGCCTTCTCACCGCGCGGTGACCGCCTGGCCAGCAGCGGGGCCGATCGATTCGCCAGGATCACCGGGCTGAAGACCAACATGCCTCGCTTCAATCTGGAGGGACACACCCACCATGTCATCGGGGTGGCTTGGACGGCCGACGGCAGTGTCTTGGCGACCGCCGGAGCCGAGGGCACGGTCAAGTTGTGGAACCCTCGCACGGGTGAGCGTCGCAAGAATATCGATGGCTTTGGTAAAGAGGTGACCGGACTTCAGGCAGCCGGTCAGGCCTTGCGGTTTGTGGCGGTGAGCGGGTCGGGCAAGGGGCGCGTGTTCAAGGCCGACGGTGAGACGCTGCGAGACCTTGCCGCTGCGCCCGAGTACCTCCAGGCCCTTTCGGTGAGTCGCGATGGACGGTGGGCCGTGGGTACCGACGATCGCGGGATTGTGCGCGTCTGGGATACCGAGACCGGTCAACTCCGGAAGAGTTGGGAGCCCTAAGCGGCGGACCAGGTGAGACGTGTTTGCATTACCTCGCCTGGGTTCGTCACCTTCCTTTGACCCCGCGCATCGGATCTGCATCCTTGGCGTCAATTCTCCATGTACCTTGCCGAACTCACTTCGCCGCAGTTGGCCGCCTTGCCGCGCGAGACACCGATTGTCTTTCCCATCGCCGCGCTGGAGCAGCACGGGGGGCATTTGCCCGTGCTGACTGACACCCAACTTGTGGGCGAGGTCGTACGTCGGGCCGAGTTGGCGCTGTCTCAACAGGTCGTGTTCGCTCCGGTGCTCTGGCTGGGTAATTCGGATCATCACCTCGATTTCCCGGGGACTCTTTCGGCACCGCCTCGTCCGTATTTAGACCTGCTCATAGGCCTTGCGGAGAATGTGCTGAGGCACGGATTCAAGCGGGTGATCTTTCTCAATGGCCATGGAGGCAATGATGTTCCGGGCCGTCAGGCGGTCTTTGAATTGCGCCAACGTCACCGGGACACGGAGGGGTTGCTGCTCCTCATGGCCACCTACTGGAGCCTGGGTGGAAGGCCCTTCGAGCGGTCCGTGGCCGGGGGGTGGGTGCAGCAGGAAATGGGGC